>JADHEE010000366.1_pt1 | contig 19306 bp, 22 predicted proteins | sample 8952401 | NCBI WGS metagenome assembly JADHEE01 (sample SAMN16124438, study PRJNA663242) | bioreactor sludge metagenome | isolation source: sludge (ammonium) | place: India:Bengaluru | collected 2019-02-28 | reverse complement strand
GCCAGCCGGCATGTGGCGGACCGAGGCGCCCTCGCCACGGATCCAGTCGATCGTGGCGCCGGCCGGCGTGCAGCTGATGCGGTCCGACGTCCAGCCCTGGTCGCTGATCGCCGTCGATGCGAAGACCTGGCGACACGCGATCAACAGCTTGGCCGGCGCCGGCGTTACGTAGAACGGACTGACGAAGGCCGCCTTTGCCGCGTCGATCTTGCCGCGTCGCAGGTTCTCCTGCGCGATGCGCTGCTGCTCGCGGGCCTCCTGTTCCTTGAGGTCGTTGACGTACCAGGCGCCGGCGGCGGCCGCGGAGACGATCACGCTGGCCACGCCGGCGGCCATGAGTTGGCGCCGGCGCTCCCCGGGCGTGGTGTGCACCGATCGCAGCCGGGCGCCCTTCGCCTTGATGGCGGTCACCATGCGCGCCAGGTCGTCGAGGTTGCCGGTGAGATAGCGCCAGTCGGCAAAGCCGCTGTGCACATCCTGCGCCGCCCTCACTTCATTCTCGCCACCGACCACGTCACCGTCCGGCAGCACGGCGTTGTGGTCGCGCACGGCGATGTACCACCACTGGCCCGGCGCCACCTCGAAGGTGCCCAGCCACGGCTGGAGCGCCGAGTCGGCCAGGAAGGCGGCCAGACTGACCGTTCCCGTGGGCAGATCGTCCAACGATGTGGCGCAGAAACCCACCTGTAGCGCGCTTTCGCCTTCGCGCAGGACATAGGACTGCGAGCCCTTGAGGTCCGCTTTTTCCTGAATCTCGGCGCGGGACGGCGCTTCCGGGTAGGCATACCACTCCATGCCCAGGTAGTAGGGCTTGCCGGCGATCTCGACGACGTTCGGATGCAACACTTTCGGCCGGCGCGGCATGTCATCGGCCTCCGAAGGGCAGGCCTGCGCCCGGCACGACGATGCTTCCGGGCATGGGGGCGCCCGCTTGGATCAGGTTGCTGACCGGCTCGGCCGAGAAGGGCAGCGAGACCGTCTGCTTGCCGTTTTCGGCCACGACCTGATTGATCGAGATCGAGCGGATCGTCCCGACGCCGGGCACGCGATCACCCACGCGGGCGAGGACGAGGCCGCGCGCCGTCATGAGCGTGGCCGCGAGCTTGCCCTGGGGGCCGGCAACCATGGTGACACGCGCCGTGCCGGCAGTGCCGTCCGCACCGCGGCTGGACACGGCCTCAACGGAAATCGGACGTGCGTCGGCGGCCGGTACGGTCGGGCCCGAACCCATTCCGCTCGCCGTGCCCATGGACTTCGCCCGCTCGGCGGCTAGCGCGTTCTGCGTGCGGATGGCATCCAGCTCAAGCTTGGTCGCCGACTTGGCGCCCGAGGGCAGAGCCGGGGACTCGCGGGGGACGGGCGGCTTGGCGGCCGACTCGGCCTCGGCCGGGGCGGCGTTCGTGGTGGCCGTGCCGATGGCCAGGGCCGACTGCGCCAGCCCGGCGAGCAGGGCGCCGCGAAGAAAGCGGATAGCTGGATTCGACATATTCGACATGAAAGTTCTCCTTGCTAGAGAATGCGGACGCTGATGACGATGCCGGTCAGCACCTGGCCGCGGGTGTTGGCGAAACCGCCACCCAGCAGGGCATTGTTCGTACTGCCGGTGCCTGACTTGTTGGTGCTGCCCTTTTCCTGGGTGAGCGTGGACAGCAACAGGGCGTCGCCGGGCGTCAGGGAAACCGACTGTTGGGAACTGTCCGAATCGACGTTCTTGGTCTGCGCCGTCATGTCCCCCGAGGTGAAGGTCTTGAAGCCGTTGTTGACCGAGCGCGTCAGATTCATGCCCAGGACGACCTTGCCGTTGGCGATCTGCGGCAGCAGCACCCAGGTGGTGCCGGCGGTCACCGAATCCGGCGTGAGGGTCGCCGTGGTACCGGCGTTGGTGGTGGCGGTCGTTGACACGGAGGCGATGTAGCCTTGCGTGTTGGCCGTCTGCAGGAGAATCGGCTGCCCGTTGGTGGTCACGGCGGTCTGCTTGTTCGTCTCGACGACTTCACCGAGCGTCGAGAGCGCCTGCAGGGCGGCTGTCGTGCCGTCGAATTTGCCGCCGCCCGAGATGGAAAGGCCCAATTGCCCGGCCGTCATCCCCGAGGCGATGTTGGGCGCCTGGGCGCCGGTCAAGGTGGCGCCCAGGACGCCGTTCGTCGCCTTGAAGATCACGCTGGGATTCCAGTTGTAGTTATCGGCGTGTTCGACCTTCACGCTGAACGTGCGGACGGTGATTTCGACCTGCTGGGTCAGCTGGTCGCCCAGGCTCTTCATCCATTCTTCGACCTGGCGAACCTGCGCCGGCGTGCCGGTCACCGTAATCGAGCGGGCCGACGGATTGACGGCGATCTGGGCGCCGGCGGCAACCTTGTTCGCGGTCTTCTCCAGATCGCTCCACAAATCCACGGCGTAGATGCTGTTCGCCGTGATGCCGCCCGATGACGACAGGGACGCCTGGTTCGTGGTGTCGTTCGACGTGTTGTTGTTGCCGGACATCGTCGAGATCGCGGAGTTGGCGACGAATTTCCGGGCGATGGCGGGCAGGTAGAAGGTCCGGGAGAGCGTGCGGTAGAAAATGACTCGCCCATTCGCCATGCGCCACCAGGCGCCGGCCTTGTTCGCGGCGACATCAAGCAGGCCGGCGAGCGAGCCCTCGTAGTTGATGTACATCGCCCACATGCTCTCGCGGTGCTGTCCCTGGCTGCTGGCCATTGGTTGGCCGGCGACGAAGCTCACGACGGGCGGCGCGCTTCCGGACGGCCCCGCGGCGGATCCAGGCGTCCCTGCGGCGCCCGCGTTGACGGGGGCCTGCAATTCGGAGACGTCGATGGGGATGCCGGTGCTCTGCGTGATCCAGGAAGCGACCTCCGGGAGCGTGACGGCCTGCGTCGGGTGGTAGCCGAACTGTTGCTTCAGGGCCGGGTGCAGCGGTTCTTCGAGTTGCACCGAGGGTCCGGCGAGCCAGGCGCCGGCCGTCGAGGTCACGACGGGCTGTTTCTGTTCGTTTTGCGCAATGCGGGCGCGCAGATCCTCCGTGGTCTGCTGCTTCAGGGCCTGGGTAGCGTCGAAGTTGACGCAGGCCGCAAGGCTCGCAAGCAGGAGTGCCGGGACGAGCAAATGAAGGCGCTTCATGAAAGTCATGAGAGATTCCTTTACTGAGGATCCAGGGTGACCGGGCCGGCACCGCTGACGACCAGCGTGCGGTTGCCGTCGTAGAATTGGCCGCGAATGACCACGCCGTTTTCAGCCAGGGTGCGGATGACGGCGCTGGCGGCGTCCTTGAAATCGCCATCGAAATCGGTGTGGGCCGGGACCGTCCAGTCGTGCGGCAAGTGCCACAGGACCTGCCAGCCGCTTTTGTTGCCCCATGCCGTCAGATCGTGGCGAACCAGGTGGCCGGCGGTGAGGCGCCAACGTTCGCCATCGATGCGCTTGACCTCTACGCCCGCGGCCGGCGCCGCCGTGGCCGCGGAAAAGCTGTTCGCCGCAGCCGGTGGGGACGCCGGCATGGAAGCCGCCGGCACCGGACGCGGCACAGTCTTGATGTGGTTGGACAGTCCGGGCGCGTCCGATGCCGCTTCGCCATACGTCTCGGCGTGCGCCGGCGAAGCGAGCAGGCTGGCCAGGACCAGGGGCACAAAAATAGGCAGGGTGTTCATTTCAGCTCCGTTTTGGTTTGCCCGTCACGGGCAGGGCATAAACAAGTTTCTTGTCCCAGTCGAAAACCACGCGATAGGGGGTCTGCATCGCGACACGCTCGAGGCCGTCCAGCCAGTTTTTTGTCTGTGACAGATCGACGCGGATGTTGGGGTCGATGTCGTCGGCGTAGCCGACATCGAAGTCCGCCGGTGCCAAAAGGCGCAGCGCCTCGATCATCGGCAGCGGTGTATCGGGCATCTTCGCCACGGCGACCGGACCGCCGATCTGTTGCACCGGCTGCGCATCGCGCAGGACCACGATGCCGGCCGCCGGTTCTTCGTCGCTCAGGGTCAAACGGCCTGTCGCGCGATCGAGACCGATGCGGTAGCGGCTCTTGCCGGCCAGCTGGCGCAGGACGTCGAACGGATCGTCGCTGGGAACGATCGGCAGCATTTCGTCGGCCAGGTCGTTGTCGCGCAGGCGCAGTCCGGTGTTGATCGCGATCTTTCCAAGCGTGGCGATCAGGGACACCCGGATGGTTTTGCCGTCGACGGTCTTCGCCTCGAGCATCAATGCCGGCTGAGCCGGCGCGGTTTTACGGGCACCCGGTGCCGTCCGCTCTCCGACCGGGGCCATCCCGCGCCCCGGCGCACGGGCGAGACGATTGACCGGGACGCGGGCGCTGCCGTCCGGTACCGGCGGTTTGTCCGGTTCCGGCGTGAAGACGGCACAGGCGCTCACCAGGCAGGCGGTGACCATCCCGAGCGGGAATGACCATCGCGGTGTCGTAGGTTTCACGAGTATCTCCTTGTCCTTGAAGTCAGATGTCGTAGGCGAATTCGAGCTTCTTCGCCGGGTCGAAATAGATTTCGGTCATCCGCCAGCGCCGGCCGATCTGCTGGCCGTCGCCGTCGTAGATCTTCTCGACGTCCATGTGGGCGACGATGTCGATGGCCGAGAAAAACAAGTGCTTCAGGTCGGCGGCCTGGTACGACGCGGCCTCCTTGTGCTGCTTGGCCATCAGGATGAAGCGGGCGATGGCCGCCTGCGGCGAACCGGCGTGGTAGCTGGTGATCGCGCCGTCGTGGCCGTTGGTAAGCAGTTTCAGGAAGTCGTAGCTTTCGGCGCCGCGCAGCTCGGCCAACAGCACCCGATCGGGTTTCATGCGCATGCACGCGGCGAGCAGGTCGGACGGCGTGACCTCCGCCTCGCCCTGGCCGCCCGCGCTGTACAACAGGTGATCGACGTTGCTGTGCGGCAGGAACAGTTCGCGCACGTCCTCGATCGTGATGAGGTGTTCCTGGTCGGGAATGAGGTTGCACAGCATGCGCATGAACAACGTCTTGCCGGAACCGGTCGCGCCGACAATGGCGATGTTGCGGTGCTGCAGGACCGCTTCGCGCCAGAACTGCGGAAAGTCCCGCACGTCGAGCCGATCGAGCAGCTCCAGGTCCCTGCGCTCAAGTTGATCGCGCTTCGCGTCCCGGGCTCGCCACCGGGTGGTCTCGAACAGGCCGTCCTGGACGTAGCGCTCCATCGAGCGCGTTTCGAAGGAGGGGTTGCGGATGGTGAAGCTGACCTTGTCGGGCTCGACCGCCGGCGGGAGGATCATCTGGATCCGCTCGCCGGTCGGCAGGCTGGCCGACAAGATTGGCCGGACGGCGCCGATCTTCTGGCGACTGTAGGTGGCGATCGCGGTGGCCAACGCCGTCAGTTTGCCGTGGTCCAGCGCCGGATCTTCAATCCGCTGCCAGCCCGTGTCGGTCTCCACCTGGACGACGCCGGCCCGGTTGATGATGAGATCGGTCAGGCCGGGCCGGGCCAGATGAAGCAGAATCGACGACGCCAGGGCGAGAACCGCCGCGCCTCGATCGATAGGCGCATCGTCAGTTTGCATACGCCCCCCGGTTCAGTTTCAATTCGTACACCTTGGAAAAGTCGAGATCCCGCGCCACCAGCACCTTGACCCGCGTGCCTTGGGCACGGTCGATGGTCGGCGGGATGTTGATGGTCTGCTTCAGGACGGTGTCGGCCATGGACTCGCCGGTAGTGGCGCTGTTGTTGTAGACGGTCCCGGTCGCCGCGGCATTGGTGCCGTTGGTCGCTGTCGCATACCCGATGACATCCTTCACGAACGAGAGCAGGAAGGCGGCGCCGACGCGTTGGCCCCAGTGGTTGTCGACCGTACCGTCGACGCCGGCGCAGCCGAGGGCATCGGTCGCCGGCGAAGCGAGGTCCACAACGACGCCGTAGGGCGTCTTGATCCGATTCCAGATCACCTGGATTTCGGCCTGTCCCTGCTGAACCGTGGCGGTGTATTCGCCAGTCATCGACGATCCACGTTCGGCCAGTACCACGGCGCCGTTATCCGACCAGATATCCTTGACGAGCGTGCAGCGCACCATGCCGGGCTGGTTCGAGCGCATCGCGGTATCCAGGTCGCAATCCGCCGAGGCGCCCTTGGCGAGGATGAAGTCGCGGTTGCCGATCAGGGAGGCCTCGGCCTTGGGCGTTCTGAGGGTCTGGAGATTGAGGGTACCCTTGCCCGCCGGCGCCGCGGGAAGTGCGGCCTGTGCGGCGGATAGCGATGACGCGGGCACGGAGTAGTCCGGCCGGGTGCCTGGGCTCGCCCTCGTGGCGGCCGTGGCGGACGCCGGTGTGCCTGTCCCCTGCGTCCGGAGCGGGTAGGTCGCGGCCTGGCCTGTCGGCACGGCATCCTGTCCCGCGGCGCCGAAGTGCATCGGCGCGTCGTAGCGGCTACGTGGTGGGGCTTCCGGAGCGCTTTGATTGCCGTTGCCTTGAACGGGTATCGGCTGCGCTTGCTGTCCCTGCGCGGCGCCCTGGCGGCGGTTTTCCTGTTCGATGGCGGGCACCTGAGGTGATCTCGGTGCCGCGGGATCCTCGCCATCGGCGCCGAGCCGGCGCGGTGCGTCCTGGCTGTCTTCGTTTCGCCGCTTGCCGATGGAGGTCTTGCTCGCGACATTTCCCTCCGCGCTTTGGTCCTGGGCTTGACGATGCGCCTGCCAGGCCAGCCAACCGCCGATGGCCGCGCCCGAAATGACGGTGATCGCGATGACCGCCGGCAGCAGCGCCAGGAATCGGTTCTGTTCGGACCGCGCCCGGATGCGCGGTGAACCGCGATCCGGCACGATTTCGTTGGCGGTGGCTTCGTCGGCAGCGGGGGACGTGCCGCTCTCGGTAGAGGCGCTCATTGTTGGTCTCCGCTGCGAATGACGCGCTGGACCCGCTCGGAACGGGCGCCGGCTACAGGGGGTACGCCCTCGATGTCGAAGGCCTCGTTCCACAGACCGACGGTCTGGTGGTCCAGACGCAGCACCCATTGCCGGGACACGTCGTGGACGGCCATCAGGTCACGGCCTTCCATATGGCGCTCCACGAAGCTCTCGGTGCCATCGCTGGAAACGCGGAATACGCTGGGCAGCTCCCGGTTACCCGGGATCCGGATGAAGGTGAACCGGCCGTCGTCGTAGACTTCGGTCGGCACGATGTCGTCGGATCCTGGCAGAGCCTGCATCGAATACGACCAGTTGCGCCCGGCCGGCACGTCCTGCGCCGCTTCCTGCAGGGCCCGCGCCTCGCGGGCGGCGACGAGCGCCGGCGGCTCTGCCATCAGCATCACCGGCGGCGCCGGCAGCTGAAACGACAACTGCCATTCGCCTTTGCAGGGCGAATGCTCGGGAATGACTTCGAGGGCGATCAGGTAGGAACGTCCGCCGGCCTGCAGGATCAGGTTCGAGTTTTCTGCTTTCAGCCGAGGCTTGACCGTCACAACCATGGCGCCGATGGGGCTGATCACATCCCAGCCATCCGAGTCGCCGCCGAGCGGCGGACTCGAAATGCTGTCGCCGGCGCCAAGGCGAATTTCCGACACGTAGCCCCGGCGGGCCTGGAGACGGAAGACATGGCCCGGTTGAAAGGTCTCGACGCGGGTCTGCGCGGCGCAGCGATCGGCAGGGTTTCCGGTGCTGGTGTTTCGCGGGCTGGAGGACTTCGGCTTGGCCTTAGGCGGTTGCGTGCCGGCGGCACCCGGTGCCGCCGCAGCCGCCGGAGCCGGTTCCGGTGCTCGCGGTGCCTCGGCGCCAAGGGGCCGCCGCCTCGCCCTGGGCCAGCAGCGCCAGGTAAAGAGACAACGCGGTGGCGGACCAGGTGCGCCGGCAGCAGCGCAGGAAACGCGAGGGCGATGCGCTCATTTGCGGCCCTCGCTGACGAAGACGCTGGCCACGGCATAGCCGTCCACCTTGAAACCCATGGGGTTGGCAACCAGGGTCTTTTCGCGCTTGAAAACGCTGGGCGGTGCGAACTTGAACGACATCGTGGACGAAAACCGTTCCACGCCGCCCTCGTCCCGGCCGTTCCGGCGGGTGCGACGCTCCCAGCGCACGGTGCCGCGCTTGTCCGGCTCGTTCGGGGAAAGCTCGACGGAGACGATCTTGACCCGGATGTCCGTGCCGTCGCCCAGGCGCTTGTCCAGGGCGTTGGGGCCGTCGTAGATGGCCTTGTAGTCCCGCGCGACGTTCTCGTCGGACATCTGCAGGACGGCGTCGTAGTCGTCGTCCAGGAGCGTCCAGTGATAACGCTCGCGGCGTGAAACGTAGCTGGCCAACATGTTCTTGGCCACCAGCTCGTTTTGCGTGATCCTGGACGGATCGGTGATGGCCTGTGTCACCTCGCCGGTCGCGCGGTCCACCTCGAAGACGGCCGGAATCACCTTGTAGAACGGCACCATCACGACCAGCGCCGCGACAGCGAGGCAGGCGATGGCACCCATAACGCGGACGATGCTCCAGGCCCGGGCTTCGGAGAGTTCGAGCGCCTCGACCCGATCGGCTTCCCAGTCCTGGCTCTTTTGCAGGAGTGATTCCACCTGTCCGCGAGACGCGGACGATGGCGCGCCGGCTCCTGCAGCCGAGCGCGTGGTCAGCTTCTTAAACATTCTCTATCTCCTGCGGCACTCCAATGCCGCTGTGTTGCTCAGTGCTACTGAGTGTTCAGTGTCTGATCTGTAGCGATGTGCTAGTCGTTACCGGTCATCTTTCCTCCTGGTTTGTTCATCATGCTGCCCAGCTTTCCGCCGGTCCATTTGAACAGTTGTTTTCCCGCCTGGGCGGTCAAAATCGTGCCCAGGCCGGCGCTGCCTGCGCCGCCGCCAGTCAGTTCCGAGGCCAGACTCGAAAGGCGTGCGGCGACGAAGACAAAGATCACCATCATGATGATGAAGCTAACCAGAGCAAAGGCACCTATAAACAGCGCGCCGATTATGTCTGTGAGGGCGAACTCAAACATTTGCCCGACGAGGTTGGCGCAAGCGCCAAAGGCTACGCCCATGAAGGTCACAAAAAGCGCCTGAAAAACGATCGACTTGATGACGAAATTGAGCCAGTTCGAGAAGAAGCTTTTGATCGGCTCGAAGGCCAATGCAAAGATGAACAGCGGGCTGAGTGCGAACGCTAGGCTGAGACTGACGCGTAACGAAATGACTTCGAACCCCATGTAGGCGACCATGACAATGGCGAGAATTACGCCGCCGGCGAACATAATAAGGAAAAGCGCAAACGGGATAATGGCACTAAGAATATTCCCCGCGATCTCCAGTAGACCGGCATCAGCTGGGGCTACTAATGCTAAGACTTTGCCGGCGACCTCGAATAGTGGTGTGAGGCTTTGGTTGACACCGCAATCGAGTGCGCTATAAATGCCCATTGGATCGCTCATTGAAATGGCACAAACGCCGCCACCGCCCTGATTGATGGCGTTATAGATGGCGGTGGAAAGCTCCGTGTAGAACCCGAAGACGTCGGACTGGAAAATGCCGCCCGCCACGCCGGGAAAAAGGATCAGGCTGATCTTGACGACGCGCCAGACAAAATCGCTGACGGGGGTATGGACGGCGCCGCGCGTTATAGCGAGCGCATAGATCATGACCCAGATCGTGAGGCCCCCGGCGACGAAGGGGATCAGATTGCCCGAGAGAGATTCCGCGATCTTCTGCGCGGGTCCGACCAGGCTGGATTCGATGATGCCGCCGATGTTCCTGAAAACATAGATTTCCATGTTTGTCCTCTCCTATGCGCGCAGGCGCATAGCCACACCGTCGCGCACGCAACGGCTGCAAATTCACCTGCAGGGGGAGAGGACCCTACAGGCAGTTAATATTCTCGCTGCCTTCTTTAAGGCTTCTTCATTTCTCTGGTTTCGTAGAACTACCTTTCTTCATATCGCCAAGGAGTTTTTTCAAGGATTCATCTCCTTGCCTTCTAATTTCATTCAGGCGTTGGATTTCCTCCTTGCTGGTGGCTTTGTCCAAAGCGGCGGCGATCTCTTCCTTCGTTTTTTCCTCCGGCGTCTTCTGGCAGGCCGAGAGGGCGATGGCAACCAGACCCAAAGTCAATACGAGTGTTTTTTTCATGAATTATTTTCCAAGAAGGCGTTTGAGAGAATCATCCCCAGCTCTGCGGATAGCATTCAGCCGATCCCGCTCGGCCTGCTCCTGGGTCAGCTTGTTCTGAGCCTCGGCCAATTGTACCGAAAGCTGTACCTTGAGCAGTTCGTTTTGCATAGCCGCTTGCTCGCCGGCGATGCGGGCCTGCAGCTCGGCGATGGACTTCGGATCGTCCGTGGATTGGATCTCGGCGATCAGCGATTGAATCTGTTGCGGCTTCTGGTTGGCGATGTTGAGCGCGCTCTGGAAAACGTCGTAAGTCTGATACGGCGATGCGATGGCTTGCTGACAGCTCGCGCGCGCCTTGGTATCCGCGATCAGCGAACAGCTGCGGGTATCGCCGATCTGGTTCCGGAACGCCTTCGCACCGCCGGACAGCGCGCTTACACCCTGACTGAGCTGCCCGTAGACTTGTTGCCATTCAGCGGGAAGGTACTGCCGTAACAGGGGATTGTTGAAGATGTTACCGTAGCCCCGGTTGCCGGTTAACGCCTGATACTGCCCCTCAAGCTTCTGGTATTGATCAGCCATTGCCTTGAGCTGTTGTCCCCAGGACATGACCTGTTGAATCTGCTGGACCACCGACATGTTGTCGTAGACCGGGATTCCCTGCGCTCGAGCCGGACCGATCGCAGTCGTCAGTACGACGAGCAGGGCGCTGATAATCCAGAAGCGTTTCATGATTCCTCTCCAGCAGACAGACGCATAGCAGCGTCAAAACACACCATCACGCCAGTGATGGAGTTAGTCCATGCGCAGGGGGAGAGGACCCTACCATGACCTGACGGATTATATGTGATAGTTGGCATATTGGCTACACCCGTAACGGATGGTGCGTGCCTAAAAGAAAATCACCGTGGCATCCCTTTGATCGGGGATGGTTTTTTTCGCTTATCCCCAGGCTTATCCCCGGTTTTTGGGGATTGCTCGTCGACAGGTTGCTGCAGGGCCGCCAGCTGCTGTTGCAGCGCCGCCACCAAGCCCTCCAGCTTGCCCAGGTACGCGGCCGAATCGCGCGCCTCCTTTCCGCTCGCCGCCGCGTCCGACTGCAGACGCCGCTTGTCGTCTTCCAGCGCGACGGCATGCGTCCTTTGCTCCTGCAGCTGGGCCTGGGTGTCCGCCAAGCGCTCCGCAAGGCCGCTTGCCTTCATGTCGGCCGTGGCGCTGGGCGTCGGTGCGTGCCGTGGATTCCGCATCGAGCGCGACGCGCAGGCGCTCATTCTCGGCCTCCAGAATCGGCATGGCTTCGAGGCGCATGATCGGGTCCTCTCGATACGTTACGATTTGATACGAAATAAAGTCCGGTCGCGCAAGTTTTTTTCGGGCAACGAAGGTGGTTAGTGCGGAAGCAACGAGAATTGCTCGAGGGGGTTAGTGACTCCCTTGTTTCGGATCTCGTAGCAAGCAATACTGCCGATCGGGGGAGCGGCATCTGTGATAAGGAGAGAATGATTGGAGCAAGCTTGCTATGGACGACCGAATGGCCCTCTCGTAACGCCTACCGAGTTCATTCAACGGGCGACACCGCAATACAAGGCAAAAGGAGTATTCCCCTTTTGCAAGGCATGCCAGGAGGTCGTGCACGTCTACGGCGTCCACAGCCCTAATCCGGACACCAAGGAGCGTTTTGACCACGCGGATCGAGCTCCAGATGCCGACGAGTTGGATGACTGCGTTCTGGCGAATCGCAGCGTACGGCAAAGAGGCATGGAACCATCGGACTGGGACGATAATCGAGCCGAGAAGCTTCGTGCCGACTTTTTCCAGGAAGATAACTTGCGCGTGGCCTACGGGTTCTGTCTGGCTTTGTGCCGAAAAGGAAATTTGCCTCGCGAGAAATTTTGCGCAATGGTTCGGCGTGCCGACAAGAGAAGAATCTGGGCGTACGCCGGGATGCCGCTTTGGGCGATCCCCTACGTGTTGCTGACGCTCGAGAATTTTGGAGGCAAGGGCAAAAATGGTAACCCCTACGACTTCCACTTCATTTTCGACAAGCCTGGGAGGACAAACGCGTCGGCAATTTGGGAACGGTCTGCCGAGTGTCAACTGGTCAAAGTCTTCTCTGGGACGGGAGAACCGGTCTCTACGAACGATAATCCCTTCCCGGTATCAGCGGATGCCTTAACGACCAAAGCAGGTGACGTTAGTTGGATTAAGTCCGATTTTTTACGATTGCTAATCGTGTAGCCATCGGTATGGGAGGATAGCTGCCATCCTCCCTCATTGCCCCTTCGATCCCATAGATTCCAAAAATTCTCATCTCACAAGGGTCCTTGTAATGCGGCCCATCTTCGTCAGGCCAACGTAAGTCGACGTCGAATCTCTGGATCATCCTTGCAAGGGCGAAAGAAGCAGCCTCAAGCGAGGGGCGTTCAGCATAAGCGTCGCCGTCGTTCTGGACGGTGCAAGGTTCGTAGCAGAGCCGGTCCTTGATCCAGTAATGGAAGCGCCTGAAGAACAAAGGCACGTTGGTAGCATTCACCAACTTTTCCGACCAAACCAGCAGCGCCACGAACGTGTTGTCCTTTTTTGGGTGCCGCATCACATGACCGTACCAAAAGAAGTGCTCGTCGACATGGATGAGTGCCACGATCTCCGGACCACCCGAAGGACCCCGCGGGGTTCCAAAGGCCGTCTTGGCGACGACCAGGCCGGTGCAGCACGCGGGAGACGTCGATAACGCGGATTGGACAGACTGGAGTGCGGATTCCAAACTCATGAATCCCTCCTGCAAACAGCGATTGCGCGATCTGGTGATGATGAATCTGTCCGGTTTTCTAATGCTTTATTCATATCATGCTTCCGCAAGAAGATGCCAGGGCGGGAGCCGTCAGGAATGCCACGCTGTCCACCTGACGCGCTTTCCGGGTTATCCACCGGCCGATGGCCCGTGGATAACCCCCGCTTGTCGGGCAACCTGCTGTCCTCGCTTCGCTGCGGGATCAGGTCGCCGGGGGTTCGTTTCAAAGGCGATTGACATAGACGGCTAAAGGTCAGGAGCAGGCAGGCCGTCGCGCAGTGCGAAAACCGGCGGCCGCGAAACGGGATTCGAGCTGGCAGTTACCTGATCTACACCAAACTTGACATCGACGGTCCTGGCCAGGGTCGTCACCAGGCGGGTGACGGTTTCGGGGATTCTTCGGACTTCCTCGAGCACGTGCTTGAAGTTGGCCACTGTCTGTCGCGAGATCCCGGCGGCCTTGGCGATCGCCGCCTGGGTGAAGGCCGCGCCTTGCTGCTGCAAGATCCTGCAGGCGCCGCGGATCTTCGACTCGGTGGCCTTGCGTCGTATCTCGTGCGTCCTAGCGGCCGCGAGGCGCTGGCGCTCGGGCAACGCCAGATCCGGATCCAGCCGCATCACGCCGCGATTGCACCGGCCGGTGCCGGTGTAGCGCGACCAGGTCCAGCGCGCGACCGATTTGACGGTGGCCTTGATCGACGAAAACGGCAGATCCTCGGTGAAGCCGAGACCGAGCTTGACGAAGTTGTTCCGGTTGAAGGCGTAGGCCTCCAGGAGGCGGGAGAACGTTTCAAGCGTGCCCCGCTCGCGCTCCACGTTGACGATGCTGTAGGCGTAGTGCCGCAACTGCTCGAAGAGGATGCAATGACGCGAGTGGCTGACCTCGTCGAGCCGGGGTCCCCGGCCCCACGGGCGATCGCTGGCCAAGTCGACGTAATCGGCCAACTGGCCCAGCTCGTAGACGTGGTTGTGCAGCTCATGCGTGAGCCACCAGGGATGGCCAGGTGTTTTTGCGACCGGGCCGCTGTGGAAGTCGGGGTCGGCCTGCAGGCGGACCGCAAACGCCGCATAGACGGCTTTCATGTAGGCGATCGGCCGGCTGCGGGCGTTCTCGGTTGTGCAGACGGGAGGGATGGCGTAGTACAGGTGGCTGTGGCCGGATTCACGGTTGCGGACGATGAGGTTCGGCGCCGGCAGTCCCGCATCCTCCCAGGCCATCGCCCCGCTGTGGTCCAGGTCGAAGATCAGCCAGCTGACGAAGCCGCTGCGGTTCACCTGCATGTAGGGATAGCGGACGGCGTATTCGCGTGGCCGAACGCGCGCGGCCGTCTTGTTGTCCGAGCAGCGTGGCAGATACGGCGCCTCGGTGAATACGCGGTGCAGCGCCGTGCCTGGCTGGAAGTAGCGTGCCTGTGCCTGTTCTTCGGGTTGTGGTTGTGCCTGGGCGAAGGCCATAGTCTCCCGGAGCCTCTGTTACAAAAATGAGGACGAACGAGACTTGCGTTCCGGGGCACGGCTGCAATAGAATGGCGCTGTGTATTGGCGCGCCTTCTTGTGTGCAGCCGTGGGCTTCCCAGCCCGAAGTCTCAAAAAAAGCCCACTTGCCGGTGGGCTTTTGTTTTGGTGTCGCGTCTACGTCGCTACATCGGTTTTCTCCTTGTCAGCGCCCGCTGCCGCCCGGGCCACGTTCTTCCGAATCGCCTTGGGCGAGAACTGTGTGAACTGGTCGTATAGCGCCACGTGTTCGTTGATCGGCGCGCCGAAGTAACGGATCAGCAGCGGCCGGGCAGTGCGCTTGAGCGCCAGGCCGAGCTTTTCGCCGCGCGTTTTGGAGATGAGCTTTACGCCGAGCACGCGCCAGTGCTTTTCCAGAGCTTTTCCGGCGCCCATCCATTCGCTCGGGCCGCCGTCCTGCGTGGCTTTGATCAGGACGTTCAGCGCGTCGCGTAGGCGTATCGCCTTGTGGCGCAATGCGTTCATTTGGTCACCCCTGGCCTGGTGCCAACCAAGCGTTCGGCGGCTTCGACTTGGTCATCGGGCGCCGCACGATCGATGTGGCCATCCACGCAGTCGGTGCTTAGTTCGATATGGTTGAGCAGGTCGCGCAGCGCTTTTTCAAGTTCTGCCGAGCGACTATTCATCGCCTTGGCCGTCCGGTACAGGCCGGGGAACGAATCGATCATGGTGTCGGCGAATTTGATCCAGTCCCGCCGGCCGGCACCACAGGCCATGGCGCTATCGTGCAACGCCTGGAGCGTGTCGAAATTGGTGATGACAGCCATCACATCGCTCCTCGAGGCGCTGCCGGCGGACAACGGCTTTCGCTTACGATCCCCGCCGCCTCGAATTCGATGGCGATTTCCTCCGTTCTGACGGCTGACGTAAGTTCAGCGGGCGTGAAGTTGATACTGGGCCCCAAACTGGATGAGGGCGTCGAGACTGCAAACGCCAGTTCGCCACCTTGATTCAGTGCAGAAAGCACTCTGGCGGCCAAGTACAGGCAATCGGCGTGATTCGCCAGCCAGAACTCCAGCACGTTTTGTTGCGGTAAATCGCCGAAGGAGCGCGCCGGAAGGTCGTCAGGTGCAATATCCAGCGGGTTGCCCTGCGGATTGACTGAGATGCTCATCGTGATCAGTTGGTCAGAGTCAACCAGATCGAGAGCCAGCGCACGTCCATGCCGATATGGGCAAAACTGAACGGTTGCCTTCATGACGCATTGACGAATGCTTGAGCACAGTGCGTCAATTCCCGCTTGCCATTCTGTTCGGGCGCCGAGGCCGCCGTGTTCGTCGAGGACGACGACGCCTTCACCACACGGGGCGCGGCATGGGCGCCGGGGCAGGTGTTGAGCCAGGGCGGCTTGATCGAGGGCTGCCAGTATTCGCGCCAGAAGGCAAAGCAGGTCGATTGGGTTTGCCAACGTCCAGGAGAGCGGCGTGATGCTGGTGGCAGCATCGCGAAACTCCGCATTGATGTTTAGCTGTCCCAGCGGCCCTTCAATCTCGATCCGCACATCGTCACGCACGGGAACGAAATACATACCTTCGCTATCGGGATTTCCGGACAGCCGGATTTCCGCCCCGGCGCCTGTGCGACGGACAATTTCTGCGCAGAGGACATCGATTTCGGAGCGGTATGACGCTACTGGCGAGAACCGGCCAGCAGAGTTCAGAAGGAAAATGGCGACATCGTTGGCAGAGTCGCGCGCTCTGTCGTTGAGAACAGCCTTGCTCATTTTCTTTTTTTCTCCCGAGCGAAGGCACGCCGCTCCTCGAGGCGTTGCCGGAAAACAGGCATCCACCGGACCGGATCGTCGCCGACGGACAAACGGATGTCATCGAGCATTTCGACGTTGTCGGTGCTGGCCGACAGGATGTCCAGGACATCACCCATACCCTTGAGATCGAGTTGCACCAGGGTGGATTTGCCGTTTTGCTTGACCAGGAATTGCCAACTGTCTTCGTCCAGTTTGCTGATGATGTCGAACTCGGCCTCGGTGACCTTGAAGCCGTCGATGTAGTCCTTCCGATCGGCTTTGGGATTGGGCAGAAAGATTTGGGTGGCGCTCTGCTCGACCATCGCGGACACATGTTTGGTGCCCAGGATCTGCGCCGGCGATTGCGTGTCGAAGATGCCGAAGCCGTTCTGTTTCCGGATGGTGTACTGCTTATTACCGGCGAACTCGGCGAACACGGGCAACTGCAGACGCTTCCAGAATTCCGCCATGACGTAGACAAAACGGCGGCCGTCGATCAACGATTCCGTGCAGTGCAACAGGTAGGCGGTAACGGGCGCGAGGATTTCCGGATCCTCGAGGAAATCGGTGTCGTCGAAACCGTAGAGCGTGTTGCTGCTCAGGTCCAAGGTGTCTTCCGGATTGTCGAGCACCCAGCCGAGCGGACCGCCCTGCACCCATCGACTGAGATAAGCGTGCATGCTGTGTTCGTCGCCAAGTGGCAGCATCTGATGCATGTACGCCAGACGCCGCTTGGACCGGTCCTCGAAAGCAAAGGTCGCGCGGATCGCGCCATCGAGGGCCGTGGCCTCGACCGGTGAAAGGCTGCGCGGAATCCGGTCGCGGATCAGCTGCTCGACAAAGCGGATGTTCCGTTCCGTCGGTTGCAGCCAGAAAGGATTGAAGCCCGTCGGGGTGCCTCGGCGCAGGGTGCGGTAGTTGCCGCCAAGGGCCCGGATCGCGATCTCACAGCCGCGGTCCTTGTCGTAGATCACGACGGTGACGCCGTATTTCTGCAGCATGCAGATCAGGAACAGTTCCAGGACGGTCTTCCCGGTGCCGGTCATACCGATGATCGTGGTGTTCGCCGGCGGTTTCTTGTCGATCGAATCCTCTTTTTCGTCGGTGCCGTGGAAATTGAGGTAATACCGTTCCCCGCTCGGCGTCTTGAGGACGGTGACAGCCTCGCCCCAAGGGTTATAGTCGCGCTTGCCGGTGCCGAAGCTGTGCATTGACGCGACGCCGGCGAAATTGCGGCTGGTGATCCTGGCGATCCGCGGCCGGTAGCGCCAGTTTCCGGGGAGCTGCGCGTACCAGGCGCCATCCGCGACCAGATCGATCTGCGCAACTTGGAAGCCAGCGTCGTTGATGGCCGTTTCCGCCTGGGCAAGATGCTTGGTAATCTGGTCCAGGTCGGCATCCATGACGGCCAGGGAGTAGTGGTATTCGCCCATCACGAACTTGCCGTCGATGAGCTGCTCGAGGGCTTTATCCATCGCCTGAATCTGATTACCGGCGGCATCTTCCGAGGCCAGCAGTTGGCCTTTCTGCCTTTCCAGGGCGCTTTTGCCGTCCGCCTTGCTGTAGATCGAGAAGCTGTGCGTCTCGATGAAGGCGAACCGGCAGTCGAACAACGTGTTCAGCACACCGGGGCCGGAGTCGGGGGGATAGTCCTTGAAATCCAGGACGGCGACGTACAATTGCTGATCGGGGCGCCGGATTTCGAGCTTCTCGCCGGCGAAGAAGATCCGGGACGTGGCCAGGTAGTTGCTGACACCGCTCGGCTGCACGGCGACACGACGCCAAACGCCGTTGATCAGGAACCCGTAGAAGGCCAACTGGTCGGAGAACACCTGTCCGCTCGGTTCCGGCTCCAGCATTTCGAGCGGGAACGTCTCGAATTTCTTCAAGCCCGACTCGATCTTGTAGGCAAGGTCTTCCATCTCCCGGATGGCCTCGTGTTCATCGGCGCGGATCGCCGCGAGCGATCGGGGTTTTGCCGGCGAGACGAGCCGTAACAGGGGATTGCGGGTGACCGTCGAACCCGCCGGCCGGTGCACGACCGTGAAGTACAGTTCGGTGGCCATCATCCGCGTGCCGGTGAAACTGTCGTAGTACCGTTCGGCGAGATCGCGGGCGAAGTCGTTGTCATAGTCCGTCGACAGGCGATCGGAGATCGGACGGCGGATCCGGTGAATCCAGATCGAGACGTTGTGGCCGAGGCCGCGAATCATCTGGTTCAAGCCTTCGTGGCGCGTGAGCAGATCCTGCGGGTCGCTGGTCTTCCAGGTGATCCCGTCAACCTTCCAGGTCGAGCAGTAGGCGCCGTCCCGGGTCTTGACGATGCGCCGGGTGACGTGGCCCCGGTAGGGGATGAAATCGGCAACCGGCACCTCGCGCGATGCCTCATCGGCGAATTTCAGCTTTGACGTTACAGCGGCCATGGGTAGGAGATTCCCCGCGGAGAAAAGAGAAAAGGTGGGCAGGGAGAGGAACGGGGATGAATTCCCCTCCCGCCGGGAGCTACCCGGCTGCCCATTGAACGTGTCAGGGACGGGGGATCTACCGCCATCGCCGTCGATACTGAATGGGGCTGTAGGCCGCCACGCCCTTGCCCCAGAGGGCGCCATTGACCTGCCGGATGCGAAGCGACCAGCGCAAGAGCAACTGCTCCAGGCGGTAGTCGTCTTTCTTGGTCACCTCACGCATCCACCAGATGCAGACCGGCAGCACGCCGAGGATGAGGACCAGACCGACTGGGCCAACGAACAACAGGATCCACATCCCCGGCAAGAAAATTGCCGAGCACACGACGATCATCGGGATCATGGGCACGCCGATCAGCATGGCCGGCCGGGTACAGCCCTTGAACAGCGGATCGACCGCGGTGAGTTTCGGCAGCTTGTTCATGGGGCGGATCAGCCCGAGATCAGCATGGCCCCGACCATGGGCGCGCACCCAAAGATGATGCCGCCGAGCAACACGTGGGACAGCTCATGGAACGGTGTTTTCTGAAACGCCATTTTGAGGCCGACGTACATGACGGCAATGGTGATGATGGTTCCGCCGGCCGCCAGCAGCCAAGTTTGAAGAGTGGACAGTTGGCTTTGCCCGGGCGTGGCCAGGACCGACTGGCTGATGAGCGCGAGGCCCAGCGCGACCAGCGCCTGCCGGCGCATCGCCGGCGTTTCTTGGGAGTGCTGACGTTTCATCTTTATCTCCTTCTGTTACGGGTTACGGG
>JADHEE010000365.1_pt1 | contig 19327 bp, 20 predicted proteins | sample 8952401 | NCBI WGS metagenome assembly JADHEE01 (sample SAMN16124438, study PRJNA663242) | bioreactor sludge metagenome | isolation source: sludge (ammonium) | place: India:Bengaluru | collected 2019-02-28 | reverse complement strand
GCCGGCCTCGCTCCGTCGTCGCCCCTTCTCCGTTGTGCTTCCCCTCCGTCATCCCGGCGCAAGCCGGGATCCAGGAAGCCTGCCGCGCACGCTCAGCGCAGCCAGCCCTTCTTGTAGAAGAACCAGAACGGCACCGCCACCGACACCAGCATCAGCAGCAGCGAGAAGGGATAGCCGTACTGCCAGTGGATTTCCGGGAACCACTCCTGGAAGTTCATGCCGTAGATGCTGGCGATCAGCGTCGGCGGCAGCATGGCGACCGAGGCCACCGAGAAGATCTTGATGATCTTGTTCTGGTTGATGTTGATGAAGCCGACGGTGGCGTCCATCAGGAAGTTGATCTTCCCGAACAGGAAGGAGGTGTGGCCGTCGAGCGATTCGATGTCGCGCAGGATCTGCCGCGCGTCGTCGATCTGGGTCTGCGCCAGCAGCTTGCCGCGGATCAGGAAGGACACGGCGCGGCGCGTGTCGTGCACGTTGCGCCGGATGCGGCCGTTCAAATCCTCCTCGCTGGCGATGTCGGCCAGGATCTTGGCCGCCTCGTCGTCGGTGACCTCGGTGCCGAGCACGTGCCGGCTGACCACTTCCAGCGCGGCGTAGACGTCTTCCAGCGCGTCGGCCGAGTATTCGACATCGGCGGCGTACAGGTCGAGCAGCACGTCCTTGCCGTCGGTCACGTAGCCCGGCTGGGTGCGCGCGCGCAGGCGCTGCAGGCGGAACACCGGCAGTTCCTCGGTGCGCACCGTGAACAGCACGTCGCGATGCAGGATCAGCGCCACCGCCACGTTGCGCGACTCGTCCTTGGTATCGAGCAGGAAGTCGGAGTGCAGGTGCACCTCGCCGTTGTCCTCGACGTAGAAGCGCGCGCTGGCCTCCAGGTCGGTCAGGCTGCTCGGGTTGGGCAGTTGCACGTCGTAGAAGCGGCCGACCCAGGCGCGGATCTCCGGCGTCGGCGCGACCAGGTCGATCCAGATCGGCTTCAGGCATTTCAGATCGTAGGGCGTGGTCACGTTGATCTGGCTGAGGCGCCCGTTGCGCAGCTCGAAGGCGGTCACCGAGGTTTTTTCGTTGCGCAGGTGGCTGTCGCAGATCAGGTCCTGGCGCACTTCGTCCGACAGGATTTCGAGGATCGCCTCGCCGCGCTCCTCGCGCACCTGGTGCCAGACGACCAGGCGCTCCTCGGGTTCGAGCGCTTCGAGGATGCCGGCGACTCCGTCCAGCGGCACCCTTTCCAGCAGCGCGCGCAGTTCGGCCAGGTGCTGCGTCTGCGCCACGTCCTCGGCGGCGTCGTGGCGCGGCATCTCCAGGCGGTACGCCGGGTCCTCGACGAGCTTTTGCCTGGCGAGCAGTTCGCGCACCGCCGCCATGAACTCCGGGCCGTTCTTTTCTTCGCTCATCGGGAAAGCCCCCGTGGATAAGGCAATCAATCGGGCAATGGATCGGGAGGTCGGGCCGGGGCGCCGCGCGCGCGGCGGGCGGCGCGACCTCGAATGCCGGCGGCGATTCTAGCAGAGTGTCAGGGGATTCTGGCGGACGGCATGCGCGCCTGGATGATCGCCGCCTTGGCGGAAAGGCCCGGCGCGCCGCGGTTGCGGTCGTAGAAGCGCGGGCTGGGCACCATGCCGGCCAGCCGCGCCGCCTGTTCCGGCGTCAGCTGCGCGGCGCCGACGCCGAAATAGTGGCGCGCGGCCGCCTCGGCGCCGAACACGCCGTTGCCCCACTCGATCACGTTGAGATACACCTCGAAGATGCGCCGCTTGCTCCAGACGCTTTCGATCATCAGCGTGATCGCGGCCTCCTCGGCCTTGCGCCACGGCGTCTTCTGCGGTGACAGGAAGAGGTTCTTGGCGAGCTGCTGGGAGATGGTCGAGCCGCCGGCGACGATCCGTCCGCGCCGCTGGTTCTTCTCCATGGCCTTCTGGATGCCGTCCCAGTCGAAGCCGTCGTGCTGGGTGAACAGGTCGTCCTCGGCGACGATCAACGCGCGCTTGAGATGCACCGAGATGCGCGCGTAATCGACCCACTGCTTTTTCAGCTGCGCGCGCGGGTCCTTGGCTCGCAGTTCGTCCAGGCGGATTTCCATGAAATGCGTCATGTCCGGGTCGACCCGGCTCCACAGGACGACCCAGCCGAACAGCCACAGGTGGTACAGCAGCGCCAGGCCGACCAGGCCGGCCAGCAGCCGCCGGAGCCAGCGCGCGAGAAAGGAGGCGGCGGCGTGCGGCGCGCCGCTCATTTCTTCTGCAGGAGCTCCGCGACCGGCCCGCAATCCGGGCGCACGCCGCGCCAGACGTAGAACGATTCGGCCGCCTGTTCGAGCAGCATGCCGAGCCCTTCCGAGATCATGCCGGCGCCCTGCTCGCGGGCGAAGGCGCGGAACGGGGTGTCGCCGAGCCCGTACATCATCTTGTAGGCCAGGCTGCCCGGCGCGAAGATGCCGTCCGGCAGCGGCGGCATGGTGCCGCTCAGGCTCGCCGAGGTGGCGTTGATGACGATGTCGAACTGGCGGCCGGCCAGCTCGTCGTAGCCGCAGCCGGTGACCGGCCCGGTCGCGGCGAAATGCTCGGCCAGCGAGCGCGCACGCACCACCGTGCGGTTGGCGATGGTCAGCGATGCGGGATGCTCGCCGAGCAGCGGGCCGACCACCCCGCGCGCCGCGCCGCCGGCGCCGAGCAGCAGGACGCGCTTGCCGCGGATCGGGTAGTTCAGGGTGATCATGATGTCGCGCAGCAGGCCGACGCCGTCGGTGTTGTCGCCGACCACCTCGTCGTCCTTGAACACCAGCGTGTTCACCGCGCCGGCCTGCTCGGCACGCAGGGTCAGGCGGGTGGCCAGCTGAAAGGCCTCCTGCTTGAACGGCAGGGTGACGTTGGCGCCCTTGCCGCCCTCGGCGATGAAGGCGTCGACCGCGTCGGCGAAGCCGTCGGTCGGCGCAAGGATCGCCCGGTACTCGATATCCTGGCCGGTCTGGCGCGCGAACGCCGCGTGGATGATCGGCGACTTGCTGTGGCTGATGGGATTGCCGAAGACGCAGTATTTGTCGGTCATGTGCGGATACCTGTGGTGGGAGTGGGACGGAACGTTTCAGGCGAGTGAATCATCTCGTTTCGAGCGCGTTGCTGCTGGTGAAGGTCCAGGTGCGGGTGATCTCCAGCACGTCGAATTCGCGGCGGATGTCGGGCGGAAACTCGGCGAAGGGCTCGGCCATGCGCACGATGCGCCGCGCCGCCTCGTCGAGCACGCGGTGCCCGGACGGACGGTCGATATCACGGTCAGCCACAGGCTGCCGGACAGCTTGCCCCGCGCCGGCTCCGGGTAGTTCAGCGTGCCGATGCGCTCGATCTTGATGCGCCAGTCTTCCATGTAGCGGGCGAAGCGGTATTCTTCGGCGCGGGTGCCGAGGTTCTTGACCCGCGGGCGCTTGTTGTACTCGTCGGTCTGGCGCGCGATTTCGCCTTGCAGGCGCGCCATCTCCAGCGCGCTGCTGGCCAGGTCGCGCCCGCTCAGCGCCGGTTCCGGCGAAGGCTCGGGCGACGGCTGCGGCCGCACCTCCTCGGCCGGCGGCAGCGCCTGCTTGCCCCGGGCCTGCGCCAGCAGGCGCCGCTGCTGCGCTTCCAGCGCCTGCACGCGCTTCTGCGTCTGTTCGAGGTCGTTGCCGGACTGCTCCCGCTGCGACGGCGGCAGCGGCGTCCTGGCGCGGCGATTGCGTTCCGAGTTGCCGCCGCCGTCGAGATTGGCCTGCGCCAGCGCCTGGGCCTCGGTGGGTTTGCGCGCCGAGCGGGCGTTGACCAGGATGATGTCGAGCGCCTTGTCCTGCAGGGTGCGCGATGCCTCGGGAAACTTGAAATGCAGCGACAGCAGCACGGCATGCAGCAGCAGCGAGACGCCGATCGCCATCCACAGCGTGCGCGGGCCGCCGGGCGCGCCCGCCGCCATTCCCGTTCCTGTCAACGCCATGCTCCCGTCCACGTCAGTTCGCCGCCTCTTCCGTCGCCTCGTCCTCGATGTCGGCTTCCGCCACCGCGCTTTCCAGCGTTTCGAGGTAGCGGCAGCCCAGTTCGAGCGTCAATAGATCCATCGCCTCGATCGCCAGCCGGATGCGCCGCCCCGGAGCGAGCTCGGGCAGCGAAGGCACGCGCAAGAGCAGCGGCAGATGGTCGAGTTTAACCAGATTCTCGCGGCGGACGGTAGCGTCGATGGTCCGCACGCCCTCCTGGCGCAGCCAGCGCAGGCACCAGTAGCGCTCCATGCCGCGCTGGAATTCGGCGTAGGCGGCATAGGTGAGGTCGAAGTCGCGCATGGCCGCGAACAGCAGTTCCGAGCGCGGCTTGAACGGCGGCGCCTCGCCGCGCAGGCAGGCCACCAGCTGCCATTGGTTGAGCAGGTCGACGTAGCGGCGCAGCGGCGACGACGCCCAGGCGTACTGGTCGACGCCCAGGCCCTCGTGCGGCAGCGGCGAGGTGGTCATGCGCACCTTGCCGGCGGTCTGCGCGCGGTAGATGGCGGGGATGCCCTTTTCGGCCAGCAGGCCGCCCCAGGTGCTGTTGGCGACGATCATCAGTTCCGAGACCAGCTTGTCGAGCGGGCTGCCGCGCCGGCGCTCGCTGATCTCGACCCGGCATGCCTCGGGATCGGCGAGATCGCCCACGATGGCGAAGTTGTAGTCGTGCACGCCCTGCACCGCCGACGGCTTGCCGCGCCGGCCCTCGCAGGCGTTGGCCAGGTGCCAGAGCGTCTTCAGCTCGTCGCGGAAGGGGAACTCGGCCAGCCCGGCGGCCAGCGTCTGCGCGTTGAACAGCGGTTCGACGTCGTGGTGGCGCAGGTTGGCGGCGATCGGCACGAGTTCGACGCGCGACTCGTGCGCGACGATCTCGAAGTCCGTCGTCACCGTCAGGTAGAGCGACAGCGCCGGGCAGTCGCGCCCGGCGGCCAGGGTGAAATCGTCCACCACGGCGTCGGGCAGCATGGTGATCTTGGCGCCGGGCATGTAGACGGTCGACAGCCGCGCGCGCGCCACCTGGTCGAGCGGGGAATTCGGCAGGATGCCCAGCCCCGGCGCGGCGATGTGGATGCCGACCCGCCAGCCGACGCCCGGCAATGCCTGCAGCGACAGCGCGTCGTCGATCTCGGTGGTCGCCGCGTCGTCGATCGAGAAGGCGCGCACGTCGGCGCGCGGCAGATTAGCGGGAAACGCCGGCGTCTCGGCGTCGGGAAAGCCCGTGCCGCGCGGAAACTGCTCGCGCAGGAAACGCTGGTAGTGATAGTCGTACGCCGAGCGGATAGCGCCGCACTTTTCCAGCAGATGCGGCGCGGACAGCCCCGTCTCCGCGCAGGCCGTTTCGAGCGCCTTGGTTTCGGGCCGGTTGCGGTCCGGCTTGTAGAGCAGCTGGTCGAGCAGCGGCGCGAACTCCGGCGGCAGCGTGAAGGCTTTGAGTTCGGCGGCCATGCGCTCGACGGTCAGCGCCTGCTGACGCTTCTTTTCAAGACCGGCCAGAGCAGCCGCGAGAATGTCGGGAGGCGCCTTGCGGAAGCGCCCCTTGCCCTTGCGATGAAAATAGACGGGCGCCGCGTGCAGGGCCAGCAGCAGCGCAGCCGCCTCGACCGCCGAGGCCTGGTGTCCGGCGCCGCCGAAGTAGTCGTCGGCAAAATCAGAAAAAGAAAACTCGCCATCGCCCGCGCACTCCCACAGGAATTCGCTGTCGATGTCCGCCGCCGCCTGCTCGGCACGCTCCAGCAGTTCGCCGGGCGCCGGCTCCTTGTAGCGCAGGAGGACATTCGACGACTTGATCTTGGCGCGCTTGCCCGACGCCGTCTCGACCTGCAACGACGTGTCGTTGTCGGCCAGGATCGTGCCCGCCCGGAAAGCGCCCTCTTCTTCGAACAATACGTGCATCGGCTGGATTATAACCCGCAGAATTCAATGAGTTGCGCGACGTACTCGGGGAAGCGCGTGAAGCTGTGATCGCCGCCCGGCAGCACGATCTGGCGGCATCCGGCATAGCGCGCGACGGCCTGGCGGTAGTCGAGCACCTCGTCGCCGGTCTCCACCATCAGCAGGTAGCGCGACGGCGTGATCCGGGGGACTTCCAGCGCGCGCAGCTGGGCGACGTGTTCGAGGGTGAATTCGAACGGCTCGTGCGTATACAGGTTGGTCTGCGGGCCGAGGTATTTTTCCAGCGAGATCGGCGCCACCACGGCGGGATTGATCAGCACGGCGCGCAGGTCGTATTTCTCGGCCAGCCAGGTGGCGTAGAAGCCGCCCAGCGAACTGCCGGCCACCGCGAGCGGCCCGTCGTGCCCGGCGATGATCGCCTCGGCCTGGGCGATCGCCGCGTCCGGCACGTGCGACAGGAACGGGCAGCACAGCCGGTCGCCCAGCCCGCGCGCGGCCAGCGCGTCGGCGAGCAGGCGCGCCTTCAACGACTGCGGCGAGGAGCTGAAGCCGTGCAGGTACAGCACGGCGGGGATGCCGGCGCTCACGACACCGTCCACTCGACCCAGCCGAAGTGCCAGGTGACCAGGACCACGATGCCGAAGGCGATGCGGTACCAGGCGAAGGGCGTGAAGTCGTGGCTGGAGATGAAGCGCAGCAGCCAGCGCACGCACAGGAAAGCGGAGACGAAGGCGGCGACGAAGCCGACCGCCCACATGCCGACGTCGTCGACGCTGAGCAGGGCGCGGTCCTTGTAGAGCTTGTACACCGTCGCCACGATCAGCGTCGGGATGGCCAGGAAGAAGGAGAACTCGGTCGCCGCCCGGCGCGACAGGCCGAACAGCAGGCCGCCGATGATCGTCGCGCCCGAGCGCGAGGTGCCGGGAATCAGCGCCAGCGCCTGCGCCAGCCCGAGCTTGAGCGCGTCGAGCGGGGTCATGTCGTCGACCGACGGCACCCGGATCGTGTGTTCGCGCCGCTCGGCCCACAGGATGACCAGCGCCCCGATGATGAACGCCAGGGCCACCGGCAGCGGCTTGAACAGGTGCGCCTCGATCGCCTGCTTGAACAGCAGGCCGAGGATGGCCAGCGGCAGGAAGGCGATGAACAGGTTGAGCACGAAGCGGTTGGCCAGCCGTTCGCGGCCCAGTCCGCGCACCACGCCGGCGATGCGCGCGCGGTATTCCCAGACCACCGCCAGGATGGCGCCCGACTGGATGACGATCTCGAACAGCTTGCCGCGGTCGTCGTTGAAATCGAGCAGGTCGCCGGCCAGGATCAGGTGGCCGGTCGAGGAGACCGGCAGGAATTCGGTCAGGCCTTCGACGATGCCGAGAATCAGGGCCTTGAGCAGAAGCAGGGCGTCCACGGATTGATCCAAAAAGGAAAGCATTCTATCAGGATGACGACGGTTTCCCGCCGCGCGCCCGGTCCGGCCTCGGCGACGGAGTATACTGGCGCCCCCGTCCGACACCGCCCACGATCCGACCATGAAACGACCGCCATCGCCCCGCCGGTTCCCTGCCGTCATCGCGCTCCTCGCCGCCGGCCTGCTCGCCGGACCGGCAGCCGCTGAAGTGATCGACATCGACAACGCCGAACTGGCCCGGCTGGCGGCCGGCGGCGTGCCGGTCGTCGACATCCGCACGCCCGGCGAGTGGAAGAGCACCGGCGTCATCGCCGGCAGCCGGCTGCTCACCTTCTTCAACGAAAAAAGCGAGGCCAATCCGACGCAGTGGCTGGCGTCCGCCAAGGGCTTCGCCAAACCCGGCCAGCCGCTCATCCTGATCTGCCGCAGCGGCAACCGCACGCGCGCCGCCGCGCAGTTCCTCTCGGAGCGGGCCGGCTACACGACGGTGTACAACGTGACGAACGGGATGAACGGCTGGCTGGCCGAGAAGCGCCCCGTCGTCCCGGCGGAAAAAGCCGCCGCCTGCACGCCGGGAGTCCCCTGTTGAGCACGAACGCCCCCGCCGCCTCCGGCCCGGCGGCGTCCGCGGCGACGCCCGACGCCTCCTTTGCCGCGCTGCTCGCCCAGCGCCCCTTCGTGCTGTTCTGGCTGGCGCGCCTGTTCGGCACCATCGCCAACCAGATGCTGATGGTCGCCGTCGCCTGGCAGATGTACGACATTACCGGCAGCGCCTGGGACCTCGGCCTGGTCGGCCTGTTCCAGTTCGTGCCGCAGCTGGCGATGACCCTGCCGGCCGGACACGTGGTCGACCGCCTGCACCGCGGCCGCGTCTTCGCCGCCTGCATGATCACCCAGTCCTGCGTCGCGCTGCTGCTGCTGGCGGCGATCCCCGGCGACTTCGCCACGCGCGGGCTGATGCTCGGCGTCTCCGTGGTGCTCGGCGTGGCCCGCGCCTTCCAGCAGCCGTCGCAGCAGGCGCTGACGCCGCAGCTGGTGCCGCCGCACCTGCTGGTGCGCGCCATCGCCCTGTCCACCAGCGGCGTGCAGGCCGCCATCATCTGCGGCCCGGCGCTCGGCGGCGTGCTGTATACAATGGGCGCGATGACCGTTTACGGCACGGGCGGCGCGCTGCTGCTGATCGCCTTCGTGCTCACGCTCGCCGTGCGCTACGCGCACCGGCCGTCGCACTCGGCCAGCACCCTGCGCAGCGTGTTCGCCGGCGTTTCCTTCGCGTGGAACAACAAGGTGCTGCTCGGCGCCATGTCGCTCGACCTCTTCGCCGTCCTGCTCGGCGGCGCCACCGCGCTGCTGCCGATCTTCGCGCGCGACATCCTGCACACCGGCCCGGTCGGCCTCGGCCTGCTGCGCGCGGCCCCGGCCGTCGGCGCGCTGACCATGTCGCTGGCGCTGGCGCGCTGGCCGCTGCAGCGGCGCGTCGGCCGGCGCATGCTGGCCTGCGTGGCCGCCTTCGGTGTGTGCATGATCGTCTTCGGCCTGTCGTCGAGCTTCGCCGTGTCGCTGCTCGCGCTGGCCGTCTCCGGCGCCGCCGACAACGTCAGCGTGGTCACCCGCCTGACCCTGATGCAGCTGGAAACGCCGGACGAGATGCGCGGCCGCGTCGCCGCGGTCAACACCATCTTCATCGGCGCCTCGAACCAGCTCGGCGAATTCGAGTCCGGCGCCACCGCCGCGCTGTTCGGTCCGGTCGGCTCGGTGGTGCTCGGCGGCATCGGCACGCTGCTGGTCGCCGCCGCCTGGGTGCGGCTGTTCCCCGCGCTGGCCGGGCGCGACCGCATGAAATAGGCGCCGCGTCTCCCGCGGTTTCGCCTTCCGGCGGGGAACGCGGCGGTGCCGGAGCCGGGTTGGACGCGGCGGGCAAGCCGATACCGCCGGGCCGTATCAGCCCCGCCAGCGCAGGCGCGCCTCGAAGCCGCCGCCGGCGCGGTTGGCGAGTTCCAGAACGGCGCCGTGCAGTTCGGCGATGCGCCCGGCGATGGTCAGGCCGAGGCCGCTGCCTTCGGCGGTGACCGACGACCCGCGGTAGAAGCGCTCCATCAGGCGCGGCAATTCCTCCTCCGGCACGCCGGGACCGCCGTCCCGCACCGACAGGACGGGCGCGCCGCCGTCCCGGACGAGGGCCACCGTGACCACGCACCCTTCCGGCGAGTAGCGGAGGGCATTGTCGACTAGGTTGCGCAACGCCACCTCGAGCAGATCGGCGTCGCCTTGCACGGCGACGGCCGCTTCCGGCAGCTCCCGCACGATCCGGGCGCGCGGCGCGGCGTCCTGCGTGCCGGCCGCGACGCGCTGCGCCAGCGCCACGAGATCCACCGGCGCGGCCTGCGGCAGCCGCGCCAACGGGTCCAGGCGGGCCAGGCGGAGCATCTGCTCGACGAGGCGGGTGGCCCGGTCGAGGCCGGCCAGCGTCTGGGACAGCGCGTGCGCGCGCGGCCCCGGCTCGGTGCTGAGCATGGCCACCTGGGCCTGGATGCGCGCGGCGGCGAGCGGCGTGCGCAGTTCGTGCGCGGCGTCGGCGGTGAAGCGCCGCTCGCTTTCCAGCGAATGGCCGAGGCGGTACAGCACGCGATTGATCGCGGCCACCAGGGGCTGGGCCTCGCGCGGAACGCTGCGCGCGGCCAGCGGCGTCAGGTTGTCGGAGGAGCGGGTGGCGACCTCGGAGGCGAGGTCGTCGAGCGGCTTCAGCCCTCGCCGGACGGCGCCGTAGATCGCCAGCAGGAGCAGGGGAAAGGCCAGCGCCAGGGGCTGCACGGTCTTGACGGCGATTTCCAGCGCCTCCTTGTCCCGCTTCGGGATCGATTCGGCGACCTGCACCCGATAGGCGCGGTCGGCGGATTCGAGGGTCAGGCTGCGCCAGCGCTCGCCCTGGCTGTCCACGTCGGCGTAACCGAGCGCGCCGTCCAGCGGCGCCCTGGGCGCATGCGCCGAGCGCGCCAGCACGGCGCCATCCGGCCGGCCCACCTGGAATTCCAGGGTCAGCTGATTGCGCCGCGATTTCAGGCCGCGCATACCCGCCAGCCGCGCGGGCAGGCCGGCGAAATCGCCGTTCCCCTGCTGCGCCTGCGCCAGCACCAGCTGGGCGGTCTTGCTCAGTTGGTCGTCCATCAGTTCCTGGACCTCGTGGCGCGCGCGGCGATAGCTCATGGCCGAGGCGATCACCAGCATGGCCAGCGCGCTGATCGAGACGAGCAGAAGCAGGCGCCGGCGCAACGACGGAACGCGGCCGCTGTCCAGGCCCCCGTTCAAGGCGAATCGCCCAGCCGGTAACCGAGGCCGCGCACGGTGCGGATGAAGCCGGCGCCGAATTTCCTGCGCAGGTGGTGGATGAACACCTCGACCGTGTTGCTGCCCGTCTCCTCGCCCCAGGCGTAGATGCTTTCCTCGAGCTGGACGCGCGTGCGCAGGTGGTTCCTGTGGCGCAGCAGATCGTCGAGCAGCGCGTATTCGCGGGCGGACAGCTCGACCCGCCTGCCCTTGAAGGTCACCTGCCGCGACGCGGGATCGAGCACCACGCCGGCATGCTCCAGCATCGGCCCGGCCTCGCCGGCCGCCCGGCGGACCAGCGCGCGCAGGCGGGCCAGGAGCTCCTGCAGATCGAAGGGCTTGGTCAGATAATCGTCGGCGCCGGCGTCGAGGCCGGCGATCTTGTCGGCACTCGAATCGCGCGCCGTGAGGATCAGCACCGGCAGGCGATTGCCGCGCCGGCGCAGCTCCCGCAGCACGCTGATCCCGTCGCGCCGGGGCAGCCCCAGGTCGAGGACGCAGGCGTCGTAGGCATGGTCGAGCAGCGCCAGGCGCGCCGCCTCGCCGTCGCGCACCCAGTCCGCCGCGTGTTCGGCCAGCCGCAATCCCGCATGAATGCCGTCCCCCAGGATCGCATCGTCCTCCACCAGCAGTATCCGCACGTTTTCCCCTATCGACGTCGCGCCCTTATTTCACGTCCTTGTCCAGGCGGTCCAGCAGCGCCCTGATCTCCTGGCGCCGGCCGCCGTCGGCCAGTTCGCGCCCGGGACGCGGCGCGGCCCGCAGCGCCGCGTCCAGATGGCGGCGGGCCTCCTGGGCCCTCCCCCGTTCCAGGAGATACTCGCCATAAAAGAAGTTGGGGTCAATCCCGTCCGGGTTGATGGACAGCGCTTTCCTGAAATACTCCTCGGCCCTGGCCTTGTCGCCGAAGCCGACCGGCCAGCCCGGCACCTTGGCGTAGAGCGTGGCGAGGCTGGTGTAGGCCGAGCCGAGCAGCGCCTTGTCGTCGATCCTGAGCGCCTCTTCGAGGCGTTGCCGCGCCTCCTTGGCCAGCGACAGCGCGCCGATGCCGCCGCGCGCGCCCGCTTCGCTGGAAATGACGATGCCTTCCCAGATCAGCGCCTCGGCCATGCCCGGGTGGGCCTCGACGAGCTGCCGGGATTCGCGGGCCAGGGCCTGATACCGGTCGGCCTGCTGTTTTTCCGGCGTGCGGTATTTGATTTCGGCCCACTGATCCTGGATCGGCCGGATGATTTCGTCGGGCGCGGCGGCTTGCGCCGCGGCGACGAACGACAGACAGAGCAGGGACGCCACGGCGATCTTGCTGATCGAACGCATGAGGATTCCTTTCACGGCAAACGGGGGGAGGCGTGCAGCTTGACGACGGGCAGCTTGCCGGCGACGCCGCGGTCGATGAGTCCCGGCGCGAATCCGTTGAGCCAGGCGAAGAAGCGCTCGGGAAAGCCGATATGCACTTCGCGGGCGTTGCGCACCAGCGCCGAAACGATCTCGCCGGCCACCTCGTCGGGCTTGTCGCAGGCGTTGTCGAGCGCGCGGTTCAGCGCCGTGATGGCGGCGTCGTTCATCGGCGTGTCGATGGCGCGCGGGGCGACATGCACCACCGCCACCAGCGTGTCCGCCAGCTCGCGGCGCAGGGCCTGCGAGAAGGCGCGCAGACCGGCCTTGGCCGCCGAGTAGGCCGCGAAGCCGGCGAACGGCACGCTGCCGAAGGCCGAGCCGATGTTGACGATGGCCGCCTGCGGCTGCGCCTTGAGCCAGGGCAGCAGCGCGTGGGTGAGGCGCACCGGGGCCTGCAGGCTCGTCGCCAGGACCCGCTCGATGGTCGGCCAGTCCTGCGTCTCGATCAGCCCGAAGGCCGCCGCCCCGGCGTTGTTGACCAGCACGTTGACGCCGAATTCGCGCGCCGCGCGCGCCGTCAGGGCCACGCCTTCCGGGCGGGTCAGGTCGGCCGCGACGATGGCCGCGCGCGCGCCGAGGGAGACGCGCAGGGCCTCCAGGCGCTGGGCGTCGCGGCCGGCCAGCAGCAGCGCCGCGCCGGCCTCATGCAGCTGGCGCGCCAGTTCGCGCCCCAGGCCGCCGGTGGCGCCGGTCAGCAGGATACGGGCGTTTTCCAGTCTCATGCGGCGTCTCCTCAGGCCGGCAGGGCGCGGAAGATTTCCGCATACAGGCGGAAAAAGACCTTGGCGCAGCGGATCACTTCCTCCTGATCCTCCGGCGCCATCCTCTCCAGCAGTTCGGCCAGATGCCGGGTGTGCTCGCGGTCGAGCGTGCCGTGCGAGCGCAGGTAGGAAAAGGCGGCATCCGGCAGGCGCAGCGCCTGCTGGATGCGTTCCGCCGCGTCGAGCGCCAGGGCCACGCTGGTGCCTTCCAGCACGAAGACCATGCCGAAGAAACCCGCCGGGTTGTGGCGATCGACCACGTCGTAGGCGTAGGCTACCATCACCTCGGCCGGCAGGTCGGGCCGGCCGGCGCGCACGGCGTCGGCGTCGCCGCCGGCGGCGGCGATGTCGTTGAGGATCCATGCCTCGTGCCCGATCTCCTCGCCGATGTACTCGGCGACGGCAGGGCGCAGCCAGGCCAGCCGTTCCGGCAGGCGGCCGCCGAGCAGCATCAGCAGCGGCACGGTGTGGCGCACGTGGTGATAGGCCTGTCCGAGGAAGGCCAGATAGGCCTCGCGCGAAACCTCGCCGCGCAGGCAGCGGGCGATGGCCGGGGAGGACGACAGCTGCTCGCGCTCGGCGGCGGTCGCCTCGCCGAGTCTTTCATAGAACGTCATGGTTGGTCTCCTGAGGGTGGTATCCGGCATAGAGCGCCGCCAGTTGCGCGGCGTGGCGCTGGAGAACGGCGGCCCGCACCGGGCGTCCGTTGCCGGTCAGCGTGCCGTCTTCCGGCACAAACGGCGCGGCTTCGAGCCAGCCGCCGAGGCGGGCGTAATCGGGCAGGGCGGCGTTGGTCCGTGCGATCGCCGCCGCCAGGTCGGCGCGGGAGGCGCCGGGCAGCGGCACCACGACGGCCGCCAGCCAGGGCCGCCCCTCGCCGGCGACGATGGCCTGGGCGATCTGCGGCTGGGCCACTAGAAGGGACTCGACCCATTCGGGCGCGACGTTGCGGCCGAAGGAGGTGATCAGCAGGTTCCCGCGCCGCCCGGACAGATGCAGATGCCCTTCGGCGTCGAAGCGGCCGAAATCGCCGGTGGCGTATGCGTCGCCCGGACGGCTGCGCGCGCCGCCCAGGTAGCCGAGGAACGCCCGCGACGCGATCCGGACCTCGCCGTCGCGGATCGACGCGCGCACGTGCGGCAGCGGCCGGCCGACGCCGTCGCCATCGTCGCCGGGACGGTTCAGGCAGACCACCGATCCGCACTCGGTCAGTCCGTAGCCCTGGTATGCCGGCAGGCCGAGACGCCTGGCCCGCGCCAGCGACTCCGGTTCGACGCGCGCGCCGCCGACGGCCACGAAAGCCAGCTCCGCCGGCGCCCGCAGGCCATCGCGCGCCAGGCACAGCGTCCATGCCTTGAGCAGCTCGGGCACCAGGATCAGACTGTTCGGGCGCGCCTCGGCGACGGCCCGCTGCAGAATCTGCGCATCGAATCCGGACATGCCCCGCCAGCCGAGACCGGCCAGCCCCGGCAGGTGGATTTGCGCGCCGCGCAGCAGAGGCGCATAGATGCCGGCGACATTCTCCAGCAGCAGGGCGAGCGGTAGCGCGGCCAGGTGACGCTCGACCGGAATCCCGGACAGCGCCGCGGCCAGCGCGCTTGCCGTGTCGACCAGTCCCTCGGCCGAGAGGCAGACGCCTTTCGGGGCGCCGGTGCTGCCGGAGGTGAAGGAGATCTTGGCCGTCCCGGCGGGCAGCACGGCCGGCGCGGCGTCCCGGCGCAGCCAGGTCAGGCCGCGCCGCGTGCCGGCAACCGCGAAACCGCTCTCCAGCGCCAGGATGCGTTCGGGACGGTCGCTCACGACCAGGTCGGCTCCGGCCAGCCCGAGCGCATGCGCCAGCTGGGACGGCGAGAAGAACGCAGGCAGCGGCAGTACCGGCACGCCCGCCTCCAGCGCGGCCAGGTCGGCCATCGCCCAATCCGGCGAATTGTCGGCGAGGATGGACAGCACGCGCGTTCCGGCCAGCTGCCGCGCCAGGGCGCGGATTTCGTCGAGCACGGCGTGGGCCCGCCATGCGCCCCGGTCACCGCGCCAGACCACGCTGTCCGGATGGCGCGCGGCCAGCGCCTCGATCAGCGGCGCGGCGCTCACCGGGCCACCCTCCTTTCGCCGCGCGACGGAGAGGCGGGCGGCTGGAGGCGGGCGTTCATGCGGCCGCTCCGATGCGGTCCAGCGCGATGCGGATGCGTCCGGCGACGACGACGGGCCGTGTGTCGTAATAGCTGCCCCAGTCCCGTGCCTGTTCGCCGAGCCGCACCGGATCGGCCTCGGCGAGCGCGAGCAGCGGCAGCCCGAGCCGGGTGAAGATGCGGACGAGTTCGCCGGTAGCCGTGAACACGACCCATTCGTACCCCGTCCGGCCCAGATGGCGCGCCAGCGACAGGATCACCCGCACGCTGCCGCCCGCCCTGTCCGACGCCAGGTGCCCGACTTCCACGAGGCGTTCGCGCGGCAGCCGCAGGCCGGCCAGCCGGGCCATGACACGCTCGATCGGCGCGTCGAGGTAACGCTCGAGAAACAGCGGCTCCTCGCCGGCGCCGCGCCAGCCGGCGGCGGCAAACACGCGCTCGCCATCCTCGAGCAGCAGCAGGTTGGGCGCGAACGAGCGGACGAAGGCGCCGTGACGGCGGAGAAACACCCGACGGATGAATTCCTCGGCCTCCGCCCGGCGCGGCGCCAGGGGGCCGAGATGGATTTCCCGGATCGTCCCCGAGGCCGCCGGGGATGAAGTCATTTCCAGCAGCGTGGAGGGTTTGGCCATGCGCATGATCGCTCCATCGTCGTTGTCGATGGAACGCATCGTAGGCGCGGCATCTTAAGCGGACCTTAAGGGCGGCCGACGCCGCCACGGCCGGCAGGACGCCTGCCGGGGGAAATGAAAATGGCGCGGACGGAATCCGCGCCATTTTGCCGGGAAGCCGTCCGGAATATTTTTACGGCATCAGCGCGCCGCCAGCGCCTTGGCTTCCTCGGCGCAGTCGGCTTGCGGCCGGGTGGCGGCCGCGCGGGCTTTTTCGACTTCCTGGCGGGCCAGCGCGAATTGCGCGGTGAACAGCGGGTTGGCATGCAGGCGACTTACCGTCGCGGCGCCGACGATGCGGCCGGCGTCGATGTCGCTCTTCCAATGCACGCCGCAGATCACGCGGCTTTCGCCGAACGCCAGGCCGCGCGCGAAGACGCGGTCGGCGCGGTCGGGGGCGAGTTCCGCCAGGACCAACGCCCAGGCCCAGCCGATCGAGGTGTGGCCGGAGGGGTAGGAATCGTCCTTGTGCTTCTCGGCGGGCGTGCAGCTTGCATCGCCGAACGTCAGGTAGGGCCGGCGGCGCTTGTACAGGTCCTTGGCCTTGTCGTTCGAGCGGCTGGCGTCGGCGCGGACGCGGCGGATCAGCATGTTGAGGTGCGGCGTGTCCTGCTCGGAAATGCGGATGCCCAGCGCGCAGGAAAACACCTGCGCGGCGTGCGGGAAGGAGAGATCGGCGTCGCGCACCGCCAGGGCCCAGCGCGGCGTGCCTTTCAGCGCGCGCATGTTGCGGTAGGCTTCGTCGTCGGCGGCCTGCGCCGCGCTGCCGGCTTGCGGCGGCGGCGGCAGGAAGGTGGCGCTGTCGGGCTGCTCCGACGACGCCAGATAGCCGATCACGTACCCCGGACGCCCGCCGGAAAGCCCGTCCGGCGATGTCGGCGGCGTCTGCGTCGAGCAGGCCGCCAGGGACAGCCCGCACAGCGTGAACAGGCACGGCGTGAAGCGTGAGCGCATGATGCTCCTCCCATGAAATTGTCTGGATATCGTTGCGGTGCCGGCGCGGCATCGGCTTTCATCGTAGCAGCCGGCAAGCGGGGTTTCCAATGGCCGGCGGACGGCCCGGTTGTGGATTCCCGCAGGCGCCCGCCCCTTCCTCCGCGCGGCCGTTCCGGCGTATACTCCGCCTGTTTCAGGTTCCTTGCTCCGCGACCGCGGAGCGGGTGAAACGGGAAGCCGGTGACTCCGTCCATCGCCATGCGCGGACATTCCGGCACAGCCCCCCGCTGCTGTAGGCCTGACGATTCCGGCAATACGCCACTGTGCGAAATATCGTGCATGGGAAGGCGCCGGAAGAGGACGAAGGCGAGTCAGAAGACCGGCCCGGAACGCATGTGGTACCAATCCTCGGGGTGAGGGGAAAGGTTCTGTGGATTCGCCGTCCGTCCATTCGTCAGCATCCGGCCAACGCCCGCTTCACGAATCTCGCCGGCCTTTCTTCCGTGCCATGCCCCTCGAGCGAGTCGTTCGTCGTTTTCGCGAAGGGAGAGAATCATGCACATCATGGAGGGCTTTCTGCCCGTCGAACATGCCATCGGCTGGAGCGTCGCCTCGGCGCCGGTGGTGGCCTACGGAATCCATTCGATCAGGAAGCGCATCGCCGCCAATCCGGAGCAGCGCATGCTGCTCGGCGTGGCCGCCGCGTTTTCCTTCGTCCTGTCGGCGATGAAGCTGCCGTCGGTCACCGGCAGCTGTTCGCACCCGACCGGCACCGGCTTGGGCGCGCTGCTCTTCGGCCCGGCGGCGATGGCGCCGATCGGCGCCGTGGTGCTGCTCTTCCAGGCGCTGCTGCTGGCGCACGGGGGCCTCACCACGCTCGGCGCCAACATCTTCTCGATGGCCATCGTCGGCCCGTTCGCCGCCTGGGCCGTCTTCCGCCTGGTGCGCAGGCTCGGCGGCTCGCTCGCCGTCGGCGTCTTCTGCGCCGCCAGCCTGGCCGACCTGCTGACCTACGTCACCACCTCCGTGCAGCTGGCCTGGGCCTTCCCGGACCCGGCCGGCGGTTTCATGGCGTCGTTCGCCAAGTTCGCCGGCATCTTCGCCGTCACGCAGATTCCGCTGGCGATCAGCGAGGGCCTGCTCACCGTGCTCATCTTCAACGCGCTGGCCCGCTTCAACCCGCAGGAGCTCAAGGACATGAACCTCATCGACGCCAAGGAGGCCCGCGCATGAAACGCACCCAGAACATCCTGCTGATCCTCGGCGTCGTCGTGCTGGCGCTGGTTCCCCTGTGGATCGTCGAGAAGCCCGCGGCCGGCGCCGACGGCGAGGAGGTGGAAATCTTCGGCGGCTCCGACGACAAGGCCAAGAACCTGATCGGCGAAATCCGGCCGGATTACCGGCCGTGGTTCGAGCCGATCATCGAACCGGCCAGCGGCGAGATCGCCTCGATGCTGTTCGCCCTGCAGGCGGCGCTCGGCGCCGGCTTCATCGGCTACTACGTCGGCACCGGCGTCACCCGCGAGAAAATGCGGCGCGAACGGGAAAAGGCCGCGGCCGGACGGCAGGACTGAGGCGCGGTGCTGGTCGAGCAGTGCGCCTACGCCAACCGCTGGCGGTCGGTTTCCCCCGCCGCCAAGGGGTTGTTCGCGCTGGGCGGCTTCGTCGCCGCGTTCGTCGCCGGGCGGCCCGAGGCCGCCTTCGCCGTCGCCGCCTTGATCGTCCTCGCCACGCTGGCCGGCGCCGGCATTGCCGCCGGCCGCTTCCTGCGCGCCGCGCTGCCGCCGCTCGGCTTCCTGGCGCTCGGCTGCCTGTCGCTGGCGTGTTCGCTCGATTTCGCCGACGGCGGGCTGGCGTGGCGCTGGCTGCCGGCCGGCTGGACGCCGCTCCTGCAGCTCGCCGCTCGCTCCTGCGCCGCGCTCGCCGCCCTGCTGTTCCTCGCGCTGACCACGCCGATGATCGACCTGATCGCCCTGCTGCGCCGGCTGCAGGCGCCGGAAGTCCTGCTGGAGATCATGGTGCTCTGCTACCGCATGCTGTTCGTCTTCTCCGAAGCGACGCGCGACACGCGCACGGCGCAGGCCGCGCGCCTCGGCTACGCCTCGCTGCGCCTGACGCTGCGCTCGCTGGCCGGCCTCGCCGCCAACCTGACGGTGCAGATCTGGCAGCGCGCGCACGCCCTGCACGTCGCCGCCCAGGCGCGCAACAACGACGGCCCGCTGCGCTTCCTCGCCCCCGAATTCGCCCACGCCGGGCGCGATCTCGCCTGCGCCGGCGCGGGCGGCAGCGCACTGATATTGCTCGCCATCGCGACACCATGAAGCCATCGAGCTCCCAGCCGTCACACCGGCGAACGCCGGTGTCCAGTACAACGCCCGACACTCCGCACGGCCTGGATTCCGGCGTCCGCCGGAATGACGAGATTCTTCTGGCGTTCGACAACGTCGCCTTCCGCTACCCGGACGGCAACGTCGGCCTCGACGGCTGTTCGCTGGCCATCCGGCGCGGCAGCCGCAACGCGCTGATCGGCGCCAACGGCGCCGGCAAGACCACGCTGTTCCAGCACGCCAACGGCCTGCTCCGGCCGCAGTCCGGCGCCGTGCGCTACGCCGGCGCGCCGCTCGACTACGGCCGCGCCGGCCTGCGCCGCCTGCGCAGCGAGGTCGGCCTGGTGTTCCAGAACCCGGACCAGCAACTGTTCTCGGCCTCCGTGCGCGAGGACGTCTCGTTCGGCCCGCTCAACCTCGGGCTGGACGTAGACACGGTGCGCCGGCGCGTGGCGGACGCGCTGCGGGCGGTGGGCATGG
>JADHEE010000361.1_pt1 | contig 19374 bp, 17 predicted proteins | sample 8952401 | NCBI WGS metagenome assembly JADHEE01 (sample SAMN16124438, study PRJNA663242) | bioreactor sludge metagenome | isolation source: sludge (ammonium) | place: India:Bengaluru | collected 2019-02-28 | reverse complement strand
GGCGACACCCCCCCGGGGGTCGGTGTGGGGGTGCGCGCGGGTCTTGTGGCGGGCGCGGGCCCCCCGGGCGCCGCGTTGGGGGGGGGGGGCGGCGGCCCGGCGGCCCCCTCCGCCGGGCGGATCGTCACTTGAACGCCTCGAGCATCTCCTTCGCCGTCGCGACCTCCTTGCCCTTGGGGTCGAGCCGGATGTACTCCTCGAGGTGCTTCTTCATGTCGGGGATCTTGTTGAGGTTCACGCACGACATGCCGAGGAGGAAGTGGGCGTTCGCGTACTCCGGGGCGCCCTCGATCACCTTGCGGAGGATCGGGTCGGCTCCCTTGAAGTCGCCCTTGTTGTAGAGGTCGACGGCCTGGTTGTAGAGGATCTCGGGCTTGTCGGGGTTCGCGGCGATGAACTTCTTCTCGTACTCCAGCGCCTTGGCCTTGTCCCCCTTCGCCTTGTAGGCCTCCATCAGCGCGCCGTAGAGCGAGCCGTTGTCCGGCTCGATCGAGAGGGCCTTCTCTCCCCACTGGATGACGAGGTCCCAGTCCTTCTTGGCGGCGGCGACCTTCGTCGCCATGTCCCAGGCCCCGGCCTTGTCGGGCCCGAGCTCGGTGGCCTTCTTCGCTCCCTCGATCGCGCCGTCCAGGTCGCCCGCCTGGAACTTCTCGACCGCGCCGTTGAAGGCGAGCGTATACGGGTCGACGACCTCCTTGACGAGCCCCTTCTCGACGGCCTGGTCGGCGGTCAGGAGCTGGACGTCGAGCGTCCCCTCGGAGCCGATCCCGACCTTCTTGTTCTGCTTGATGGGGATGTACCCCTTCGCCTCGACCAGGTAGTCGTAGGCGATCGTGGAGTCGTTGAGGATCGTCCCCCACTTCCCGTCCTTGTCGGACGTCAGGACGACCTTGAACTTCCCGAACGCCGGGGTCGTGATCGTGATGGTCGCCCCTTCGATCGGGCCTCCCTTGGCGTTCGTGACCGTCCCCACGATCCGGGCCTGGGGGCCCGCGAGGGCGATCCCGCTGACGGCGATCAGCATCGCGATCAGCGCGGCCGAGAGCGTCTTCTTCTGGTTCATCTCTACCTCCGGGGGTGGACCGTGCCACCAACGCGTCATTCTAGCGAAAGCCGTGCCGTCGCGGCCGGCTGCGGGCCGCGACGGCCGGACTCCGCAGGGGACGGCGCGGACCTTTCGACGGAGAGCGCTCCCTTCTAGACTCCGCGCGTGCCGAAAGGGCTGCTCGGATGGCTGCAGAGCGGGCGGGCGCGCGAGGAGGACGATGTCCGGGAGGCCGATCGCCTTTCGCCGGCGCCGGGCGCCTCGCCGGGCGTCACGGTGCACGCCGCTTCGGCGGCCGCCGAGCTCGGCGCCGGGGCGGGGAGGGGCGGCGTCTCGCGTCTCGGGCCGTTCGATCCTTCCGCCGCGCGGGACGGGCGCGCGTGGGCCGCGATCGCCCTTTCCGGCGAGGCCGCGGGAGACGTCTTCCTCGCGGCGGGAGGCGCGCTCGAGCTTCCGGCGGGACTCGCCGCCCTCCTGGACGGGGCCATGGCGGCGGAAGACGGCGCGCCGGGCCGGATCGGGCGCGAGTCGCTCGCGGGCTCCGTCGTTCCCGGCGTCACCGGGGCGCGGCTCCTCTGGCGGGGCGGCGCGCGCTCCGTCCTGCGCCTCGGACCGCCGCCGGCGGCGCGCTGGGCGGTGGAGGGGTTGCGGAGCGTCGCGGTCCTCGCCGGGAAGCTGACGCTCGTCGACGGTGAGGAGGCGCGCGACGTGCGCGCGGGCGAGGTGGCGTTCGTCGCCGATCCGGCCGCGACGCTCCACGTCCAGTCGGGGAACGACGCGGCCGTGGCGATCGGGTTCGGCCGCGCCGAGCTCTCGGTCCGGCTCGGGTAGCGCTCTCAGCCTTCGTGCCGCGGGGAGCGGACGGGTCGGCCGAGGAGCGCGGAGAGCGCGTCGGCGCTCGAGCGGAACGCGAGGTCGACGCCGTCGATCTCCTCCGGCGCGAACCACCCGATCTCGAGAGTCTCGTCGGCGGCGTACGGCTCCGGGCTCTCGGGCAGGAGCGTCGCCCGGAAGGCGGCGACGATCACCGGGCGTCCCGGGTAGGAGTAGACGCCGAGCAGCCCTTCGATCCGGGCGAGCGCCCCGCACTCTTCGCGCGTCTCGCGCAGCGCGGCCTCTTCGAGCGTCTCGCCCCGGTCCACGTGGCCGCCGGGGAAGACCCACTGCCCGTAGCCCGGCTCGATCGCGCGCCGGAGGAGGAGGACCCGGCCGTCGCGGACGACGAGGCAGCCGGCGGCGACCTTCGGGTCGATCCAGTGGACCGCGCGGCACGCGGGACAGACGGGGACCGTCTTCCCGTCTCCCGCGCCGACGGAACGCTCCTCGAGCCGCGTACCGCACTGCGAGCAATAGAGAGGACGCGCGTACACGGTTCGAGCCTACCGCGGGACCGCGGCGCGGGCGCCGCCGCGGCCTGAATCGTGCGTTCCGTCACGGAACGCGCCCTGCGCGTCCCGTGCGGAGGACGACGTACCTTGACCTCCTACCGGACGGTGACCAGAATACGCGGCTCGAATGGCGTGCCCGGAGGTCGTGGGATGAGCAGGCACTGGACGCAGGACGAAATCCGCTGGCTGAACGCCAACGCGGACCGCATGGACCTCCCGACCGTATCCCGCACGCTCGGCGTGCCTCTCGTCGAAGTCGAGAGGAAGCTCGCCGAGCTCCGGGCGGACGCGGCCGCGGCCCAGCGGAGGCCGCCCGCCACGCACCGGGAGGCCGCCCGGGAGCTGACCCACGCGCGGAAGCTGTTCGAGAAGGGGATGGAGCACCTGCACCGCCGGGAGATGCCGGCGGCCGCCGCCTGCTTCACGGAGCTCCTGGAGCTCCAGCCGGACGAGAGGGAGCTGGTGGACCGCGCCCGGACGTTCCTCGCCGTCGCGCGAAACGGGAAGTCCGCGAAGGAGAAACCGCTGCGCGACCCGGCCGAGATCTACCACGCCGCCGTGTTCGAGAAGAACCGCGGGAACTGCGCGACGGCGATCGAGCTCGTCCGCGCGGCGGACGGCCACGCCGACCCGGACGGGCGCCTCGCCTACCTCGCTGCGTGCTGCTACGCGCTCCACGGTCGCCCCGACGAAGCGCTCGAGAGCCTGAAGGCGGCGATCGCCGCCTCCGACCAGAACCGGATCCACGCGCGCCTCGAGGCGGACCTCGCGCCCCTCCGGTCGCAGCCTCGGTTCGAGGCGCTCGTCGGGCGGGGCTGAGCGTGCCCGCCGCCACCGCCGTCGTCCTCCTCGCCGCCGGCCGCGGGGTCCGGATGAAGTCCGCCCGCCCGAAGGTCCTCCACGAGGCGGCGGGGCGCGCCCTCGTCGACCACGTCGTGGGAACGGCGCGCGCGTTCCTCGCCTCTCGTCCCGGCTCGCGGCTCGTCGTCGTCGCGGGCGCCGGGCGGGAGGAGCTCGTGCCGCACCTCGCCCGGACCGCGCCCGAAGCCTTCGTCGCCGTCCAGGATCCTCCGCGCGGCACCGGCGACGCCGTGCGCGTCGCGCTGCCGGCTCTCGGCGACGCGTCGCGCGTCGTCGTCCTGGCGGGCGACGTCCCGCTCCTGACCGCCGCCTCGCTCGCCCGGCTCGACGAGGCGCTCGACGCCGGCGCCGGGATCGCCGTCCTCACCGCGATCCTTCCGGACGCGGGCGCCTACGGCCGCGTCGTCCGCGACGGGCAGGGGCGGTTCGAGCGGATCGTCGAGGCGAAGGACGCGAGCCCCGCGGTGCGGGCGCTCGGCGAGATCAACTCGGGCATCTACGCCTTCGACCGCGCCCTGCTCGAGAAGGAGCTCCCGCGCCTGACGGACGAGAACGCCCAGAAGGAGTACTACCTGACGGACGTCCTCGGGTTCGCCGTCGGCGACGGCGCGGTCGTCGTCGCGCTCCCGGTCGGCGATCCGGCCGAGGTCCTCGGCGTCAACTCCCGGCTCGAGCTCGCCGAGGTCGACGCGCTCCTCCGGTTCCGCGCCGCGCGCGCCGCGATGGCGGCCGGGGCGACGCTGATCCGGCCCGAGACGATCACGCTCGACGAAGGCGTGACGTTCGGGCCGGACGTCGTCGTCGAGCCGTTCGTGTCGATCACCGGGGCCTCGTCGGTGGGCGCCGGGACGCGGATCGGGCAGGGATGCGTGATCCACGCCTCGACGATCGGCGCGAACGTCTCGGTTCGCCCCTACTGCGTCCTCGAGAAGGCCGTCGCGGGCGACGGCGCCATCGTCGGGCCGTTCGCCCGCCTGCGCGAGGGGACCGACCTCGGAGAGGGGGTCCACGTCGGGAACTTCGTCGAGACGAAGAAGGCCCGCCTCGAGAAGGGGGCGAAGGCGAACCACCTCACCTACCTCGGCGACTGCCGGATCGGCGAACGGACGAACGTCGGCGCGGGCGTCATCACCTGCAACTACGACGGCTACGGGAAGCACTTCACCGACGTCGGCGCCGGCGTCTTCATCGGCTCCGACGTCCAGCTCGTCGCCCCGGTCGCGGTCGGCGACGGCGCCCTCGTCGGCGCCGGCTCGACGATCACGAAGGACGTCCCCGCCGACGCCCTCGCCACGTCCCGCGTCCCGCAGAAGACGATCGAGGGGGGCGGGGCGAAGTACCGGGAGCGGAAGACCGCCGCGAAGGAGGCTAGAAAGTGAAGCCCGCGCGGAGGGGTTCGGGGAACGTGAGGGAGCGCGCAGCGCTCCTTCACGAAGACGAAGTCAACCCGGCGTCCGGGTTGGCTGCGCCTTCACCTCGTGGCCAGGCCGCTCGGTGGTCCTCCGAGAACATGACGAGCCGACCGATGGCGCCCCGGCGTTCTTCGCGAGCGCGGGTCGACAGCAGGTCAGTGGACGACTAGGGAGCAGAAAGATGTGCGGCATCGTCGGGTACGTCGGACCGCGGGAGGCGACGCCGATCCTGATCGACGGCCTGAAGCGGCTCGAGTACCGCGGGTACGACTCGGCCGGCATCGCCGTCCTCGGCGGGGACGGCCTCGTCCGCGTCACCCGGAGCGAGGGGAAGCTCGGGAACCTCACGGCGCGGATCGAAGGCCTGCCGCCCGAGGGACGGACCGGCATCGGCCACACCCGCTGGGCGACGCACGGAAGGCCCTCCGAGGAGAACGCCCACCCGCACCGCGACGCGTCGGGCCGGGTCGTCGTCATCCACAACGGGATCATCGAGAACTTCCTTCCGCTCAAGAGGGAGCTCCTCGCGCGCGGCGTGGCGTTCACGTCGGAGACCGATTCGGAGGTCATCGCGCAGGCGATCGGGGCCGCGCGCGCCGACGCTCCGGAGACGCCGTTCGGCGAGGTCGTGAGGACGGTCCTCTCGCGGATGACCGGGATGTACGCCGTCGTCGTCCTGTCGGCGGACGAGCCGGGGGTCCTCTACGTCGCCAAGAACGGGCCGCCGATCGTCCTGGGGCTCGGCGCGGACGAGAACCTCGTCGCCTCCGACGCGACGGCGCTCCTGCCGCACACGCGCGACCTCGTCTTCCTCGAGGACGGCGACTTCGTCCGCCTGACGGCGTCCTCGGTCGAGGTGACCGCGCTCGACGGCGCTCCCCGGATCCGGCCGGCGCGGCGCGTCCCGTGGGACGCCGTCGCCGCCGAGAAGGGGGGCTACCCCCACTTCATGGCGAAGGAGATCGCCGAGCAGCCGACGGTCGTCGTGGAGACGGTGGGGCACAAGCTCTCGCTCGAGACCGGCCGCTTCAGCGAGGACGCGATGGGGGTCTCCCCGCGCCTCCTCTCGGAGGTCGACCGGGTCGTCGTCGTCGCCTGCGGGACGAGCTGGCACGCCGGCCTCGTCGGGAAGTTCCTCCTCGAGGAGGTCGCCCGGGTCCCGGTCGAGGTCGACTACTCCTCGGAGTTCCGCTACCGGAAGAACCTCGTCGGGCCGCGGACGCTCGTCGTCGGGATCTCGCAGTCGGGCGAGACGGCCGACACCGTCGCCGCGTTGACCGACGCGAAGAGGGCCGGCGCGCCGACGGTCGGGGTCGTGAACGTCCCCGGCTCGGCGATCGCGCGCCTCGTCGACGGCGTCCTCGCCACGCACGCGGGGCCGGAGATCGGCGTCGCCTCGACGAAGGCGTTCACGACGCAGCTCGTCGCCCTCTCCCTCCTCGCGTACTACGCCCGCGAGGCGCGCGGCTTCGGCCGCCTCGAGCCGGGGGACCCCTTCCTCGACGCTCTCGCCCACCTCCCCGTCGCCCTGCAGCGGGCGCTCGCGCTCGAGCCTCGGATCGAGAAGCTCTCGCGCGCCCTCGCCCACGCCCGCGACGTCCTCTTCCTCGGGCGCGGTGCGCACTACCCGGTGGCGCTCGAGGGGGCGCTCAAGCTCAAGGAGATCTCCTACATCCACGCGGAGGGGTACCCGGCCGGGGAGATGAAGCACGGCCCGATCGCGCTGATCGACGGCGAGCTCCCGGTCGTCGCGCTGGCGCCGCGCGACGCCCTCTACGACAAGGTCGCCTCGAACCTCCGGGAGGTGAAGGCCCGGGAGGGGAAGCTCGTCGCCTTCGTCTCGCCCGGCGACGAGGACGTCGCGACGTTCGCAGACGAGGTCCTCGAGGTGCCGCTCGTCCACCCGGCTCTCCAGCCGATCGTCTCCGTCGTCCCGCTCCAGCTCCTCGCCTACCACGTGGCGCGGCGGCGCGGCTGCGACGTCGACCAGCCGCGGAACCTCGCGAAGTCGGTGACGGTGGAGTAGCCGTACTGACGGGGGAGCCGGCCTCGCCCGCTCCCCGTCGACCGGTTCCCGCCGCGGTATCCTCCCGGTCCCTTGCTGAACGTCCGCGAGAAAGCCCTCCTCGAAGGCCTCAACCCGGAGCAGGCGGCCGCCGTCTCGGCCGGGCCGGGGCCCCTCCTCGTCCTGGCCGGCGCCGGCTCCGGCAAGACCCGCGTCCTGACCCGGCGGATGGCCTGGCTGATGGCCCACGGCACCCCCGAGCCTTCGATCGTCGCCCTCACGTTCACGAACAAGGCCGCGGGCGAGATGAAGGAGCGCGTCGCGCACCTCCTCGGCTCGCGGACGCCCCGCTCGTTCGTCGGGACGTTCCACGCCTACGGCGTGCGGCTCCTCCGGCGCTTCGCTCCCGAGGCGGGGCTGACGCCGGGCTTCGTCGTCTTCGACGCGGACGACCAGCTCGCCGTCTTCCGGCAGGCGCTCAAGGCCGCCGGGATCTCCGACAAGGCGCTCACTCCGAAGGCGGTCGCCTCGAAGATCTCGAGGGCGCGCAACGCCGGCTGGAGCCGCGACGAGTACCCGCGGCGCTTCGGCGACTTCGTCGGGACCCGCCTCGCCGACCTCCACGCGGCGTACGAGAAGGAGCTGAAGAAGGCGAACGCGGTCGACTTCGACGACCTCCTCGTGAGGACCCGCGGCCTCCTCGAGAGGAGCCCGGAGGTCCTCGCCCTCCTCCGGCGGAGCGTCACGCAGCTCCTCGTCGACGAGTACCAGGACACGAACGGCGCCCAGGCCGGGATCGTGAGGCTCCTCGCCGGGGAGGCGCGGAACGTCTTCGCCGTCGGCGACGAGGACCAGTCGATCTACCGCTGGCGCGGCGCCGACGTCTCGAACATCCTGGATTTCGAGCAGGACTTCCCCGGGGCGAAGACGATCCGCCTCGAGCGGAACTACCGCTCGACGGCGCCGATCCTCGACGCCGCGGGGGCCGTGGTCGCCGAGAACCGCCGCCGGCTCGGGAAGAACCTGAAGGCGACGAAACCGGGCGGGGAGCCGGTGACGCTCCTCGTCCTCCCCGAGGAGCGGGACGAGGCGCGCGAGGTCGTCGAGCGGATCTCCCGCGTCCGGTCGGTCCGGCCGGGGGTCGAGGTGGCCGTCCTCTTCCGGACGAACGCCCAGTCGCGCCCGTTCGAGGACGAGCTCGTGCGGAACCGGATGCCGTACCTCCTCGTCGGCGGGACGCGCTTCTACGAGCGGGCCGAGGTGAAGGACGCCCTCGCCTACCTCCGCCTCCTCCGCAACCCCGACGACGACGTCTCCTTCCGGCGCGTCGTCAACGTCCCGGCGCGCGGCATCGGCGCGGTGACGCTCGAGGGGCTCTCGGCCGCCGCGGCGGAGTGCGGGACCTCGCTCTTCGGGGTCCTCTCGGCCCTTCCCGAAGGCCTGACCGAGCGGGCGAGGAAGGCGCTCGTCGAGTTCCGGGACCTCGTCTCCTCCCTCCGCGAGGAGTTCGCGGCCGAGGAAGCGGGCGCGGCGGCCGCGGTCGCGGCCGTCCTGACGAACACCGGGCTCCTCGCGCTCTACGAAGGGTCGGACGACCCCCAGGACCAGGCCCGCCGCGAGAACCTCGACGAGCTCCTCGCCGCGGCCCGCGAGCACGAGCGGGCCGGCGCCGAGGGGGACGAGTCGGACCGCACGCTCGCCGCGTTCCTCGACGCGGTGACGCTCCGCTCCGACGCGGACGACGTCGACGAGCGGAAGGGGATCGTCCTGATGACGCTCCACGCGGCGAAGGGGCTGGAGTTCGACGAGGTCTTCCTCGCCGGGATGGAGGATGGGTCGCTCCCGCACTTCTCCTCCCGGCAGGACGAGGACGAGCTCGAGGAGGAGCGGCGGCTCGCCTACGTCGGGATGACGCGGGCGAAGGAGAAGCTGACCCTCTCGCGCGTCCTCCGCCGGATGGTCCACGGTGAGTGGACGAGCCGCGAGCCGTCGCCGTTCCTCGACGCGATCCCCGAGAGGGCGCTCTCCGTGGTCGACCGGACGTTCGGCCCGGGGTCGGCCGATGGTTTCCGCGGCGGAGGGCGAGGCGCCGGTCTCTTCCCCGACTACGAAGGGGAATCGCAGGAGACGTGGACGCCTCCGCGACCGGCGGCGCGACCGGGTGCGCGCCCCGGCGCGCGTCCGCCGGCGATCCCGACCATGCGAAGGACGCCGCCCCCCCCCACCGCCTCGGGATTCCGCCGCGGCGGGCGCGTGCGCCACCCCGAGTACGGCGTCGGCGTCGTCCTTCTCGTCGAGGGCTCGGGCGACGGGGAGAAGCTGACGGTCTACTTCGACCGCGCCGGGCGGAAGAAGTTCGTCGCGCGCTACTCGAACCTCGTCCCCGCGTAGCCGGGAGCGGGACGCACCCCCGCGTGTCGGCGGCGCGGCGTCAGCGCGGCGCCGCCGGCTCCTCGGCGGCGGCGGCCTCGAGGAGGGCGCGCTCGGAGTCGACCCAGGCGCGCTCGGCCTCGAGGAGGGCCCGCCAGCGCCGGCGCGCCGCGGTGGAGCCGGGCGAGGCCTTCTTGAGCGCGGCGACGACGAGCGCGCGGTACTCCAGCAGGCGGACGACGCGCGCCTCGCGCGGCTGTCGCTCGAGGAACGCGATCCGCGCGAGCGCGGCGTCGCGGGGGCGGGGCATCGCGAGCGGCTCCGCGAGCCACTCGCCGAGCTCGCGGCGCCCGGAGGGCGTGATGCGGTACTCGCGGCGCGGCGGACCCTTCTCGGAACGGCGCCTCTTCATCACGACGAAGCCTCCGCGAAGGAGGCGGCGCAGCGCGGGGTAGATCTGCGGGAGCTCGGCGTCCCAGCCGAGCGCGAGGTCGCGCGCCATGCGGCTCTTCAGGTCCCAGCCGCTCGCCGGAGCGCGCGAGAGGAGGCCGAGGAGGACGTGCGGGAGCGACACGGCGAAAGTATAAAAGTCTTTCCATACCGGGGTGCAAAACCCGGAGGATTGCCTGTGGAATTCGGGAGGCGCCGAGGGCGCCGACGCGGCGTCCTTCCAGGCAAAAAGAAAGGGGGCCCGTTCGGCCCCCGTATCCCGGAAATCCTTGAAAAGTAAAGAGATGAGCCTGAAAGGCCTACTTCTTGGCCTTCTTGGCCGGCTTCTTCGCGGCCTTCTTCGCGGCCTTCTTGGCAGCCTTCTTCGTCGCCATGGTTACTGTCACCTCCTCTTGGCAGAATCGATTGACAGTCCCGGAAACCGCGTGCTACGTTGATCGTCCCTCGAAGGACGGGGGCCCGCGACCTACGGCCCTGCCGACTGCCTGTCAGTCATGAGTTCCAGGGTTCCAGGGTTCCAGGTTTTCCCGTTCACCGGTGAAGTGATTGCCGTCGCTTCGCCGGTTCTTTTTTTTCCCTCGGGAATTGTAGAAGAACGAGAACCGGATGCAAGGATTTTTTTCTTGACGCGGACGGATTTTCTTTTCCCCGCGTCGTCGCGTTCGAGGAATCGTCGATCGAGCGCCGCGCCGGTCCGCCGCTCGCGCGCGAGAGCGCGGAACGGGTAGCATCCCGCGCGATGTCGAACGTCGATGCCTCTCCTCTCGTCCTCGCCCACTCGCCCGACTCCGACGACGCGTTCATGTTCTACGGGCTGCGCGCGGAAGCGGTCGACACGGAAGGTCTCGTCTTCCGTCACGAGCTCGCCGACATCGAGACGCTGAACGGCCGCGCCCTCCGGGGCGAGCTCGCGATCACCGCCGTGTCGTTCCACGCCTACGCCCACCTCGCGGAGACGTACGTCCTCCTCCCGCACGGCGCCTCGTTCGGCGACGGCTACGGCCCGTGCGTGATCGCGCGCGAGGCCGGCGACGCCCCCGCGACGCTCGAGGAGCTCGCCGGGAAGCGGGTCGCCATCCCCGGCGCGCTCACGACGGCGGCGCTCGCGCTCCGGATGCGCGCCCCGCAGGCCGTCCCCGTCGTCGTGCCGTTCGACCGCGTCGGCGACGCGGTCGCCGCGCGCGAGGTCGAGGCCGGCGTCGTCATCCACGAGGGACAGCTCACCTGGAAGGAGGAGGGCTTCCGCCTCCTCGGCGACCTCGGCGCCCTCTGGACGAAGGAGACGAGGCTCCCGCTCCCGCTCGGGGGGAACGCCGTCCGGCGCGACCTCGGCGACGAGATGATCGGGAGGATCTCCCGCGCGCTCGGGCGCTCCATCGAGTACGCGCTCGCGAACCGCGAGGCGGCGCTCACCGACGCCATGCGCTTCGCCCGCGGCCTGCCGCGCGAGAAGGCCGACCGCTTCGTCGGGATGTACGTGAACGACTGGACCCGCTCGTACGGCGAGCGGGGGCGCGAGGCGGTGCGCCTCCTCCTCGACCGGGCCTTCGAGGCGGGCGTCGTCCCGACGCGCGTCGTGCCCGAGTGGGTGGCGGAAGGATGAGCCTCGAGCGGTTCACGCGCGGCTCCGCGCTCCGGACCGCGCTCCTCCTCGTCGTCGGGGCGCTCCTCGGCGCGCTCGTCTTCTTCGCCGGCGCGGCCGGGACCGTCCTCCGGGAATCCCCCTCCCGCCACGCGGGAGGGGCGGTGAACCGCGCGCTGCTCGACCTGCTCGACCTCTCGACCTACGGCGCGGCGGCCGTCGCGTTCGTCCTCGTCCTCCTCCTCGACCGCGTCGAGCCGTTCGAGAAGGTGCAGAAGGGGCTCGCGCTCCGCCTCCTCGCGGTCCTGGCCGCGGCCGCCTTCGCCTCGCACGAGGTGATCACGCCGCAGATGATGTCGCTCCGCGACCGGCTCCCGACGCTGATCGACCTCCTCCCGGCGGGCGACCCGGGACGAAAGGCGTGGGGCCGGCTCCACGCGTTCTCCTCCGGGATCCTCCTCGTCCGGATCGCGACCGCGGCGCTCCTCTTCCTCCTGCTCGGGAGGCGGCGCCGCCGGACGATCGCGACGGCGGAGGCCCCGGCGGGCGTCCCGCCCGCGGCCTGAGGCCGCGGGCGGGGGAGCCGCTCTCAGGCCGGCTTCTTCGCCGTCCGGCCGCGGAGGGAGTCGAGACGTTTCCGCGCGTCGCGGTTCTCGGGCTCGAGCTCGAGAGCGCGCCCGAACGCCGCGACGGCCCCCTTCACGTCGCCGGAGGCGGCGAGCGCCTCGCCGAGAGCGACCTGCGCGGGCGCGTCGCCCCCCTGCGAAGCGTCGACGGCGCTCCGGGCGCGCGCGACGGCGCCCGGGAGGTCCTTCAGCCGGACGAGGAGCGCGGAGGCGCGCACGAGGAGAGCCGGGTCGTTCGAGACGCTCCCGAGCGCGACCTCGAGGGTCTTCTTCGCCTCCTCGCCCTGCCGGGCGAAGGCGAGCGTCTCGGCGAGCGCGAGGAGGCGGGACGCGCGCGCCCAGGCGCCGCCCGCGGCCTTCTCCCCGAGCGCGACGGCGCGGCGCGCGGCGGCGAGCGCGGCGTCCGGCTTCCCGCCGGCGCGCTCCGCGGCGGCGAGCGCGACGTGGAGGTCGGCGGCGAGCGGGGCGTCCTCGGGGAGGAGCTTCAGCCCCGCGAGCGCGGAGGCGCGGGCCGCAGCGCCGTTCCCCGCCCGCGCCTGCGCTTCGGCGGCGGCGAGGTGCAGGATGGCGGCGCGCGGGTCGGCGGCGAGGCGCGGCGCGAGCGACTCGATCAGGTCGAGCGTCTCGGGCGAGATCGCTCCGGCCCCGTGCTCGAGGCTGACGAGGTAGAGGAACGCCTCGCGGGCCCCTTCCTCGGCGAGCGACGGGTCCTCCTCGACGGCGCGGAGCGCGATCGGGCGGAGCCGCGCGAGGTCGTTGCGCTGGGCGAGCTGCGCCGCGAGGCCTCCGGCGAGCGACGGTTCCCACTTCTCCTTCAGCTTCGCGATCGCGTCGACCAGCGGAGTCTTCCGGGCGAGGATCGCGTCGGCGGCGCGAACGAACTCCTCCGGGCCGAAGACGCCGGAGAGCCGGTCGATCTCGTTGCCGGCCGCGTCGATGAAGAGGACGGTCGGGAACGCGCGGACGGCGTAGCGCTGCGAGATGCGCCGCCCCTCGCCCTTCTCGGCGTCGAGCTTCACCGCGACGACGTTCTTCCGGGCCCACTCGCCCACCTTCGGGTCGGCGAACGTCAGGCGGTCGAGCTGCTTGCACGGGCCGCACCAGACGGCGTAGGCGTCGAGGAGGATCGGCTTCTTCTCGGCGCGCGCGCGGCGGAGCGCCTCCGCGAACGGCCGCCCCTCGGAGAAGGAGATCCCCTGCGCCCGGGAGGGAGCGGCCGGAGGAGCGACGACGGCGAAGGCGAGGGCCGCGAGGAGGACGGAACGGCGCATGGGGCCGGATGTAAGCACGCTCCGTTCCCGAGGGTCAAACGGCGGAGAGCCGGGGACCGGCGCGCGGGCGGCGCCGGCGCGGCTCAGAACGCGGGGCGGAGAGGGTGCGGCGGCACCTCTTCCGGCTCGCCGGGGTACCCGACCGATTCGAGGAAGAGGCCGGACGGGGGCACGGTGAGGCGCGCGACCTCGCTCGTCCGCTCGACGAGGAGTCGCGCCACCTGTGCCTCGGCCATCCGCCCGGCGCCGACCTCGAGGAGGACGCCGACGACGCGCCGGACCATCTTCCAGAGGAAGTGCGACGCGGCGATCCGGACGAGAACGAGGCCGTCCGCCTCGGCCGGCGCGGTCACGCGCGCCTCCTCGACGACGACGATCGTCGAGTCGTGCCCTTCGGGGTTCTCGCAGAAGCCGGCGAAGTCGTGACGTCCGGCGAGGAGGCGGGCGGCCCGGTCCATCGCGGCGACGTCGAGCTCGTCCTTCACCCAGTAGACGAACGGCTTTCCGTAGGCGGTGCGCCGCGTCGCGAGCCGGTAGCGGTAGACGCGCCGCACCGCGTCGTGCCGCGCGTGGAACGAGGGGGAGACGGCGGAAAGCTCGAGGACGTTCACGTCGAACGGGAGGAGCTCGTTCCAGCGGCGCAGGGCGGCGGCGTCGACCCGCGAGCGGGGCGGGAGGTGGACCGAGGCGACCTGGCCGAGGGCGTGGACGCCCGCGTCGGTCCGCCCCGCCCCGTGGACGCGGACGCCGGGCCCCCAGAGCTCGCGGGCCGCGGCGAGGAGGACGCCCTGGACGGTGCGGGCGTTCACCTGGGCCTGCCAGCCCCGGTAGCGGCTGCCGTCGTACTCGATCTTCGCGCGGAGGACCGCGCCCGACGGCGCGGAGGTCTTCGAGGGGGCGCGGCTCGGGATCACGACACCATTGTCGCAGGGCGGAGGCGCGGGGCTCTATGATCCTCGGGAGCCCCGATGAGAAGGCCCCGGACGATCCACCTCTCCGTCGAGGCGGACTTCCCTTCGGTCCGCCTCCTGGCGGCCGCCTGCCACGGCGTCCTCGCCGAGTGGGGGCTCCCGACCGAACGCCGCTCGCTCCTCGAGCTCGCGGTCGTGGAAGCGGCGACGAACGTCGTCCGCCACGCCTATCGCGGCCGCGGCGGCCGGGTCGAGGTCGAGCTGACGCGCGAGGGGCGGGCCATCGCGCTCTCCGTCGTCGACACCGGAATCTCCTTCGACCCGACGCGCGTCCCGCCGCCGCGCGACCTCGACCCGGACGATCCGTCGACCTGGCCGGAGGGGGGGATGGGCCTGCCGATCATCCGCGCGGCCTGCGACGAGCTCCGCTACAGCTCCGACGGCGCGCGGAACGAGCTGACGCTGCGGCTGACGGTCGACGAACCCGAGGAGCCGTGACCTTCGCGGACCGACCCTTCACCGCCGCGGCGGTCCCCGCCGTCGAGCGGCGCTGCCGGGAGACGCTCGCGGCGCTCCTCTCGCGCCTCGAGGAGGTGACCGGAGACGGCCTCTTCGGAGCGGCGCTCGGCGGGGCCCTCGGACGGGGCGAGGCGCCGACGACGGTCGACGCCGACGGGGCCTTCGTCGCGCCGGTCCCGTTCGAGCTCCTCGTCGTCCTCGACGCGACGCCGGGGCGCGCGGCGTCGCTCGCTCCCCGCCTGCGGCGCGAGCTGGCGGCGACGGCGCGCGCGCGCTCGGCCGACGTCCGCCTCGCCACGGCGGCCCGCCCGGCCCTCGCCCAGCTCCCGCCGACGCTCGCGAACCTGGAGACGGCGGCGGCCGCCCGCGTCGTCGCGGGCCCCGCGGAGCTCCTCGCGCCGCTCGCCCCGCTCGCGGCCGCTCGGCCCGCGGCGGACGAGGCGCTCGCCCTCCTCGTCCGCCGCGGGGCGGCGCTCTTCCTCGCCGAGCGCGCCCTCTCCCGGCGCGCCCCCTCGCGCTCCGCTCTCCTCGCGGGGCAGGCGGCGGTGCGCGCCGCGGACCTCTCCCTCGGCACCGCGCTCCTCGTCTCGGCCGGACGCTTCCGCCCGACCGACGCCGCGCGCGACGCCGAGCTCCGCCTCCTCGCAGCGCCGGCGGGAGACGGCCCGGCCCCTTCGGGCTTCCACCTCCGGATGTCGCGGACGCGCTTCCGGGACGTCGTCGACAGGCACCGCGCCGCGGTGGAAGCGGCGCGCGAGGTGGACCTGCCGGACTCGCTCGGCGAGGCGCGCGCCCAGGCGGGGCGGGCGACCGACCGGTTCGTGGAGGTCCTTCGCCTCCTCGAGGAGGAGCGGCTGTCGCGCCCCCTGCCGAGCTGGACCGATTACGTCCGCGCCCTGGCCGAGAGGAACGGCGGCTCGCCGGGGCCGGGGCTCTTCGAATCGAGCCGCGAGGAGGAGCTCCCGTCGCGCCGGAGCGTCCGCGCCTGGCCCGTCGCCGAGCGCCTCGCGCCGGCCCTGGCGACGCTCCTGGACTGGGACCCGGGAGACCTCGCCGTCGTCCCGCTCCTCCTCGACCTCCCCGACGACGCGACGAAGGAAGCTCTCGGCGCGCGCCTCGCGGCCTGGGCCGCTTCCGCCTGAGCCGGGGCCCGCGGAGGGCGGGGCCGTATACTCCGCCGCCGTGACGTCCGTGACCGAGATGGCGGACGACCCGGGGGCGTCCGGACGTCTCCTGTTCGTCCTGGCCCTCCTCGCGGGCCTCCTCCTCCGGCTCGTGCAGCTCGGCTCGCCCGATCTCCTCGGACCCGAAGAGGGGCCGTGGGCCGTCGGCGCGCGCAACATCGTCGAGGGGGGGATCGCCCAGCTCCTCGCCCTCTCGTCGACGCCGCTCGGCGAGCCGACCGGGATCCCGATCTTCTTCCCGGCGCTCCTCGCGGCGGCGGTGAAGACGTTCGGCGCCTACGAGTGGGCCATCCGTCTCCCCTCCGTCTTCTTCGGCCTCGTCGCCGCGTTCGTCCTCGAGCGGATCGTAAGGCGCGGCTTCGGCCAGCCCGCCGGGCACATCGCCGGCGCGTTCGCGGCGCTCGCCTCGCCGCTCGTCCTCTCCAGCCGGACGGCGACGGTCGAACCGACCCTGACGCTCCTCGGCCTGGGCGGGATCATCTTCGGCCTCCGGGCGTTCGAGGAAGACAGCCCGGGCGAGGCGCTGCCGGCCGGAGTCCTCTTCGGCCTCGGCTTCCTGACGAAGGGCTACGCCGTCGGCCTCTTCGTCATCCCGCTCCTCCTCGCGCTCCTGTTTCGTCCTCGCCTCTTCACGCTCGGCCGGACGAAGCGGACCCTCGCGCTCCTCGCGGTCTCGTTCCTCCTGACGGCGGGCTCGCACCTCCTCCTGATGGCCCTCGTCCACCCGGCTTCCCTGGCGCCGCACCTCTCGCGCTCGTTCGGGAGCGCGCCCGAGGCGCTCCGGCAGCTCACCGACGTCGCCCTCGTGAGCGCCGACCTCCGGATGATCGTCAAGTCCCTCTTCGTCCTCCTCCCGCTCGTCGGCGTCGGCCTCGCCTACCTCGCGCGGCCGCTCGGCGAGGAGGAGGTCGTCTCGGGGGCGACGGGGGGCGAGCGGCGGCTCTCGCACATGGCGCTCTGGTGCGCCTACGGCGTCGAGCTCGTCGTCCTCGTCGCGGTCGCCGGCTCGCTCGAGCTCTCCTCCACGCCGGTCCTTCCCGCCCTCTCGGCCCTCGCGGGGCTCGGCGGCGCCGCGCTCCTGACGCGGCCGCGCTCGGCGCGGCGGGTCCGCTTCGAGACCATCGCGACCGTCGCCTCGGGGGCGGTCGTCCTCGTCCTGGCGATCCTCCTCGTCTGGACCGCGCGGGAGCCTCTCTTCAACGGAGGCCGGGCGGCGCCGTTCACGGCCGCCGGGGCGCTCGCGGCGATCGCCCTCTCCACCGCCGGGGCGGCGTGGCTCGTCTCCGGCGACGCGGCGCGGCGCTTCGGACGCCGCGCGGGGCTCGTCTTCCTCTCGGTCCTCCTCGTCTCCGAAGGGCTCGCCGCGGCGCGCGCCATCCGTCACGACCTCCTCGCGCACCGGACGGGCGTCCGGGCGCTCGCCGACCAGGTCGCGCCCGAGCTCCTGCCGCTCTCCCCGCGCGCCGTCGCGTTCCGCGCGCCCGAGCCCGCCGCGATCGCGTTCCGGCTCTTCCGGACCGGGACGACCTGGGCCGACCGGCCCACGGTGGAGCAGATCGCCGCGGAGGCGCGCGGCGGGACGACCGTCGTCTGGGCGTGGCGGGAGGGGACGACCGACCCGGTCGCCGCGCCGGCGCCGCTCGTGAGGGCCTGGCTGATCGTGAACGCGCGGGAGGTGACGGCCGAGGTGGACGCCCGCGCCGGGCGGACGACGGGGCTGCGCGCCTTCGTCGCGCGCCCTCCGTCATAATCGACGGCCCTATGACGACCGTTCTCCTCGCGGACCGCGACGGGCGCGCCCTCGGCCCGCTCGCGGACAAGACCGTCCCCGCCCTCCTCCCGCTGCGCGGCGCGCCGATCCTCGAGCGCGCGCTCGAGGCCCTCGTCGCCGCCGGCGTCCGCTCGGCCCTCGTCGTCGTCGGCCCGCGCGGCTCCGAGATCGAGAAGCGCTTCGGAAAGGGGATCCGCTGGGGGATCGCCCTCGAATACGTCCGCCGTTCCGAGGACGAGACGACCGGAGCCGTCCTGCGCCGCCTCGAGCACCGGCTGGACGGGGAGACCTTCGTTCTCCGGGGCGACGCGGCGATCGAGGACGCGTTCGGAGAGTTCGTCCGCCGCTCCGAGCGGAGCGAGTCCCCCGTCGTCGCCGCGCTCTCCGGCGAGCGGCTCCTCGGGATGTGGCGCGTTCGGCCGGAGGCGCTGAAGAAGCTCGAGCTGCCGCGCGAGCCGGCGGACGAGAGCTGGGTCCGGGAGGAGGGGCACCACCTCCTCGACGTCGACCTGGACCTCGCCCCGCTCGATTCCCTCGGCCGGTGGAGCGCCCTCGACCGCGGCGACGGGACCGTCGCCCTCTCTCCGCGCGCCGTCGTCTCGAAGGCGGCCCGGCTCTCCGGCGGCGCGACCGTCGCCGAGGAGGCCGCGGTCCTCGGGAAGGCGGCGCTCGACGGCGTCTCCGTCCTCCCGCGCTCCGTCGTCCCCGATGGCGTCTCCCTTCGCGGCGCCGCGGTGGCGCAGAACCTCGTCGTCGATCCGGCCTCGGGCGCGACGTCGCTCCTGACGGACCTCCTCCCTCCCGCCGGCACGCCGCGAGGAGCCGGGCTCGGAAGCCGCCTCGCAGGGCTCGTCCTCTTCCTCCTGTCGCTGCCTCTCTGGCCGGTCGCGTTCGCCTGGTCGTTCGTGGCGAACGCCGGGCGCGCCACGCGCCCCTACTCGTTCGCGGGAAACGGCGCCACGCTCGGGACGCGCGGCGTCGTGCAGACCTTCCGGTTCGAGACGGCGATTCCCGTCTTCCGGGATCTTCCCCTCCTCCTCGCCGTCCTCGGCGGCTCGCTCGCCCTCGCGGGCGTGGCGCCGCTCGCGCCGGAGGAGGAGGCCGCGGGAGCGGGAGCCTGGGCCGAGGCGCGGCGCGAAGCGCCGGTCGGGCTCCTCGCCCGCTCGCGGATGGTCGTCCCCGCGTCGGCTCCCGGCGAGGTGGCTCGCGTCGTCGACGCGTTCGACGCGCGCCGCGGCTGCCGCGGGCTGGTCCCGCTCGGCCTCTCGACGTTCCTGTCGGCGCGCGCCTGGACCGCGCCGAAGAGCTGGAATCCCGACGAGCTGCCCGAAGAGAAGGGTTGAGAGCGCGGGGCAGGGAGGTGGCCACGATGTCCGACGAGCACCGCTTCACCGCGACCGCGATCTGGGATGCGACCGAGCGCTCCGGAGCGCTCGAGAGCGGGACCCGCCTCCTCGCGGCCCCGTTCGGCGGGGCGCCCTCCCTCGGCGGGCGCGCCGACCGGACGAACCCGGAGGAGCTCCTCCTCGGCGCCGTCGTCACCTGCTTCGTCCAGACCTGGGCGATCTTCCTCGCGAAGCTCCGCGTCCCTGTCGAGGCGCCCCGCATCGACGGCGAGCTGGAGCTCGAGGCCGACCCGGCGGGGGGCTATCGCGTCCGCCGGATCGACCTCGTCGCGCACGTCCCGGCCGCGCTCCTCGCCGAGCGCGAGGCCGACGTCGCGAAGACCCTCGCCCTCGCCGAGAAGTACTGCATCGTCTCGAAGGCGGTGAAGGGCGAGGGGCGCGAGGTCCACGTCACCGCCCGCCCCGCCTGATCGCCAAGCCTTCTCCTACCCCACCCGAGGGGAGGCGGCGCAGCCGCCGCGGGGAGGCTCGTGGCGAGCCTCCCCGATCCACTTCAGCTTCAGCTCTCGTCGGCAGAAGGCCCGTAGAGCGCGGGGACCGGGACGTCGCGCAGCCGGAGGTAGACCGTCAGCT
>JADHEE010000359.1_pt1 | contig 19379 bp, 19 predicted proteins | sample 8952401 | NCBI WGS metagenome assembly JADHEE01 (sample SAMN16124438, study PRJNA663242) | bioreactor sludge metagenome | isolation source: sludge (ammonium) | place: India:Bengaluru | collected 2019-02-28 | reverse complement strand
CAGCTCGTCACGATCGAGGCCTACTTCGCGAACGAGGCGGAGCGCGACCTCGCGCTCGACCACGTCGAGGAGAACGTCGGGATGAGCGTCACGAGCTTCCGCCCCGTGACCTCGCCGCCGCCGCCCGCGAAGGTCCGCGTCGGCCGGAAGGAGCCGCTCTGGGCGTTCCAGGGGCCGCTCGGCGCCTCGTTCCTCAAGACGATCAAGGTCACGGACGGCTCCGGCGACTCCTGGTCCCGAACTCTCGAGATCGGCCCCTGCCCGTGATCCGGCGCACCGACCCGCCGCGGCGGGTCGGCGGTATAGTCGCCTTCAACTGAAAGAACCGATTCGCACCGGATACACCCGCCGGGGGTCCGTCTCTTCGCGCGTCGGCGAGACGCGTCCGACGGGCTGCCGGCCGAACCGAGGAGGTCCGCCCGTGAAGCAGAAGGCCGCGCTCCCCGAGCTCCCGCTGCCGCTCCGACAGGCGTTCGTGATCGTCCTGGCCGCGACGCTCGCGACCGGCGCCTTCGCGGCGCCGGCGCCGGAGACCGACCCGGTCGTGAAGAGGGCCGCGCCCGGGGAGAGCCCCCGGCTCTCGATCGCCCACGACCCGCTGAAGTGCCTCTCCACGGAGGCCCGGCCGCTCGTCGATGCCCGCGTCCTGCCGGGCAAGGAGCTGGACCAGGGCTTCGTCTACTTCCGCGCCTCGGGGACGGAGGACTACTACTACGTCCTGATGAAGGAGCGGGCGCCGGAGGACCTCGTCGGCGAGCTCCCGCGTCCGCTCCCCGGCATTCCCGGAATCGACTACTACCTCCAGGCGCTCGACCTCGCGAGCCTGCCGAAGACGACGCCGGCCTATGCGCCCCCCGTGACGGACAAGACCGTCTGCCGGGACGAGCGGACGGCCACGGCGGTCGTCACGAGCGCCACGCCGCGCGAAGGGCTCACCGTCGGCCTGACGCGCGCCGGCCAGGAGCCGGTCCCGCCCGGTTTCAACAGGGACGACATCGCGAAGGTCATCCTGGTCACCGGGGCGGTCGTCTCGCTCTCGAGCGCCCTCTCCTCGGGGACCGGCGCGGCGGCCGGCGCGGCCGCGGCAAAGGCGGGCGGACTCTCCGCGGGGGCGGTCTTCGGCATCGGGGCCGGAGTCGTGGTGGCGGGCGTCGCCGTCGCGGCGTCCCAGAACGACGACGAGGAGAACGCCGCGCCGACGATCGGCTCCGCGAGCGTGACGCCGCTCTACGGCTCCGTCCCGCTCCAGGTGACGGCGACCGCGACGGCGTCCGACCCGGACAACGATCCGCTGACCTACAGCTGGAACTTCGGCTCCGGCTCGGCCACCGGCTCGACCGCGAGCTTCACGTTCCAGTCCGCCGGGACGTTCCCGGTCTCGCTCACCGTGACGGACGGGAAGGGAGGCTCGGCGACGAACGCCTCCGTCGCCACGATCCGCGTCGACGCGCAGGGGACGCCGCAGTACCTGACCGGCCTCGCGAGCTGGTCGGGCGACGCGGACCTGGACGTGCGGATCGCCGGCCCGGGAGGGATCGACGTGGCGACGCAGCAGGGCGGGCGCAAGCTGCCGGCCGCCTGCGGCGCGGGGAACCGGACCGAGAGCGTCGTCTACGAGGGGAACCGGCTCCCGTTCGGCACCTACACGCTCTTCGTGAAGCACGCCGCGGCGTGCGCGGGAAGCCCGTCGACGGCGCGCTTCAGCTACTCGGTCCAGGCGACCTCGGGGAGCAAGTGCGCGGGCCTCCTCGACGTCGCTCCCGGCGCGGAGGTCCGTCGTCCAGTTCCTCCGGAAGAGCGGCGTTCCCGGAGCCGTGAACCTCGAGGGAGGAATCCTCGCCTGGTCGAGCCGGATCGACCCGAGCGTGCCCCGGTACTGAGTCGAAGCTCCCGTTTTGGGTGATAATTGCCGAACTCGCACAACGCGAGCCCCGGGAAGGAGGATCCATGCCCGTAGACGCCGAACGGCTTCGTCAGGTCGTCGAGTCGCTCCTGAAGGGCGACAAGTCGTTGAACGAAAAGGAGGTCAAGGCCGCGGCCGGAAAGCAGCTGAAGGTCCGGCCGAAGGAGATCGGCGCGGGAGCGATCCGGGAGGTTCGGCGAAAGCTCGGAATCGACCGCCCGGCGGCGCTCGCCTGGGCACGGGCGCACCTCGCGAAGACGCCGACGACCGAAGCGCGGGTCGTCATCGAGGCGGTCGCGGAGAAGTTCGGCATCCGCCTGGGGCCGCCGGACGTGACCCGGCTTCGCCCGCAGGAGGCCCGTCGCCCCCGGAAGAACGGCCGGAAGAAGGCGGGGAGGGTGAAGGTCCTGAAGCCCGAGGTCGTCGACGCCGCTCCGAAGAAGGGGCGCGGGAAGGCGCCGGCCGCGGAGCCGGCCGTCGTCGCCGGACCCGTCAAGGGAGAGGTCTCCGTGACGTTCCAGGGGCGCGGGACCCCGGAGGACCTGGCCCGGTTCTTCCTCTCCCTCTCGAAGAAGCCGCGCTGAACCCCGGCGGTTGACCGTCGACCCCCCGCCCCTCATAATGCCCGCCCCTCCAGGTTGGGGGGTCGTCCAATGGTAGGACTGCAGACTCTGGATCTGCCTATCGGGGTTCGAATCCCTGCCCCCCAGCCAACCTGACGAAACACGCCGCCCCCGGGCGGCGTTTTCGTTTCAGCCGGGACGGGGGAGCCGGCGCGCGGCGAGGACCCCCTCGGCGAGGGCGAGAGCGAGGGCCGCACCCGCGACGTCGGCGAGGAGGTCGGCCGCCTCCACCGCCCGCCCCGGGACGAACGACTGGTGCGCCTCGTCGCTGACCGCCCAGGCCGCGGCGGCCACGAGCAGCCCGACGACCCGGCGGCGGCGCGGCCAGCCTTCTCCGTCGCGTGCGGCCCGCCAGGCGAGGAGCGCGAGGAGGAAGAACCAGCCCCCGTGGGCCAGCTTGTCCGAGCCCGGAAACGGGGAGAGGGCGTCCGGCAGCCGGCTTCGGGACGAGAGCCAGAGCTGGACTCCCATCATCAGCGCCACCGGGAGCCAGAGGAGGAGCCTCCGGCCCCGTGGGGCCTTCGGAGCGGCGCCGGGCTCCGGGAGCCGACTCCCGGCCCTCCTCTCGTCGGCGGGTCGGTCTACGCCTCCCGCCCCTTCTTCTCGATCTTCGCCCACGTGTCGCGCAGTCCGACGGAGCGGTTGAAGACGGGCCGGCCGGGCGCCGAGTCGGGGTCGGCCGAGAAGTAGCCGAGCCGCTCGAACTGGAAGAACGCGCCGGGCGCCGCGCCGCCGAGCGCGGGCTCGACGAACGCCTGCCGCACCTCGAGCGAGGCCGGGTTCAGGTTCGAGAGCCAGTCTTGCCCCTCGGGGGCGTCGTTCGGGTCTTCCTTCGTGAAGAGGCGGTCGTAGAGGCGGACCTCCGCCGGGACGGCGTGCTCCGCCGAGACCCAGTGGATCGTCCCTTTCACCTTCCGCGCGGCGCCCTCGCCGCCGCTCTTCGAGGTCGGGTCGTACGTGCAGCGGAGCTCGACGACGTTGCCGGCGTCGTCCTTGACGACGTCCTCGCACCGGACGATGTAGCCCCAGCGGAGGCGGACCTCGCTCCCCGGGAAGAGGCGGTGGTACTTCGGAGGGGGCACCTCGCGGAAGTCATCCCGCTCGATGAAGAGCTCGCGGCCGAACGCGACCTTCCGCGTCCCGGCGGCCGAGTCCTCGGGGTTGTTCACCGCCTCGAGCTCCTCGACCCTCCCCTCGGGCCAGTTCGTGAGGACGACCTTCACGGGGTCGATCACGGCCATCCCGCGCGGGGCCCGCCGGTTGAGGTCCTCCCGGAGGCAATGCTCGAGGAGGGCGACGTCGACGACGCTGTCCCTCTTGGCGAGGCCGATCCTCTCGGCGAAGTCGCGGATCGCCTCGGGCGTGAAGCCCCGGCGGCGCAGGCCGGCGATCGTCGGCATCCGCGGGTCGTCCCAGCCGCGGACGTGCCCGCCCGTGACGAGGTGAAGCAGACGCCTCTTCGAGAGGAGCGTGTAGGTCAGGTTGAGGCGCGCGAACTCGATCTGGCGGGGGCGGTTTTCGAGGCCGAGCGCGAGGAGGCACCAGTCGTAGAGCGGCCGGTGGTCCTCGAACTCGAGCGTGCAGAGGGAGTGGGTGATCCCCTCGATCCAGTCCGAGAGCGCGTGGGCGTAGTCGTACATCGGGTAGAGGCACCACGCGTCGCCCGTCCGGTGGTGGTGCGCCTTGCGGATCCGGTAGAGCGCCGGGTCGCGCAGGTTGATGTTCGGCGAGGCCATGTCGATCTTCGCCCGGAGAGTCCGCGAGCCGTCCTCGAACTCGCCCGCGCGCATCCGGCGGAAGAGGTCGAGGCTCTCCTCGGGCGAGCGGTCGCGGTACGGGCTGTTCTTCCCCGGCTCGGTGAGCGTCCCGCGCGTGGCGCGGACCTCGTCGGCCGTCAGGTCGCAGACGAACGCCTTCCCGCGCCGGATCAGCTCCTCGGCGAAGTCGTAGAGCCGCCCGAAGTAGTCCGAGGCGTAGTACTTCCCGGCCCAGTCGAAGCCGAGCCAGCGCACGTCCGCCTCGATGGCGTCGACGTACTCGACGTCCTCCTTCAGCGGGTTCGTGTCGTCGTAGCGGAGGTTGCAGGTCCCCCCGTACTCCTTCGCGACGCCGAAGTTCAGGCAGATCGACTTGGCGTGGCCGATGTGCAGGTACCCGTTCGGCTCGGGCGGGAAGCGGGTCGCGATCCGTGTGTGCCTGCCCGTCGCGAGGTCGTCCTCGACGATCTCGCGGATGAAGTCCTTGCCGGCGGTGGTCTCGGGGGCGGGGGTCGTCGTCTCTTCCATCGGGCGCCTCAGCTCGGGGCCGTCTCGCGCTCGATTCGCTCCGCGAGCGCGAGGACGCGCCGGCGGGTCGCCTCGAGGCCGAGGACCTCGATCATCTCGAAGAGGGGAGGGGAGGCGAGGGTGCCGGTGAGCGCGAGGCGGACCGGCTGGGCGAGGTCGCCGAGCTTCACCCCCGCCTCGGCGGCGAGGGCGCGGGCGGCCCCCTCGATCCCGGCGTGCGTCAGCGGCTCGACCGCCGCGATCCGCTCGAGGAACGTGCGGAGGAGAGGCGCGTTCGCCGGCTTTCCGAACTTCTTCATCCCCGCGGCGTCCCAGTCGGCCGGGTCGGCGACCCAGGACGAGAGCCCCTGCGCGAGCTCGACGAGCGTCTTCGCGCGCGGCTTCTGGAGCGGGATCGCGCGGAGGAGCGTCTCGTCGGGGCAGGCGGCTGGCACGCCGAACGGCTTCACGAGGTCGAGGAGGCGCGGCTCCGGGACGTCCTGGAGGTACTGGCCGTTCAGCCAGGCGAGCTTCTCGTGGTCGAAGCGCGAGGGGGAGGGGCCGATCCGCTCGAGCGAGAAGAGGGAGGCCATCTCGTCCATCGTCATCCGCTCGCGGTCCTCGCCGGGCGACCAGCCGAGGAGGGCGAGGAAGTTGACGAGCGCCTCGGGGAGGAGCCCCTGCGCCCGGAACTCCTCGGCGCCGGCCGCGCCGTGCCGCTTGCTGAGCTTCTTGCCGTCGGGGCCGAGGATCATCCCGAGGTGGGCGAACTTCGGCGCCTCGGCGCCGAGGGCGCGGAAGAGCGCGACGTGCTTCGGCGTGTTCGCGAGGTGGTCGACGCCGCGGATGACGTGGGTGATCCCCATCGCGACGTCGTCGACGCAGACGGAGAAGTGGTACAGGGGATGGCCGTCGGAGCGCGTCAGGACGAAGTCGTCGAGCGCGCCGGCCGGGAACTCGGCCCGCCCCTGGACGACGTCGTCGACGACGATCGGCTCGTCGGGCATCTTCAGCCGGAGGACGAACGGCTCGCCCGCCGCGACGCGCCGGTCCGACTCGGCCTTCGGAATGTCGCGCCCGGCGCCCGAGTAGCGGAACGTCTCGCCCTGCGCCTCGGCCGCCTTCCGCGCCGCCTCGAGCTCCTCGGGAGTCTCGAACGCGCGGTAGGCCTTCCCCTCGGAAAGGAGCCTCTCGGCCGCCTCCCGGTAGAGGTGGGTCCGGTCGCTCTGGTGGTACGGCCCCTCGTCCCAGGTCATCCCGAGCCAGGTCATCGCCTCGAGGATCTGGTCGACGAGCTCGGGCCTGTTCCGGTCGACGTCGGTGTCCTCGATCCGGAGGATGAACGTCCCGCCGTGGCGGCGGGCGAAGAGCCAGTTGTAGAGGGCGGTGCGGGCCCCGCCGACGTGGAGGGAGCCGGTGGGGGAGGGAGCGAAGCGGACGCGCGGGGCCGGAGTCATCGGTCGGGGATGATAGCTGCCCGGGTCCCGCGGCCCCGTATCATCGCCGGCCGTGAGCGCTCCGGACCTCCCGCGCCGCGAGGCGCTCCTCGCCGACTCCGCCCTCGTCCTCGTGACGGCGATCTGGGGCTCGACGTTCGTCGTCAACGAGTTCGTCCTGAAGGACACGCCGCCGCTCCTCTTCCTCGCCCTTCGCTACGGGCTCGCCGCGGCCCTCCTCGTCCTCCTCGCCCGGGGGCGACGCCGGACCCCGGGGGTCGTCCGCGACAGCGCCCTCATCGGCCTGCTCCTCGCCTTCGGAATCGGCTGCCAGCTCGTGGGCCAGCTCTTCACGACCGCATCCAAGGCGGCCTTCATCACGGGCCTCTCGGTGCCGCTCACCGCCGTGGCCGCGTGGGTCCTGCACCGGCAGGTGCCGTCGGGCTCGAACCTCGCCGGGCTCGTCCTGGCGGCCGGGGGCTTCGGGCTGATGACGTGGCCAGCCGGGGCGGCGGGCCTCGACCCGGGAGACCTCCTCGTCCTCGTGACGGCCCTGACCTACGCGGTCATCATCGTGGAGCTGGGCGTCGCCGCGCCGAAGCACGACGTGAGGGTCTACACGGCCGGGCAGATCGCCTTCGCGTTCGCGGGCGTCCTCCTCGGACGCCTCCTCGTGACCCCGTTCCTGGGCCGCCCGGAGGCCTTCTTCGCCGCGGAGGCGCGCCCCCTGCTCTTCTCGAAGGAGCTCCTCCTGGCCGTCCTCTGGATGGGCCTTCTGGCGTCGGTCGTCTCCTCGCTCGTCCAGACCTGGGCGCAGGCGCGGATGCCCGCCGTCCACGCCGCGGTCATCTTCGCGCTCGAGCCGGTCTTCACGGCCGTCTTCGCGGCCGCGACGCTCGGGGAACGGCTCTCGCCGCGGGAGTGGTGGGGGGGCGCGCTCGTCCTCCTCGGCATCGTCGTGTCGGAGCTGCGCCTCCGGAAATAGCAGCGGGGCTCAGGGCGGGCTGGCTCCGGCCGCCCCGGCCGGAGAGAATGCCGGCCGAAGGAGCCGTCCATGAAGAGACTCGCCACGCTCGCAGCCGCCGGCCTGCTGGCCGCCTCGCCGCTCCTCGCGGGCGAGGAGCCGAAGCCGCTCGCGGCCGGAGACCCCGCCCCCTCCTTCTCTCTCCCGGGGTCGGACGGGAAGACGCACGCCCTCGCCGACTACGTCGGCAAGAAGGCCGTCGTCCTCGCCTGGTTCCCGAAGGTCTTCACCGGAGGGTGAACGATGGAATGCAAGTCGCTCCGTGAGAGCGGCGAGGAGCTCCGGTCGTTCGACGTCGCGTACTTCGCGGCGAGCGTCGACCCGATCGAGGAGGTCACGAAGTTCGCGAAGTCGCTCGACGCCGACTACCCGATGCTCGCGGACGCGGACGGGGCCGTCGCGAAGGCGTACGGCGTCGCCCACCCGGAGAAGGGCTACCCGCGGCGCTGGACGTTCTACGTCGGCAAGGACGGGAAGCTGCTCCACGTGGACCGCGAGGTGAAGGCGGGGACGGCCGGTCCCGACATGGCGAAGCGGCTCGCCGAGCTGGGCGTTCCGAAGCGGGAGAAGTGAACGGGCGGGGAGGGCCGCTTCGCGGCGGCCCTCCCCGCGTCCGGCTCACTCGAGGCCGAACGTCAGCGTGTAGGCGTAGCCGGTCCGCCCGACGACGAGGACGAGGCCCGACCGGGCCCAGCCGCGTTCGACCGCCTTGGCGACGTCGTCCAGCGTCGAGACCCTCTTTCCGTTCACGGCGAGGAGAGAGTCCCCTCTCTCGAGCCCCTTCCGGTCGGCCGGCGACTCGCGGGCCACGGAGGTGAGGAAGAGACCGCCCCGGGCCTGGGCGACCGAGATCCCGATCTCGCGGCGGAGCACCTCGAGGCCGAGGTCCTCCGGGGCGCGGGCGACCCCGAGGGAGAGCTTGCGGAGCTCGCCGGCACGGCGCGCCTCGACGGGGACCGACTGGCCGGGAGGGACCGAGGCGAGCAGCGTGTCGAAGTCCTCCCGCGACTCGACGGGGCGGCCGTTCAGGGAGACGACGACGTCGCCGGGCTCGAGGCCGGCCTCCTCGGCGGGGGAGGCGGGATAGACGGAGCGGACGCGCATCCCGAGGCCGCGCGAGCTCGGCCGCCCGCGCTCGGGCGTCACCGTCGTCCCGCGGATGCCGACCCAGACCGGCTTCACCTCGCCGAAGCGAAGCAGGTCGTCGACGATCCGGCGGACCCGCTCCACCGGGATCGCGAAGCCGATCGTATTCGCGCCGCCGACGATCGCCGTGTTGATTCCGATCAGCTCGCCCAGGACGTTGCAGAGCGCGCCGCCCGAGTTGCCCGGGTTGATCGCCGCGTCGGTCTGGATGAAGTCGGTGTACGTACGCGTCTCGCCGCTCACGGTCCGCTGGAGGGCGGAGACGATCCCGGTCGTCACCGTGTTCGAGAGGCCGAACGGGTTCCCGACGGCGATCGCCGTCTCGCCGATCATCAGGTCGCCCGTCGTCCCGAGACGGACCGGCTTCAGCCCCTTCCCGTCGACCTTGAGGACCGCGAGGTCGTTGTCGGCGTCGGCGCCGAGGACCTCCGCCTCGAGCTCGCGTCCGTCGGAGGTCGTCACGAAGATCCGGGAGGCGCCCGAGACGACGTGGTCGTTCGTGACGACGATGCCGGACGCGTCGAGGACCACGCCGGAGCCGAGCGACTCGGAGCGTCGGCCGCGGTCGCCCGGAACGCCGAAGAACTCCTGGAACGGAGTCGACCGGCGCTGCACGAGGCGCTCGGCCGAGATGTTCACGACGGACGGGCCGATCTGCTCGACCGCTCTCACGATCGAGCTTCGGCGGGGATCGTCCTCCGGGCGGCGGGTCTCGGGAGTTCCCCTCTGGGCGAGGGCCGTCGTGGCGGAAAGGAGGATCGCGGCGGCGGCGAACGTGTGTCTTGACATTCTGAGATTCGGCCTCAAAATAATGTTAGTAAAGTAGAACGGAGTTTTCAAGATTCTTAACCTCAGGCAAAGGAAGGCGATCGAAGCGATGGTCGAGATCGGTTCGGACCCGGGACGCGACCGGAGCGCCGCCGAAATGGCAGGCCTTCTCGCCCTATCGCGAGAATCGGTCCACCAGCTCCTCGCGCCCTACGTCCGCGCGGGACTCCTCGTTGCCGTGCGCGGACGGACCGGAGGGTACCGGGCCGGGGAGGGGTTGCTCGAATCCCCGCTTTCCTCCGTTCTCGCTCCCTTCGGCGCCCCGTCCGGCCGCGGCCGGGCGGAGGCGGGAAAGGGCCTTTCACGTCTGGTCGAGGCGGTCGAATCCGAAGCCGCCGCGGCCCGTCTCGCCGTCTACGCGCGGTGGACCGTCGGCGACCTCGTCGCCCGGCACCGCGCCGACCGCCACGTCATCGACTGGGAAATCTGACGCCGGGAAACCCGGAGTCCAGGAGGCCGCCATGCGGATCGCGTCCGACGTCACGAAGCTCATCGGCAACACCCCTCTCGTCCGGCTGAACCGGATGGCGAAGGACGCCGCGCCCGGCGCGGTCGTCGCCGCGAAGCTGGAGTACTTCAACCCGGCCAACTCGGTAAAGGACCGGATCGGCGTCGCGATGATCGAGGCACTCGAGAAGACGGGGAGGATCGCGCCCGGGAAGACGACGCTCGTCGAGCCGACCTCGGGGAACACGGGCATCGCGCTCGCCTTCGTGGCCGCCGCGAAGGGATACCGGCTCGTCGTCACGATGCCCGAATCGGTCTCCCTCGAGCGCCGGAAGGTCCTCCGCCTCCTCGGCGCGGAGCTGATCCTGACGCCCGCCGCGGAAGGGATGAAGGGGGCGATCGCCCGGGCGAACGAGCGACTCGCCGAGCTCGGAGAGAACGGCGTGATGCCGCAGCAGTTCGAGAACGCGGCGAATCCCGCGATCCACGAGGCGACGACCGCCGTCGAGCTCTGGAACGACACCGACGGGGCGATGGACATCTTCGTCGCCGGCGTCGGCACCGGGGGGACGATGACGGGCGTCGGCCGGTACTGGAGGCCGAAGAAGCCGGCCGTCCGCCTCGTCGCGGTCGAGCCGGTTCACTCGCCGGTCCTCTCGGGTGGCGCGCCCGGGCCGCACCGGATCCAGGGGATCGGCGCCGGCTTCGTCCCCGCGAACCTCGACACCTCGCTCGTCGACGAGATCGTCGGCGTCACGAACGACGAGGCCTTCGAGTACGCGCGGCGCCTCGCGCGCGAGGAGGGGATCCTCGGCGGGATCTCCTCCGGCGCGGCGGCGTGTGCGGCGCTCCGCGTCGCGAAGCGCCCGGAGAACGCGGGGAAGCTCATCGTCTTCGTCGTGCCGTCGACCTCCGAGCGCTACATCTCGACGGACCTCTTCAAGGAGGACGAGGCGGGGCCCGCGGGGCCGGCGGCCTGAGCCGCCGCGCTCACTTCACGTCGATCGCCGGCGGGCTGCCGGCGCGGATCCGGATGCTCTTCGGCCGGACCTCCTCCCGCTTCGGCAGCTCGACGACGAGGAGGCCGTTCACGAACGTGGCGGAGATCCCCTCCTCGTCGACGTTCGCGGGGAGGCGGAAGGAGCGGGAGAAGCGGCCGTAGCTCCGCTCCACGCAGTGGTAGCGGGCCTCGTCGACCTCCTTCTCGAAGCGGCGCTCCCCCTCGAGCGTCAGGACGCCGTCCTCGAAGCGGAGCTGGACCTGGTCTTCCGCGAAGCCGGGGAGCTCGGCGGTCAGGACGATTCGGTCCCTCTTCTCGAGGACGTCGACCGGCGGCGTCCAGGTCGCCGAGAGCCCCTCGTCCTCGCGGCGCGAGGCGCTCGTGAAGGTGTCGTCGAAGATCCGGTTCATCCGCTCCTGGAGCGTCGCGAGCTCCCGGAACGGGTCGTAACGGCGAACGGCGGCCATGGGCTCCTCCCTGCTTCCTTTCGTCAGGCCGCGGGTGCGGCCGGGTTCCCGATGGAGAAGACGACGCCCTCGCCCGAGGCGCCGGCGTCGAGGGAGACGGTGGACCCGTTCGGAACGTCGCCGGAGAGGATCCTGAGCGCGAGCGGGTCCTGGACCAGCTTCTGGATGTTCCGCTTCAGCGGCCGGGCCCCGTAGAGCGGGTCGAACGCCCGCTCGGCGAGGAGGCGGCGGGCGGCGTCGGTCCAGTCCAGCTTCACGCCGCGCGGCGCGACGAGCGCGGCGACGCGGCGGAGCTGGAGGTCGACGATCCTCCCGATCTCCTCGAGCGTCAGGCGGCGGAAGACGATGACGTCGTCGATCCGGTTCAGGAACTCGGGGCGGAAGCGGTGCCGGAGCTCTCCTTCGATCCCCTTCCGCATCTCCTCCTCGTCGACTCCCTGCAGTTCCTGGATGAGCTGCGACCCGACGTTCGACGTCATCACGACGACGACGTTCCGGAAGTCGACGACGCGACCCTTCCCGTCGGTCAGGCGGCCGTCGTCGAGGACCTGGAGGAGCGTCGACCAGACGTCGGGGTGCGCCTTCTCGATCTCGTCGAAGAGGACGACGGAGTAGGGCCGCCGCCGAACCGCCTCGGTCAGCTGGCCCCCCTCGTCGTGCCCGATGTAGCCGGGAGGGGCGCCGATCATCCTCGAGACGGTGTGCTTCTCCTGGTACTCGGACATGTCGAGCCGCACCATCGCGGCCTCGTCGTCGAAGAGGAACTCGGCAAGGGCGCGGGCGAGCTCTGTCTTCCCGACGCCCGTCGGCCCGAGGAAGAGGAAGGAGCCGATCGGCTTCTGCGGGTCGTTCATACCGGCGCGGGCGCGCCGGACCGCGGCCGAGACGGCCGAGACGGCCTCGTCCTGCCCCACGACGCGGAGCCGGAGCCGCTCCTCCATGGCGAGGAGCTTCTGCGTCTCCCCTTCGACCATCTTCGCGACGGGAATGCCTGTCCAGCGGGAGACGACGGCGGCGACGTCCTCCTCCTCGACCTTCTCGCGGAGGAAGCCGCCATCCTTCTGCAGCTCCTCGAGCTTCGCCGTGGCGGACGCGAGGTCCCGGTCGAGCTGGTTCAGGACGCCGTAGCGAAGCTCGGCGGCACGGCTCAGGTCGCCCTGCCGCTCGGCGATCTCGGCGTCGGCGCGCGCGTCCTCGATCCCCTTCTTCAGGTCGCGGATTCTCCCGATCGCGTCCTTCTCGTTCTTCCAGACGGCCTTCATCGAGAGCGACTTCTCGCGCAGCTCGGAGAGCGCCTTCTCGAGCGCCGCGAGCCGGTCGCGCGCGTTCGCCGAGTCGTCCTTCTCGAGCGCCTTCTTCTCGATCTCGGCCTGGAGGATCTTCCGCTCCACCTCGTCGATCTCCGTCGGGAGGGAGTCGATCTCCATCTTCAGCCGCGAGGCGGCCTCGTCGATCAGGTCGATCGCCTTGTCGGGGAGGAAGCGGTCGGCGATGTAGCGGTTCGAGAGGACGGCCGCCGCGACGATCGCCGCGTCGGTGATCTTGACGCCGTGGTGGACCTCGTACCGCTCCTGCAGGCCGCGGAGGATCGAGATCGTGTCCTCGACCGAGGGCTCCCCGACGAGGACGGGCTGGAAGCGGCGCTCGAGGGCCGGGTCCTTCTCCACGTGCTTCCTGTACTCGCCGAGCGTGGTGGCGCCGATGGCGCGCAGCTCGCCCCGGGCGAGGGCCGGCTTCAGCATGTTCCCGGCGTCCATCGCTCCTTCCGCGGCGCCCGCGCCGACGAGCGTGTGGAGCTCGTCGATGAAGAGGATGACCTTCCCCTCCGACTCCTCGACCTCCTTGATGACCGCCTTCAGCCGCTCCTCGAACTCGCCGCGGAACTTCGCCCCGGCCACCATCGCGCCGAGGTCGAGCGCGACGACCTGCTTGTCCTTCAGGCTCTCGGGCACGTCGCCCGAGGCGACGCGCCGCGCGAGCCCCTCGACGACGGCCGTCTTGCCGACGCCCGGGTCCCCTATGAGGACCGGGTTGTTCTTCGTCCGGCGGGTGAGGACCTGCATGACGCGTCGGATCTCGTCGTCGCGTCCGATGACGGGGTCGAGCTTCCCGCGCCGGGCGAGCTCGGTCAGGTCACGGGCATAGCGCTTCAGCGCCTGGTACTTCTCCTCGGCGTTCGGGTCGTCGACGCGGGCGCTCCCGCGGACCTCCTTGAGCGCGGCGAGGAGCGACGCCTCGGAGACGCCGTGCCGCTTCAGGACCTCGGCCGCCTTCGACTTCCCGTCGCGGAGGAGCGCGAGGAGGAGGTGCTCCAGCGCGACGTAGTCGTCCCGGAACTCGCGCGCGGTCGCTTCCGCTCGGTCGAGCACCTTCACGAGGGCCGGAGAGAAGCGGGTCTCGGCGCCGGCTCCGTGGGCTTTCGGGAGTCGATCGACCAGAGCGCCGAGCTCGCCCGCGAGGAGCGCCGGCGGAGCGCCGATCCGGGTGAGGAGAGGGACCCCGACCGACGGCTCTGCGGCGAGCGCCGCGGCGAGGTGCTCCGGCGTGACCTCGGGGTTCCCGGCGGATCGGGCGTCCCGGGCGATCGCCTGGAGCAGCTCCTGGACCTTCAGGGTGAGACGGTCGGGGTTCATCGGGGCGTCCTCCGAACCGGAAATCTAGTATCTGCGCGAAGCGCTGTCAAGTTTCTTTCTACAGCGCTCATGTAGATTTACACGGTTCTTGACTGTTTCACCCGTTCGGGTGATGCGATGCAGCGGCCCGGAGAGCTAGCTTCCCACCTGCATGATCCTGGTTCGAAACCGGAACGGCACGCTCTACTTCCTCGCCAGAGACGGGGACGACGCTCTCGTCTCCCTCCGGCGCTCCTACCCGGGGCGCCCTCTGGCGATTCTGAAGAAGGGCGAAGGGCTGGCGATCCTGCGGGTCGGCGACCCCCTTCCGGGTGGCGAGGGGGACAAGGGGGAACGGCTCGACATCGTGAACGTCGTCCTTCCGCCCCCTCCGGAAGCCTTCTCTTTTCGCGCCTGACCGGTCGACCTCCTCCCGCGGCGATGTGCGGGCGCCGTCGGTCGACGATTCGACGGCGCGAGGAGAGGCTGGGCCACCCGCTCACGATCCGTCCGAAGGGCCGCCCGACCCTATGATCGAGGCGTGATCGCTCGGGACGCAGGCGTCGGAAAGGCTGGGACCGAAGGAGCGAGGCGCCGCCTCGAGATCTCCTATCTCGGGACCCACTTCGAAGGGTGGCAGGCCCAGGACGTCGTCCGGGACGGGTCCGGCCCGCCCCGGACGGTCCAGCTCGTCGTCGAAGAGGCGCTCTCGAAGATGCACGGCGCTCCGGTTCGCGTCCACGCCGCGAGCCGCACGGACGCCGGCGTCCACGCGGAGGGGCAGGTGGCCCATTTCGAGGTCCCGCCCGGCGGCCCGCTCGTTCCTCCCGAGGGTCTTCGGCGCGGGCTGAACACGCTCCTCCCCTGGGACGTCCGGGTGGAAGGCGCCGCCGAGGTCGCCTCCGGGTGGCACGCCCGCTTCGAGGCGCTCGGCAAACGCTACGTCTACCGTCTCCGCCGGGGCGACCACCTTCCGCCCTTCGAGGGGCTGCGCGAGGCGCTCGCCTCGCCGCGGCTCGATCTTCGGGCCATGCGGAGCGCCGCGGCCCGGCTCGTCGGGCGGAACGACTTCGCGCCCTTCGGCCTCGCCGGAGCGCCACGCCGGACGACCGTCCGGACCCTCGCCCGCCTGGACGTGGAGGAGCGCGGTGCGCTCGTCGTCGTCACCGCCGTCGGCGACGGCTTCCTCCGGGGAATGGTCCGCCGCCTCGTCGGGACCCTCGTGGAGGTCGGCCTGGGGCGGACCGCCGCGGGGGAGGCGTTTCGCCGCCCCGGTCCGACGGCCCCCGCGCGCGGCCTGACGCTCGAGAAGGTCTTCTACCGGGCAGGGTAAGATCGGAAATTCAGCCGGTCCCGGGCGATTCCGGCCCGGCTGTCGGACAGATGATCGAGAAGGACCTCGTCGCCGCGCCGGGCACCCCCGAGCGCGCCCTGCTGGAAACGCTGGACCTCGGACGCCTCCCGCGCCACGTCGCCGTCATCATGGACGGCAACGGCAGGTGGGCGAGGCAGCGGCACCTGCCCCGTGTCGAGGGGCACCGGGCCGGCGCGTCCGCCGTGCGGGAGACCGTCGAGACGGCCGCGCGCCTGCGCCTCGACGCGCTCACCCTCTACGCCTTCTCGACCGAGAACTGGAAGCGCCCGAAGGCCGAGGTCTCGACCCTCTTCGCCCTCCTGAAGGAGTTCCTCAGGAGGGAGTTCCGTTCCCTCGTCGAGAACGACATCCGCTTCCGGGTCGTCGGAAGGCCGGACGGGCTCGACCCCTCGGTCCGGTCGGCGCTCGCGACGGCGCTCGAGGCGACCGCTTCCTGCCGGGGGATGGTCTTCAGCGTCGCGCTGAACTACTCGGGCCGGGCCGAGATCGCCGACGCGGCCCGGGCGCTCGCCCGCGACGCCGCGGAGGGTCGCCTCGACCCGGAGTCGATCGACGAGGACGCCGTCGCCCGCCGTCTCTACACCGCGGACCTCCCCGACCCCGACCTCCTGATCCGGACGAGCGGCGAGCTCCGGATCTCGAACTTCCTCCTCTGGCAGATCGCCTACGCGGAGATCCACGTCACCCCCGTCCTCTGGCCCGACTTCCGCCGGCAGCATCTCCTCGAAGCCCTCCTCGACTACCAGCGCCGGGAGCGGCGCTACGGAGGCGTCACGGAGGAGGATGCGTCCGCCTCAGGCGCCCCGCCCGCGCCGGCGGCGCTCGGCGCGTGAAGCGCACCCGCGAGCTGACGGCGGCGGTCCTCATCCCGCTCGTCCTCCTCGTCCTCGTGAAGGGGCCGCTCCTGGCGTGGACCGTCCTCGCGGGACTCGCCTGTGCGCTGGCCCTCCACGAGTTCCACGGCCTCATCCGCTGCGGTGGCTGGCTCGCCCCGCGGGCCCTCAGCTTCGTCCTCTTCGCCGCGATCGTCGCCGCCGCCTACCTCGGCTCGGCGCCGCTTCTCGTCGCGGCGGCCGGAGCGGTCCTCGTCGCGGTCCCGACGGCCGTGCTCCTCGCCGCGCCGCCCGAGCCGATCTGGCTCGTCTCGACCGCGGCCACCGCGTTCGCGACCCTCTACGTCGGCGCCGGCGCCGCGGCGATCGTCGCCCTCCGCGGGATCGGCTGGGAGCCGGTCGTCTTCCTCCTCGGGATCGTCTGGGCCGGGGATTCCGCGGCCTATTACGCCGGCACCCGGTTCGGAAAGCGCCGCCTGGCCCCGGTCGTCAGCCCGAAGAAGAGCTGGGAGGGATTTTGGGGACAGGTGATCGCCGGGGCTCTCTTCGGCGCGCTCCTCGCCCTCCTCCTCCCGCGCCTCCCCGGCGAGCCCCCGGTCGCCATCGCGGTCGGAGCGCTCCTCGGCGCTTTCCTGTCCGTCGTCGCGGTCGTCGGCGACCTCGTCGAGTCGACGTTCAAGCGGAGCTGCTCGGTGAAGGACTCGGGGGGGCTCCTCCCGGGGCACGGCGGTCTCCTCGACCGTCTCGACTCGCTCCTCTACGCCTCGCCCGTCCTCTACGGGGTCCTCGCCCTCCTCCCGGAGCTGCGGCCCCGATGAACGCTCCCCGAGGCGTCGCCCTCCTCGGCGCCACCGGCTCGATCGGCCGCTCGGCGCTCTCGGTCTTCGAGGCGCTGCCGGAGCGGTTCCGGGTCGTTTCGATGTCGGCCGGCTCGAACCTCGACGCGCTTCTCCCGGCGATCGCCCGGTTCCGGCCGGCCGTCGTCTCCGTGAAGGAGCGGGAGGCGGCCGACCGGGTCCGCCGCGAGTTCCCGGGGCTCCACGTCGGCTGGGGCGAGCAGGGGATCGTCGACGTGGCGACCCACCCCGAGGCCGAGGTCGTCCTCGGCGCCGTCGTCGGCGCCGCGGGCCTCCTGCCGGCCTGGGAGGCGGTGAAGCTCGGCAAGACGCTCGCCCTGGCGAACAAGGAAGTCCTCGTCGTCGCCGGGGAAGCGATCATGGCGGCGGCGGCGGCCTCGGGCGCCGCGATCCTCCCGGTCGACTCGGAGCACTGCGCCCTCCACCAGGCGCTCCGCTGCGGCCGGCCGGAGGAGGTCGACCGCCTCGTCCTGACGGCGTCGGGCGGGCCGTTCCGGAAACGGCCGCTCGAGACGTTCGACGCGATCACGATCGAGGACGCCCTCGCCCACCCGACCTGGAAGATGGGGCCGAAGATCACGATCGACTCGGCCACGATGATGAACAAGGGGCTCGAGGTCATCGAGGCGCGGTGGCTCTTCGACGTGCCGCCGGAGCGGATCGGCGTCGTCATCCACCCCCAGTCGATCGTCCACTCCTTCGTCGAGTGGATCGACGGCTCGGTCATCGCGCAGATCTCGCCGAACGACATGCGTTTCCCGATCCTCTACGCGCTCACGCATCCCGAGCGCGTCCCGACGCCGATGCCGAAGCTCGACCTCGCGTCCCTCGGGACGCTCCAGCTCGAGCCGCTCGATACGCGCCGCTACCCGGCCGTCCCGCTCGCCTACGCGGCGCTGCGGGCGGGCGGGACGGCTCCCGCCGTCCTGAACGCCGCCAACGAGGTCGCCGTCGCGGCGTTCCTGGACGGGAAGATCCCGTACCGTTCGCTCGTTCCCGTCGTGGAGCGGGTCCTCGCCGAACACCCGGTCTCCCCGGCCTCGACCCTCGAAGCCGTCCTCGAGGCCGACCGGGAGGCCCGGCGCCGGGCGGCCGACCTCGTGGCCTCCGGCGCGCCGCTTGCTTTCCCGAGAACCGTCGCGCCGGCTTCGGCGTAAGCAAAGGGTCCGATGCAGATCTCCACGAACATCCTCGCCTTCGTCTTCGTCCTCTCGTTCCTCATCTTCTTCCACGAGTTCGGGCATTTCCTCGTGGCGCGGCTCTTCAAGTTCCCGGTCGAGGTCTTCTCGATCGGCTTCGGGAAGCGCCTCTTCGGCTGGAAGAGGAACGGGACGGACTACCGGGTCTCCCTCGTCCCGCTCGGCGGGTACGTGAAGATCATCGGCCTCGGCCCCGACGAGAGCGACGTCGTGGAGGCCGGCGCGGACCAGGGGCTCCGCGGCACGCGCTGGCAGCGCTTCCTCGTCCTCCTCGCGGGGCCCGCGGTGAACCTCGTCCTCGCTCTCCTCCTGACGGCGGGGGCGTTCACGATCGGCGTGACGGTGCCGAAGTACGCCGACGAGAGGCCGGTCGTGAAGCACGTCGACGCGGGGAGCCCGGCCGAGAAGGCGGGCGTGAAGGTCGACGACGTCGTCGTCACGCTCTCCGGCAAGCCGGTCACGACCTGGCGCGAGGTGGAGACGCACCTCGGCCTGGCGCCGCGGGCGGAGATCCCCGTCGTCCTCGAGAGGGGCGGGGAGTCCGTCTCCGTCGTCATCCGCCCCGAGCCGCAGACGAAGTACGACATCGGCTACACCGGGCTGAACCCCTGGCTCGCGCCGATCATCGGGAACCTCGTGAAGGGGTACCCCGGGGAGAAGGCGGGGCTCCAGGTCGGCGACCGGATCGTCTCGATCGGGGGCGTCGCCATCGACGGCTACTTCGAGGTCGTGCGGCGCGTCCGCGAGGCGTCCGCCGCGTTCGAGGAAGGCCAGCCCCGGCCGATCGCCTTCGAGGTCGACCGGAACGGGAAGCGCGTCGCCCTGGACGTCACCCCGCGGCTCGAGGGCGGGTCGTGGAGGATCGGCTTCACGCCGAAGTACGAGCTCGTCGAGCGGAAGATGCCGTTCCTCGCGGCGATCGGCGCCTCCTGGAAGGAGAACCTGCGCCAGACCACGGCGGTCGGTCAGACGATCAAGCGGATGGTCTCGGGATCGGGCTCGATTCGCCAGCTCTCCGGTCCGGTCGACATCGCGAAGTTCTCGGGAGAGGCGGTCCGCACCGGGTGGGCGGCGCTCCTCGGGTTCATGGGCCTCCTCTCGCTCCAGCTGGGCCTCCTGAACCTCCTCCCGATCCCCCTCCTCGACGGAGGCCAGCTCATGGTCCTGACCTTCGAGGGGATCTTCCGCCGCGACTTCTCCCTGAAGTTCAAGGAGCGGCTCCTCCAGGTGGGCTTCGTCTTCCTCGTCCTCCTGATGGTCTCCGTCCTCGCCTTCGACATCGCCAAGAACCTCGGCTTCTGACCCCCGGCCGACCGCCGGGACCCCGAACCCGCGGCCGCACAGGCATGGGGCCGTGGCAGAAAA
>JADHEE010000360.1_pt1 | contig 19426 bp, 17 predicted proteins | sample 8952401 | NCBI WGS metagenome assembly JADHEE01 (sample SAMN16124438, study PRJNA663242) | bioreactor sludge metagenome | isolation source: sludge (ammonium) | place: India:Bengaluru | collected 2019-02-28 | reverse complement strand
GCAGCGTGACGGAGGCCAGCGCCAGCAAGGGGATGAACTGGGGCCAGACGTCGGCCAGCACGGCGCCTTCGAGATAGACGCGGCGCACGATGCTCATGCCGAAACGCAAGGGATTGACGTAGGTGGCGATCTGCAGCGCCTCGGGCATGTTGCGCACCGGGGTGAGCAGGCCGGAGAGCAGCATCAGCGGCATGATCACCAGGAAGGCGTAGAGCATGGCCTGCTGCATGGTCAGCGACAGCGCGGAGATCGACAGCCCCACGCCCACCGATGCGACCGTGAACACGAACAGCCCGAGATAGAGCAGCCACACCGAACCGCTCATCGGGATGCCGAACCAGAAGCGGATGATCAGGAAGATGGTGGTCGCCTGGACGAGGCCGATGATGATTGCCGGCAGGGCCTTGCCGATCAGGATCTGCATCGGCGTGAGCGGCGTCACCAGCAACTGGTCGAAGGTGCCTTGCTCCCGCTCGCGCGCGACCGAGAGCGCCGCGATCAGCAGGGTCTGCAGCATGCTCAATGCCGCGATCAGGGCCGGCATCATGTTCCAGCGCGATTCCAGATTGGGATTGAACCAGGCGCGCCGCTCGATCGTGACGCCCGGGTCGGCGCCGCCGAGAGAACGGTTGAAGTCGGCCACGATGGCGTTGACGTAGCCCGCGGCCGCGCCCGCGGTCGTCGAGTTGCGTCCATCGAGGATCATCTGCAGGGGCGCGCGCTGGCCGGCGGCCAGGCGATCGGCGAAATCCGCGGGAATGCCGAGCACCAGCAGCGCGTCCTGGTCGTCGATGACTTCGGCGATCTGCCGCGGCGAGGTCAGCATGGCCGCGCGCTTGAACACCCCGGTGCCGTCCAGGCGCGCCAGCAGTTCGACGGAGGCCGCGCTGCGGCTCTGGTCCAGGACCGCGTAGGGCACGTGCCTGAGGTCGTAGGTGGCGCCGTAGCCGAACAACAGCGCCTGCATCAGCGCGGGCACGAACAGGAGCGCCCGGCTGGACGGGTCCTTGACCAGTGCCAGGATTTCCTTGCGGATCAGCGCGGCGATCTGCGCCAGGGTGTCGACGAGGGAATCCATGGCGTCAGTCCAGTGTCTTGCGCAGGGTCGCGCGCGTGGCGTGGATCAATACGACGACATACAAAGAAAGGATGCCGGCGCTTTTTAGGATGGTGGGCCAGTGGTTGCCGGAGAGGAACAGGGTCTTGACCAGCCCCATGAAATGGGTGGCCGGCAGCAGATGGCTGACGACCTGGATCGCCACCGGCACATTGCGCAGGTCGAACACGAAGCCCGAGAGCATCAGGGCCGGCATGTAGCTGGTCAGCAGCGCCATCTGGCTGGCCTGGAACTGATTGCGCGTCTTGCCGGAAATGAACAGCCCCAGGAGCAGCGACACCGCGAGGTACAGCAGCGAGACGGCGACGATGACCGGCAACGAGCCGCGGATCGGCACGTCGAACAGGAAGCGGGCCGCCAGCAGGCACAGCGCGATGTCGATGGCGCCCACGAACAGGTAGGGGGTCAGCTTGGCGAGCACGACTTCCAGCGGCCGCACCGGCGTGACGAACAGCGATTCCAGCGTGCCGCGCTCCCACTCGCGGGCGATCAGCAGCGACGTGAGGAAGGCGCCGATCAGCGTCAGCACGAGCGCGATCAGTCCGGGCACCAGGTACCAGGTGCTGATGCCGGCCTCGTTGAACCACATGCGCTGGACCACCTCGACGCCGGCGCCGCCGGCCGCCTTGCCGCCGGCGCGGTCCGCCAGCCCCTGCGCCCATTTGCCGACGGCCCCACCGACATAGCCTTCGAGGGTGTTCGCCGTGTTCGAATCCACGCCGTTGAGCACCAGCTGGATGCGCGCGTCCCCCATGGCGAGCCGGCGCGAGAAGTCCATCGGCACCCGCACGATGCCGTCCACCTCGCCCGCGCGCAGGCGGGCCTCGGGCATGCTCTTCATCCACACGGGCGAGAGATAGACCGAGCCCTGCAGGCCGTCGAGCACCCGGCGCGCCGTGGGCGAACCGTCTTCCATGACCACGGCGACCGGCGCGTTCTTCACGTCGAACGACAGGCCGTAGCCGAACAGCAGGATCAGCATGGCCGGCAGCAGGAGGCCGACGGCCAGGTTGCTCCTGTCGCGCAGCATCTGGTGGACTTCCTTGCGCAGCAGCGCGGCGAAGCGCCTGACGAATCCCGAGGCGTTCATGCGCCGGCTCCCGCAACTGCGCCCCGGTTCGCGGCGCGGCCTTGCTCGACGATGGCGATGAAGGCGCTGTTCATGTCGGTGCCGGCATCGCCGCCGGCCTGCGCGCGCACCGCCTGCGGCGTGCCGAGCGCGAGCATCCTGCCGCCGTCCTGGATCGCGATGCGGTCGCAGTATTCCGCCTCCTCCATGAAATGGGTGGTGACGATGACGGTGACGCCGTCTTGCGCCAGCGCGGTGATGGTGCGCCAGAAAGAGCGGCGCGCCAGCGGGTCGATACCGCTGGTGGGTTCGTCGAGGAACAGGATCTCCGGTTCGTGCAGCAGGCCGGCCGCCATGGCCAGGCGCTGCTTGTAGCCGCCGGGCAGCAGCCCGCTGATGGCCGAGGGGTCCAGCCCGAAGCGCTCGATCACGGCGGCCACGCGGCGGCGCAGCGCGTCCCCGCGCAGCCGGTAGGCGCCGCCGAAGAATTCCAGGTTCTCGCGTACCGTCAGGTTGCCGTACAGCGCGAATTTCTGCGCCACATAGCCGATGCGCCGGCGCGCTTCGGCGCGGGCCGTGCGCAAATTGACGCCGGCGACTTCGAGATGGCCGCTGGTGGCCGGCAGCAGGCCGCACAGCATGCGGAAGGTAGTGGTCTTGCCCGCGCCGTTGGGGCCCAGCAAGCCGAAGATTTCGCCGCGCGCCACCTCGAAGGAGGTGCTGGCCACGGCGGTGAAGTCGCCGAACTTGCGCACCAGATCGCGCACCACGATCACCGGCGCATCCGCGCCGTCGCTCTTCGGGACGCCGTGCGCGCCGGCGCGCGGGGAAGGTTCGGCCGGCTCCGGCGAGGCGGCCGCCCGCGCGACCTTCTGCTGGCGCAGCAGCATCATGAAGGCATCCTCGAGTTCTTCGCCGCGCGGCCGGCAGTCGACGTCGCCGAGCAGTTCGCCCAGCGCCCGGTCATCCGCCTGCGGCTGGCGGATGAAGTTCACCGTGCCGCCCCTGGGCACGGCATCGACGATCAGCGCGTCGGCGTCGATCAGGCGAGCCTGCAGGTCGCGCGCCGGCGTGCCGGCGGGCGGAGCCGCGGTGAAGGCTAGCCCGCGGGCGCGCTCGCGCAGCGCGGCCGGTATGCCCTCGGCCAGCAGCCGCCCCGCGTGCATCACGAAGATTTGCGCGCAACGCTCGGCCTCGTCCATATAGGCCGTGCTGACGATCACGCTCAGGTTTTCGTCGTCGACCAGTTGCTGCACGATCTTCCAGAGCTCGCGCCGCGACAGGGGATCGACGCCGACGCTGGGCTCGTCCAGCAGCAACAGATCGGGCGAGCGCACCAGGGTGCAGGCCAGGCCCAGCTTCTGCTTCATGCCGCCCGAAAGCTTGCCGGCCGGGCGGTCGACGAAGCGCGCCAGATCGGTCATCTCCAGCATCCGCGCGAAGCGTTCGCGGCGGATTGCGGGCGGCACGCCGTGCAGGTCGGCGTACAAATCCAGGTTCTCCCGCACGCTCAGGTCCTCGTACAGCCCGAAGCGCTGCGGCATGTAGCTGATGCGGTCCTGCACCGCCTGCGGATGCTTCGCCACGTCGAATCCCAGCACCCGCAGGCATCCGGCATCGGGCTTGAGCAGCCCGGCCATCATGCGCAGCAGCGTCGTCTTGCCCGCGCCGTCGGGGCCGACCAGGGCGGTCAGCTCGCCCGCCCGCACGCGCATCGTCATCTCATCGACCGCGCTCAGCACGCCGCCGTCCGGCGCCGCGAAGGTCTTTCGCAGTCCCTCGGCGACGACCGTCGCGTCGACACCGTTCATTGCGCGGCACCTGCGTCCAGATGAACGGTCGCCGGCTGTCCCAGCCGCAGCGCGTCCGCCGGGTCCTCGACCAGCACCCGCACTTCATAGACCAGACTGGTGCGCAGTTCCTCGGTCTGCACGGGCTTGGGCGTGAATTCGGCCACCGACGAGATGTAGCCGACCTTGCCAGCGACGGGCCGATCGGGCCGGGTGTCGGTGACGACGCGCGCCGCCATGCCCGGCCGGACCTTGCCGAGATCGGGCTCGCCGACATAAACGCGCACCCATTTCGGCTGTGTCAGCGCCAGGGCGAACACCGGCCGCTGCGGGGTGGCCATGTCGCCGGGTTCCAGCAGGCGCGAACGCACCACCGCATCGGCCGGCGCCTGCAGTTCGCCCTGCGCGATCTGGTGCCGCAACAGCGCCAGTTGCGCCTGCGCCGCCTTGAGCTGCGCTTCCGCGCCCGCCACGTCCTCCGCGCGCGGTCCCAGTTCGGCCAGGCGCAGGGCTTCGCGCTGCTCCGCCACCTTGGCCCGGGCAACCTGCAGGGCGCTGCTGGCGCGATCCAGATCCTGCGCGCTCACGCCGCGCCCTTGCGTGCTGGCCGCGATGCCTTGCAGCCGCACGTGGTCCTGCCCGGCGCGCAGCGCATCGGCCTCGGCCGCCGCCAGCCGGCTGCGTTCCTGGGCGATCTCCTGCGGCCGCGAGCCATTGCGCAGGCGCGTGGGCCTGGGCTTGTTCCGCCTGCAGCGCCAGCGTGCGGGTATCGAGCAGGCCGAGCACGTCGCCGGCCTTTACCCGGTCGCCCTCGTCGACGCGCAATTCGGTCACGCGGCCGCTGCCTTCGAACGCCAGCGAGATTTGCCGGATGTCGACATTGCCGTACAGGACCAGCGCATCGCCGTTGCCGGGCCGGCTTTTGAACCACCAGGCTCCGGCGGCGACGAGAGCGAGGGCAACGACCACAAGGGCAATGGGCAGCTTCTTCATGTTGGGCTCCGTGGGGGAGGCAAGGACCGGAAGCCGCAATCATACATTAAAACTAAATTAAATTTAAACTTAAATTGCAGGTAAAATACCTGCCCAGGCATTTGTAGAGAGAATCCGATGAGTACTCGAGGAGTCCGCGCCGACGGCGAGGCGACCCGCGTCCGCATACTGGACGCGGCGGGCGAGCTTTTCGCGGCGCGGGGCTTCGCCGAAACCACCAACAAGGCCATCGCGACGCAGGCCGGGGTCGATCTCGCGTCGATCAATTACCACTTCGGCAGCCGCGCCGGCCTCTACCAGGCCGTGCTCATCGAGGCGCACCGGCGCCTGATGGACGTGGCCGATCTGAGATCGCTGGCGCAAAGCCGGCTGCCCGCCGCCGACAAGCTGAAAGCCTTGATCGGGCAATTGGTCAGGAAAGCGACCGGCGACGCGGAGGGGTGGCACCTGACGGTACTGGCCGCGGAAATCTTTACGCCTTCCTCGCATATCCAGGTACTTTTCGAGTCCGAGATACTGCCCAAGGCCTCCTTGATGAAAGAGATCCTCGGCGAAATCACGGCCATTCCGGCGGATGATCCCGCGCTGACGCGCTGTCTGCTCAGCGTGGGCGCGCCGTGTCTGTCGCTGCTGATCGGCCGGCGCGGCATACCGGGCCCGTTGCAGGACTTGGCGCAACAGCCGCCCGAGGTGCTCGTGGAGCATTTGCACGGGTTTGCGCTGGGAGGTCTGAAGGCCATCGGCGAGGCCTACAGACGACGCGCGAAAGGCCAATCCTGACGCTGGCTGCGCCAGCGTTTGCTGGGAACGCGGCGCCGGCGGGCGGCCGGCGTCGGCCCGCGCTCAGCCGGCCAGGCTCGACGCCGACCAGATGTTGAGGTTCGCTTCGCCGGCCCAGCGGTCGATCTCGGCGAGTTCCTCCGGGGTGAAATCCAACCGCTTCAGGGCGGCGACGTTTTCCTCCAGCTGGCCGATGCGGCTGGCGCCGATCAGCGCCGAGGTGACCTGCGGGTGGCGCAGGACCCAGGCCAGCGCCATCTGTGCCAGGCTCTGGCCGCGGCGGCTGGCGATTTCCAGCAGCGGGCGGATTCTCTCCAGCGTGGCCGGGGCGAGGTAGTTTTCCCGGAACGACGCGGCGCCCTTGGCCTTGCGCGAGTCGGCCGGCACGCCGGCGAGATATTTCCCGGTCAGCAGGCCCTGCGCCAGCGGCGAGAAGACAATGCAGCCGATGCCTTCGTCGCGCAGCGTGCCGAGCAGATCCTCCTCGATCCAGCGGTTGAGCAGCGAGTACGACGGCTGGTTGACCACGCACGGCACGCCCATCGCCTTGAGCAGCGCCGCGGCTTCCCGCGTCTTATTCGCCGAATAGGAGGAGATTCCCGCGTACAGCGCCTTGCCCTGGCGCACGGCGGAGGCCAGCGCGCCCATCGTTTCCTCGAGCGGGGTGTCCGGGTCGAAGCGATGCGAATAGAAAATGTCCACGTAGCTGAGCCGCATGCGCTTCAGGCTCTGGTCCAGGCTGGCCAGCAGGTGCTTGCGCGAACCGTCGGCGCCGTAAGGACCGGACCACATCGGGTAGCCCGCCTTGGTGGAGACGATCAGCTCGTCGCGATAGGGCGCCAGCTCCCTGGCCAGGATGCGGCCGAACAGGGTTTCCGCCGCGCCGGGCGGCGGGCCGTAGTTGTTGGCCAGGTCGAAATGGGTGATGCCGAGGTCGAAGGCGCGCAGCAGCAGCTCGCGCGCCGCGGCGGGATCGGTGCTGCCGCCGAAGTTATGCCACAGCCCGAACGAGAGGGCGGGCAGTTTCAGACCGCTGCTGCCCAGCCGTCGATAGGGCATGGTCTCGTACCGGGAGGCGGCGGCGATCCATGTCGCGGTCATGACGATTCCCTTTCGTGAAAGCCGTTTCGAAGACAGGCGGCATTCCTGTGCGCGGCCGGCGCTCCTGGGGAGTCGCCGCCGCTCGGCCGCGGCCCCGGACGGCGTCACGTCGGACGCGCGTACCGGGGCGAGGCGCCCGGACACCATATTCCGGGGGACGGATTTTGTCCAGGCCGCGCCGCGCGCCGGCGCGTCGGGATCGCCGCCGGGCGATTCACGGCTTGGGCTGGACGTTGAGCATGCGCCGCGCTTCGTCGGGCGTGGCGATCTCGCGGTCCATGGCGCGGATCAGTGCGGCCAGCTTGTCGACGAGTTGCAGGTTGTTCTCGGCCCGCCGTTCCGGGTCGAGGAACTTGCTATCCTCGAAGCCGATGCGCACGAGGTCGGCGCCCATGCCGATGGCCGCCGCCAGGAAGTCGAAGCCGCGCCGGCCGAAATGCGTGACGCCCCAGAGCGCATCCCTGGGCACGAAATGGCGGAAATGCACGAGCGCGTCGATCGTCGCCGGCATCGTGCCGCGATGCCCGAAAACGGTGTTGATGAGCATCGGCCGCGCGACTTCGACCTGCGCGGCGATCTCGCAGATCGAGTGGATCATGCCGATCTCGAAGACCTCGTATTCGGGCACGATCCGCTTCTCGGCGGCAAGCTCGGCGCAGTAGCGGACGTCGGGCAGCGAGTTGGCGTAGACCGCGTCGCCGAGATTGGTCGAGCCGCCGTTGAGCGAGGTCATTTCGACGCTCGGGCATTTGAACAGGGGCGCGCAGCGCTGCTCGATGTTCATCTCCGAAATGCCGCCCGAGGACGCCTGCAGGATCAGGTTGGAGCCTTTCCTGATCAGGCGGATGGTCTCCGCGAAGTCGGCGACGTCCGGGGTCAGCTTCCCCGTCCGGTCGCGCACGTGCAGATGCACCATCGCCGCGCCCAACGCCTCGGCCTGCACGGTTTCCGCCGCCACTTCCTCGGGAATGACCCGCGTGTCCGCCGCCGACACCGGCGCCAGCGATATGATGACCTTGCCCATCGATCCGTCTCCTTCCAGGAATGCCGTGGATTCGGGACCCGCGTGCCGCCGGGTCGCCCGCCTTGCGCCGGCGGCGGGTGAGCCCGTTCCGCCGGCATCGGCCGCGCGCCGCGAATATCCTGGAGTCATTTCCGACGGTGCGCGCCGGGGCTATTAGACGGGCGGCGGAAGAAGCGTGTCAATGCGATTCCGGCGGCGATCGATGATGGTTTTTGATGTGTATTGAAGTCCATCACGGGGCTGTGTCCGGCGCCCGGCAAGGCTTTGCGCGCCGTTCCCCGCCGGCGTCCGGCCCCGTTTTTCCCGATGCCGGACGCCTCGCTACGGCAGGTTTTCGCGGAAGACGACGCTGATGCGCAGGGGCTCGACGCCGGCCAGCGGGTCGCGCTTCTCGCGCAGGTTGCAGAAGATGCGCACGCAGTTCATGACGACGCTGAGCGGCGGCTGGGTGAGCACGGCGTCCATGGCGCCGTCGATCAGCAGCGAACGGGTGTCGGGGGTCAGTCCGTGGCCGACCAGCACGACCTTCTGGTCGCGCCCGGCGTCCTTGAGCGCCATGGCCACGCCGTCGGCGGCGCCGCCGATGTTGTAGATGCCGGCGATGTCGGGGAACTGCTTGAGCAGCTGGCGCGTTTCCTTGCGGTTCTTCTCGGCGTCGTCCTGCCCCTCGCGCAGCCCGACGACGCGCATTGCCGGGAACATCTCGTTCATCAGGCTGAGGAAGCCGACTTCCCGTTCCTCGTGGCCGCGGTAGGAGCGGCTGCCGGCGATCAGCGCCACCGCGCCGCGCCCGCCGAGGAAGCGTCCGACGATCAGCCCGGCGGTGCGGCCAGCGGCGCGGTTGTCGAGCCCGACGTAGGCCACCCGCCGCGAATGCGTGAGATCCGATACCAGCGTGACCACCGGAATGCCCTCGTCGGCCAGGGTGGCCACCGCCTCGCGCACGCGCGGGTGCTCCAGCGCCATGAAGGCGACGCCGTCCGCGCGGCGTCCGTGGTAGAGCAGCCGTTCGGCCAGGACCTCGGGGTTGAAGCCTTCGATGAAGTAGTTGCGGCAGCGCACATTGAACGGCGCCAGGTGCTCTTCCGATGACGTCACCATGTCGCCCAGCATGCGCAGGTAGCGGTTGGTTCCCGAGGGCAGCAGGAAGGTCAGGCGCAGCGGCTTCGGACGCAGCGATTCGAACAGGCGCGATTCCGGCAGGTAGTCGTGCTTGCCGGCGATCTTGAGGACCCGCTGGATGGTGCTTTCACGCACTCCCGAACGGCGGTTGAGGACGCGGTCCACGGTCGCCGTGGACACCCCGGCCTCGCGCGCGATATCCACGATGCGTGTACGCGAAGGAGATGATGGCATTTTTCAATACATCAAAAACAATCAGGAAACAAGGTTTGACCCCGGCGGCGATCAACGCATAAATTGACGCCTGTTCCGCGAATCAAGTCTTCGAGTCGAATAATAAGATATCAGGAAACATCAAAGCCACGCAGTCCGCCGGAAACGCCGCCTTTTGGGCGTCCGGCGCCGCGCCGGGGTGATGAAAAAACAACAGGACGGCGTCCTGAACGATCCGCGAGGGAGGTTTTCGGACGGATCTTTTTGCCGGCCGGCGCATCCGGCCCGGCGTTTATGGGATTTCCTGCACCCGCAGGGAGCGATCGGTGTTCATAACAAGGGGATACATCATGTTCAGTTCTTCCAGGCGAAATGTCTTGCGCACCTTGGCGGCTTCTCCCATCGTGGCCGCCGCCGCGACGATTCCGGGCTTGTCGCGCGCCGCCGCGCCCGAGTTTTCGTTCAAATTCGGCCACAATCAGCCGACCAGCCATCCGATGCACGTCCGCGCGCAGGAAGCGGCCGAGCGCGTCTTCGCCGAGTCGAAGGGCCGGCTGGAAGTGAAGATTTTCCCCAACAACCAGATGGGCGGCGACAGCGACATGCTGGCGCAGGTGCGCAGCGGCGGCCTGCAGATGTATGCGCCGTCCTCGGCGGGCCTGTCGACCCTGGTGCCGGTGGCGACCATCAATGCCGTCGGCTTTTCCTTCGCCAATTACCAGCAGGTCTGGGCGGCCATGGACGGCAAGCTCGGCGCCCACGTGCGCGCGGCCATCGAGAAGGTCGGCCTGCATCCGCTCGAGCGCGTGTGGGACATCGGCTTCCGCCAGATCACCACCAGCGGCCGGCCGATCAACGGCGCCCAGGACATGGCGGGCCTGAAAATCCGCGTGCCGGTCAGTGCGCTGTTCGTCTCGATGTTCAAGGCGCTCGGCGCGGCGCCCGGCAGCCTGCAGTTCGCCGAGCTGTACACCGCGCTGCAGACGAAGGTGTACGACGCCCAGGAAAATCCCCTGACGATCATCCAGATCGCCAAGATGTACGAAGTCCAGAAGTACTGCTCGCTGACCAACCACATGTGGGACGGCTGGTGGATGATCGTCAACGGACGCGCCTGGAAGGAGCTGCCGCCGGACCTGCAGCAGATCCTGTCCGGCGCGTTCAACGACGCGGTGCTCAAGGAACGCGAGGACGTCCGCGCGCTGGACGAGGCGACGCAGGCCGATCTGAAGGCCAAGGGCATGATCATCAACGCGACGACGCCGGATTCGTTCCGCACCGCGCTCAAGAAGGCCGGTTTCTACGCGGAATGGCACAAGAAGTTCGGCGACGAGGCCTGGGGGCTGCTGGAACAGTACGTCGGCAAGCTGTCCTGAGCGGAGGAGGGGACGATGCAGTCACCGACGTTTGCCTTGCCGCTGGAGAACGACAGCGGCTGGAGAAGGGCGCTGGCGGCGTTCGACCGTGGCCTCGGCGGTACGGTCGAATACGTCGCCGCCGCCGTGGTGCTGGCCGAGATCGTGGTGCTGTTCTCGGGCGTGCTGTCGCGCTACGTGTTCCATGAGCCGCTGGTGTGGTCCGACGAACTGGCCTCGACGCTGTTTCTCTGGCTGTCCATGCTGGGGGCGGTGGTCGCCCTGCGGCGCGGGGCGCACATGCGCATGACGGCGGTGGTGACCAAGCTGCCGCGGGAAAAGCAGGTGCTGGTCGAGGTCTTCGGCATCGTGGCCTCGCTGGCCTTCCTGGCGCTGTTCCTCTGGCCGGCCTGGGAGTATGCCCAGGACGAGGCGATGATCACCACGCCGGCGCTGGAGATCAGCAACCTGTGGCGCGCCATCGCGCTGCCCCTCGGCTGCGCGCTGATGGCGGTGACGGCCGTCCTGCGCCTGGTCCTGCGCAGCCGCCCGCGCGACATCGCGCTGTGCGTGCTGGCGGTCGCCGCGCTGGTCGCCGCCTTCTGGCTGGCCGGCCCGCTGCTCAAGGGGCTGGGCAAGGCCAACCTGCTGATCTTCTTCGTGGTCATCGTCGGCATCAACGTCTTCGCCGGCGTGCCCATCGCCTTTTCCTTCGCCCTGGCGACCTTCGGCTATCTGGCGCTGACCACGCGCACGCCGATGCCGGTGATGGTCGGGCGCGTCGAGGAGGGGATGTCGCACCTCGTGCTGCTGGCCGTGCCGCTGTTCGTCTACCTCGGCCTGCTGATCGAGATGACGGGCATGGCGCGGGCCATGGTGCAGTTCCTGGCGAGCCTGCTCGGGCACGTCAGGGGCGGCCTGTCCTACGTCCTGATCGGCGCCATGTATCTGGTCTCCGGCATCTCGGGCTCGAAGACCGCCGATCAGGCGGCCGTCGCCCCGGTGCTCTTCCCGGAGATGAAGGATCGCGGCGCCAAGCCGGGCGACCTGGTGGCGCTGCTTTCCGTGACCGGCGCGCAGACGGAGACGGTGCCGCCGAGCATCGTGCTGATCACCGTCGGCTCGGTCACCGGCGTGTCGATCGCCGCGCTGTTCGTCGGCGGCTTGCTGCCGGCCGTCATCTGCGGGCTGGCGCTGTGCGTCGTCGTCTGGTGGCGCAACCGGCACGAGGATCTTTCCAAGGTCAAGCGCTACACGCGCGCCGAGATCGGCCGGATGTGCGTCGTCGCCCTGCCGGCACTGGTGCTGCCCTTCGTGATCCGCTTCGCGGTCATCGAAGGCATCGCCACGGCCACCGAGGTGTCCACCATCGGCATCGTCTATTCCGTGCTCATCGGGCTGCTGGTCTACCGGCAGTTCGATTTCAGGCGCGCGGTGGCGATGCTGATCGACACGGCCAGCCTGGCCGGGGCCATCATCTTCATCATCGGCTGCGCCACGGCGATGGCCTGGGGGCTCACCCAGTCGGGGTTCTCGCACGACCTGGCCGTGCTGATGAAGAGCCTCGGCGGCGCGGGCACCTTCATGATCGTCTCGGTGGTCGTCTTCATCATCCTCGGCAGCGTGCTGGAGGGGATTCCGGCCATCGTGCTGTTCGGGCCGCTGCTCTTTCCGATCGCGCGCGAGATGGGCATCAACGACGTGCACTATTCCATGGTCGTGATCCTGGCCATGGGCACGGGCCTGTTCGCGCCGCCGTTCGGCGTCGGCTACTACGGCTGCTGCGCCGTCAGCAAGGTGCACCCCGACGAGGGCATCCGCTACATCTGGGGCTACCTCGCCGCGCTGGTGCTCGGCCTGCTGGTGGTGGCCTTCGTGCCCTGGATCTCCACCGGCTTCTTGTAAATCCCGAACCCGGTCCGGCCCGGAGGCTCACCTCCGAGCCGGCCGGACTCCCGCAGCAACGGTATCCGGGCGGTTCGCCGGAGGCTGGTTTCCGGCCGCCGGTACGCCGTTCGCGAACCCTTTCACCAACCTGATACGGAAGTGACATCTCATGAGCAAACATCTTGGACCGATCCGGCAGCTGGGCTACGTCGTGCCCGACATCGAGGCGGCGATGCAATACTGGTCGAACGTCCTGGGCGTCGGGCCCTGGTACTACAACCCGAAGGTGCCGATCAAGAACTATCGCTACAAGGGCGAGGGGTATGAACCGCACAATTCGGTGGCGCTGGCCAATTCCGGCTACGTGCAGGTCGAGCTGATCCAGACGCGCAACGATATCCCGTCGATGTACCGCGACTTCCGCCAGACGAGCGGCAGCGGCCTGCAGCACGTGGCCTTCTGGACCGAGGACTACGACCGCGACCTGGACAGGCTGCTCGGCCTCGGCTGGCAGCCGGTGATGCAGGGCGAGGTCGGCGAGCGCGGGCGCTTCATCTACTTCGACACCGAATATCACCCCGGAACCGTGATCGAGCTCTCCGAAGTGCTCGGCCCCAAGGGCAAGATGTTCAAGATGATCCGCGAGGCCAGCGAAGGCTGGGACGGCAAGGACCCGGTGCGGCCGTTCCCGGATCTCGCCACGCTTTGAGGCGGTTTCGGCGCCATTCCGCAGCCGGCCCCGAGGGGCCGGTTTTTTTGCGCTCGCGGCATCGGCGGTCCGATATCATGCGAGGCGGACGCTTGCGAAAAACGGACTCTGGAATTCGAAATGACCCGACAGATCACCAAGGACACCACGCTGTGCATGTCGCTCGCGGCGCGGCCGAGCAACTTCGGCACGCGCTTCCACAACTACCTGTACGAAGCGCTCGGGCTCGATTACCTCTACAAGGCCTTCACCACCACCGACCTGCCCGCCGCGATCGGCGGCGTGCGCGCGCTGGGCATCCGCGGCTGCGCCGTTTCCATGCCGTTCAAGGAAGCGTGCATCCCGCTGGTCGATGAGCTCGACGCCTCGGCGCGCGCCATCGACTCGGTCAATACCATCGTCAACACCGCTGGCCGTCTCAAGGCGTACAACACCGACTACCTCGCCGTCAGCGCGCTGCTGAACGAACTCCGGCTGCCGCGGGAAACGCCGTTCGCGTTGCGCGGCAGCGGCGGCATGGCCAAGGCCGTGGCCTGCGCCTTGAAGAACGCCGGTTTCCGGAACGGCGTCGTCGTGGCCCGCAACGAGGCGGCCGGCCGCGCGCTGGCCGGGCTGTACGGCTACGCCTGGCGGCCCGACGCGGCCGGGCTGCGGGCGGGCCTGCTGATCAACGTCACCCCGATCGGCATGGCCGGCGGCGCGGACGCCGAGGCGCTGCCGTTCGCCGAGGCCGACGTCGCGGCGGCGCAGGCGGTGTTCGACGTCGTCGCCCTGCCGCCGGAAACGCCGCTGATCCGGCTGGCGCGCTCGCTCGGCAAGCCGGTCATCACCGGCGCGGAAGTCTTCGCCATCCAGGCCGTCGAACAGTTCGTCCTGTACACGGGCGTGCGCCCGGACGACGCGCTGTTCCGGCGGGCGGCGGCGTTCGCCCGCGGCGAATGAGGCCGGATCGGGGCTGAGTCCGCAGCGCGTCAGTAGCCGCGATCCCGTTCGACCAGGCCGTTCAGCGGCCGGCCGGCGGCCTGCGCGCGCAGGTTGGCCGCGATCTGCGCCACGGCGTCTTCGGGCACCGTGTCGGCGGCGACGTGCGGGGTGACGATCACGCGCGGGTGCCGCCAGAAAGGATGGTCTTCCCGCAAGGGCTCCCCCGCAAACACGTCGAGCAGCGCGAAGCGCAGGCGCCCGGCGTCGAGCCGCGCGAGCAGGGCATCCTCGTCGATCAGCGCGCCGCGTCCGGCGTTGATCAGCGCCGCGCCGTCGGGCAGCAGGGCCAGCCGGTCGGCATTGAGCAATCGTTGCGTTTCCGGCGTTGCCGGCAGCACGCAGAACAGCACGTCGGTCTCCGGCAGCAACTCGCGCAGCCCGGCTTCGCCGTGCAGGCAGCGGATGCCGTCGATCGAACGCGGCCGGCGGCTCCAGCCCGCGACGCGATAGCCCAGGCGGGCGAGGTCCGTGGCCACCCGGCCGCCCAGTTCCCCCAGCCCCAGGATGCCGACGCGCATGTCCCGGGCCAGCCGCGTCTCCAGCGGCCGCCAGCGCCCCGCGCGCTGCTGCTCGGCGTAGCGGTCCATCTGCCGCTGATAATGCAGCACGCCGTACAGGCAATACTCGGTCATCTGCCGCGCCATGCCGGCGTCGGTCAGGCGGACGATGCGCACGTGCGGCGCGAGGTCCTTGCGCTGCAACAGCTTGTCGACCCCGGCGCCCATCGCGAACACCGTGTGCAGATTCGGGAATCGCGCAAAGAAGCCGTCCGGCGGCGCCCACACGGCGGCGTGCGTCACCGCCGCGGCGCCGGCCTCCTGCGGCCAGCAGGCGACGGTTTCATCGGGCAGCGCTTCGCGTAGCAGGCGTGCGTAGTATTCCTGCTGGTCGGGCGTGTAGAGATAGAGCATGTCGGTTCGGGCGGCTAAGGCTTTTCCGACCACATCGTGCCGCCGGTCGCCCAGTTGTGGCGTTCGACGTCGATCAGGATGATGTCGACCGCGCCCGGATCGCAGCCGAGCACGCGGCAGGTTTCCCTGGTCAGCGCCTCGACGAGTTCGCGCTTTTGCTCCGGACTGCGGCCGGCGAAGAGTTCGATGTGCATCGTGGGCATGGCATTTTCCTGGAAAAATTAGCAGATATCGATCTAGTGGCAGAAGGTGTTGAATTTGCGAATTCTGCGTACGCTCATCCTGGCCTCGCCACACCTAAATCCTCATACGAATTAAAAATACACCGCTTCTTTTCTATATACTCTTTAGGGATAAACATCTTCCATTTTGGCAATTCCGGATAGATTTGTATCTCCGCAATATTAGCGACCACATCGCTCAGGCAAATTTGCTCTTCGAATGTAAAGGGACCACGAAGCGGTAATTTACTCGCCTTCCATTCGAATATTTGTGAGTAATTGAGACCGTAGACCAAGACAATGCCCACGCTTAGAAAAACGCCAAGGAGCCTTGTTTTATGGTTGGAAACCAACTGGGCTATGCAAAGCACAACCAGCAACAAAACCAGTACGTTGATTCCCATGAAGTACCGGTCAGGAAATGTAGTTTGGTAGTGATTCAAAAACCCCGTCAGACCTCGCCGCATAAGGAAGGTTAAGACCAAGTATATAATTGTTGTCGTTATCACAGAATATGTCAGCTCTTTTGCCTCGGAATTAGTGGAGGTCCTGAGCGCAATAAAGACAATCAACACGAACAACAGAAAAAAACCCAAGCTGGAAAAATCAGAAAACTGCCTATACCACGGGAAAATTAGCGGATACAGGATCGATCGCGAAATAGAGGCCTCAAAGAGGTTACTCAAAACAAAATTATCAGGGATGGCGCTACTCCCTTTCATTCGCGAAAAAGTTGCGATAGCCAATATCGAAAGCAACGCAATCGAAAACAGATTGTGTTTCAGCACCCAAACAAAACTAAAGCGCGCCGAGAAATAGACTCTTAAATAATAGAAGAACGCCAATACAAAGACCACCGGATTTGTGCCAGCGGAAAGAATTATGGCTATATCGATTGCATATTTTTTCCAATCTTCTTGATATTGCGTTCTCCAGAAAAAAAGCATCGCCGCAATCGCCGGAGCAAAAAAACCAACTTGAATGATGCGGCCGATAATTTCGTTCTGCGAGATCCCAAGAGGAATCATTAGGGACAAAACAAATCCAAGTGTCGCAAAAATTGTCGACGAAACACTTTTTAGCGTAGCAAATACAAGAATTCCAAAAGCGGAGAAAAAAGAGAACGAAACAAACGCTATTGCATAGGGCAGATTCTCAATCGTCCCATTTCCAACAGTTGTTGCAATGCACGTTGATATGAATAAAAGCAGGATGTTCAAGAAAACAAAATAATCTTCCCGCGCGGACCAGAGCGCTTCCCCCCAACCTTCGCGCAACCCAAGAGCTATCCACGTACCGTCCTCCGCATACACTATTGGATTGAATATCGGATCGGGGTTTCTTAAAAACAAGAACGCGACGCCGAAAAGAAATAGCAAAAAATACAGCGCCGAACTGAATTTAATATCGCTGGACATCATGGCAGCGAACCTGCATCAATAGATCCTTCAATGAAATCAACATATGTGGGCGCTGCACCGAGCTTGAGGGTGAGTATCAGCGCGAGAGCAGAAAACACGGCTGATGAGACAAGCGTAGCTAGTGAGGCCGAAAAGGGTAATTGGCGTAACATGGTTGAATTCAGGATTCCGGGTTCTTGCGGTTATAAAGGCCGAAACATGCTCGAAATAGAACCGCAAGTACCGACAGGTTTCCCCGGACGGCACTGATCTTCGTCGGTATCTCCCCCTTGGGGTATCTGCGGACGGTGGGCAATTCGATACAGCGGTATCCAAGTTTGGGCGCCCGGTACGAAAGATAGGCGAGTAGCTCGTAGGTCATAAAAACATCGCGGAAGGGGGCGATGTTGGGGTCAAGCAGCAACTTGCGGCTGTAGGCGCGGAAGCCTTGCGTGGTATCCGTCCATCGGAATCCCGAGAATATGCTCAGCATGGGCGCGTGAATGAAGCGAATTGCAAAATCGCGTGATGGCGGCGTGTTTTCCGCCACCCCGCCTGCGATGAAGCGGGAGGCCTGCACAAAATCCACTTTGTCCTTCAGTGCATCGATGAAACGGGGGATCGCTTCCGGATCGTCCTTGTCGTTCCCGTCGATGGTTACGATTCCCTCATACCCTTGATCCAGTGCAAAGGCGTAGGCACAGCGGAGCTGGGCGCTAAGTTTCCCTGCGCCTGTTTTGACCAGAAGTCCCCGCACACCAAGCCGTTGAAGACAGTTCAGTTCAAGAGAGCCATCCTCGCTTCCGCCATCCACGATGACAATGTCGGCAAGTGCATTGATTTCGAGCGCGACCATCCTGGAAAGCAGACTCTTGATTCGTTCGCCCTCGTTGATGACTGGAATCACCACACACCAGGGATGCTGTCTGCCCAGCCAAAGGGATGTCTTGAAGGCTGGAACTTGCCAGGCGGCGCGCACGTCCGGGGAAATGTCTGGAGTTGAATCCATATCGTATTTTTTAGCTCACCCGGGTCGTGATGAGTATGACGCCGGCGATAACCAGCAAGATGCCGGCACCGGTTGTCCAGTGAAATGGTTCTCTGAAAAGAAATATCGAAAATAAGGCGACGGTTGCCACTGCGCCGGAAGTAAGTACAGGATGGGCTACATTGAGCGGTAAACGCGCGAGGGCGGCGGCGTAAAGCAAGAAAGCCCCGCCGTAAAGCACCAGGCCTAGCCAGAATGGCCAGTTGGTCAACGCCGCTATCGGATCGCGCAGTGATGGAAATTTGCGCGGAGGCATCATGGCTATTTTGATCAGAACGCTTGCCGAAGCGTTAGAGGCAATGCCGAGAACCAGGATCAGCCACTTCATGCCGATGCCTCGGTCGTGTTCGCCCGGTACTGGCTTATGGCGACCTTCAAGGCCCGTTCGATCGAGACGATGTGCGGTTCATCTTTTGTCGCCACCATTTCAAGCGTGACGAGGTGTTTGGGCAGGTATTGGGCAAGTGCCGCATGCATCTTGGCGTGATCGGCTCCGCCATCCCCCACAGGCAGCAAATCTGGCTCGCTTACGTGAATATGGCCGATTAAATGCGCGCTCCGTTCAAGGACTTCCGTGGGGTCTTCTTGGTTGATGGTCAGGGTGCCTGTATCGAGTTGCATCCTGATTGCCGGATGTGCCACTTGCTCTACGACCCTTGCCGTCTCGGCGCTCGTCGTCATGAAGTTGGCGCCATAGCAGGGTGGGCTGGGTTCGAGGCAAATGAAGACGCCATTGCTGGCAGCGATGTCGCCAAGGCGTCTAAAGAAAGGAATCGCAACGGCCATTGCTTCCTGCTCGGTCAGCCCACGGCGATCGCGATTCTTTGGCGAGCCAAACACCATACGCACGGCGCCCAGGCCTGCGCCAATCCGGCAAACCGCCGCCAAATGCCCAAGCATCGCCTCCTGGACGCTTGAAGGACCGAACATGTTCAAGCCTGAAGTGCCAAACAACAAAGCCTGCATGCCGGTGATTTCGATGCCTCGTTCAGCCCACCAGGCTCTCACGCGCTTGATTTCGTCATCACTGGCATTGGCCGGATCGGGGAAATACTTGCCGGGAGCCACGTCCACCGCATCAACGTCAAAACGGCATAGAAGCTTGGCAACGATCTCGTCTTCCGGGACGTCCCAGGCGATATTCGAGAATGCCAGCCTCACGCTGTCATTCCAGGCGCAGGTTTCAAGGTCACCGGTTCAGATTGCGCATAGGCCCGGATCGCCTGAATGGTTTCGCGGATACTGTATTGATATGCCCCTTCCACCCCGAAGATTTTGCTGTGACGAGTCCGCATGTCGTAGATTATCGGTGCGCCGGTCAATTCCTGATCAAAAGGTTTCCCGAAACCTTGCCTCGATACTTCGGCAACGCTTAGCGGAGCTGCCGTCAGATGAGTCAGGCTCAAGCCGGCATTCAATGCAAGCTGAATGTCGCACCAAAGATTGACCATTGGATAGAACTGGAAAACGCTTCGGCTTTCGATTGCATGCAGATTGTTGTTGTTCAAAAAATCGAAGATGACGTTTTTGCGAAGTCCGGGACCGACAAGACCCGGCAGGCGAACAATCAGATGGTTGGGAAAATGGCTTTCAACAAATTCTTCCAGGAGTCGTCGGTGCAACCCATAAGCATGCAGTCCGGTGTGATCCACCGGCGTTTCTTCATCCACAGCAATGGCGTTCTTGAAGACATCCACCGTGC
>JADHEE010000354.1_pt1 | contig 19456 bp, 23 predicted proteins | sample 8952401 | NCBI WGS metagenome assembly JADHEE01 (sample SAMN16124438, study PRJNA663242) | bioreactor sludge metagenome | isolation source: sludge (ammonium) | place: India:Bengaluru | collected 2019-02-28 | reverse complement strand
TTACAAGTTTGCTTTTCCATACCGTTGTCGTGTCATTTGCCAGTTATCTGATTTGGTTTTGGCTGTTGAAAAAATATTTGGCCTCACAGTTGGGCGTCTTTTCTTTTTTGACCCCAATCTTCGGGATGTGTTTTGGTGTGGTGTTACTCAATGAACAGCTGGAATTCAACTTTTTGGTAGGTACATGCTTTGTATTGATGGGTGTGATGGTGGTGAGTTTGCATCACAAAATTAAGCAGTATGCACAGGCATTTAAAGTGGCTTTGCAATAAATACAGAGTAAGCTTGAGCTCAGACTGCTTTGATTCAGCATATAAAAAACGTGTCTTGGACACGTTTTTTATAATGAAGTTTTAAGATTTATCATCAAAAATTGTAGACAGCGGAATGGCGAGTTTGGCCGCCAAGTAATCATCCGACTCAACTAACGCTGGGCCAATTTTCTGTATCCAGACATCATCAGGATGCACATTACCCAAATCTTTACGTTTTGGTAAAGGGTAAGGAAGTCTGCTGTAAAAACTCCAAAAATCGACTTGAGATAAATTACGTACTAGTACAAATTGGTTGTCATCGGTACGTTTGACTAAGTTTTGCTGTTCAAGCATAAACACGTAACTCGGCCAACGGCCCAATTCATCTCTTCCTAAAACATCCAAAGCTTCATCATCAGAGACACTGAGTCCTTGCTGTTGCTTTTTATAAAACAGCTCCAGCAAATCTAGTAGCATAATGACAGGGTGCCGTTTTTGCTCTTTCTGGGAAGTAAATGCGGTGAGTGCGTAGCTGATTTCAACGCCAATCAGGACAATATTCCACGACAAAAAAATCCATAATAAGAAAATAGGAATCGCAGCAAAGGCACCATAAACGACTTCATAACTGGTGAAGTTTGACATGATAAAGCCGAACAAATTTTTCAGGAGTTCAAACACTACAGCACTAAATAAGCCTGCAATAAAAGCGGATTTAATTGGGACACTTCGGTTTGGAATAGTCCAATTCAGGATAAAAAATCCTAAAACCGTTAGACAGAAAGAAATCAACCACAGGACAAATGCGCCATTGAGTTCATAGCCTGCAAAATTATTGCTCAAAACATTGAGGGAAGCCATCGTCGACGAAATAACAAAGGCACTACCGAGTAGAATAGGGCCCAAAGAAATAATGGTCCAATAGCGCATAAAGCCAATAATGCCGCCGCGGGTTTCGCGGACTCGCCAAATACGGTTAAAGACTTTTTCAATGCTGGTTAACATCATGACGGTAGTGACGAATAAAAATAAGATCCCAATAATGGTTAAATTACTGGATTTATCGGTAAACGCATTTAAGGCCTTATCAAAAGCAATCGTGGTTTTCGGTAAAAAATTACTATAGATCAATTGTTGTAATTGCTGCCGTGCAGGCTCAAGCGCTTTGATTGAGGAAATGATCACCAAAAAAACAGTCAGCATCGGAACGACGGCAAACAGGGTCGTATAGGTTAGTGAACCGGCTTGTTCACGACATCGATCGGCCTCAAAGCGGCGCAGTACAAATAAAATGAACTGAAACCAAGTTTTCTCATAGAAAGGAAGTTTTCTTAAGTACTGTTCTAACATAGGCAAAGTATCTCTCTTGTTTTCTTCATCTTTTCTACATTTTTCACCATAAGCTTAACCAAAAAGTAGGAAAAATACCGTATAGTTTTATTTTTTCTGTCACCGAACTCTATTCATGCAAACCTATGTTTTAGTTTTATATTACAGCAAATACGGCAGTACCCGTGAAATGGCGCATCTGATTGCAAATGGAATTGAAGCCAGTGGTGTTGCAGTTAAAATTCGAACGGTGCCAAATATTGCGGCTGTGGTGAAGGAAGCAGAGTCGAGTATTCCTGCAGAAGGCGATATTTATTGTAGTTTAGAGGACTTGGCAAACTGTGCTGGTTTGGCGCTAGGTTCACCAACCCGCTTTGGCAACATGGCTTCTGAAATGAAATATTTTCTTGATCAAACCACCAGTCTTTGGCTCAATGGAGCTTTGCATGGCAAGCCGGCTTGTGTGTTTACCTCGTCAGGTTCGATGCATGGCGGTCAAGAAAGTACTTTATTGACCATGCTGCTACCATTGTTTCATCATGGCATGATGATTTTAGGGTTGAACAATGCCAGTCCCGCATTGTCACATACGAAGACAGGTGGAACACCGTATGGTGCGAGCCATGTCAGCGGGCCTCGACATGATCAGAGCTTAAGCCAAGATGAAAAAGTGCTGTGCGAAGCTCAAGGTAAGCGTCTTGGGGAAGTTGTGAAGAAATTACAGGCCTAGTCATTGAGACATGAAAAAAGCCCATCCATGATGGGCTTTTTATTATTGGGCTGGCGTCAGATGCTGTTCTTTGAACTTTGTACCACACTTAAGACATTTATAGTCAAGAAATACATTTTTATCGACAATGACACCCGCTTTTTTACCAAAACGATGTCCTAAAAAACCACCTGTCACACCAATACTGACCGCACCCACAAAGGTGCCAATGGTGCCACCCATAATCACCCCAAGAGGTCCAGCCGCTGCACCGATCGCTGCGCCAATAGAGGCTCCAGATGCTGCACCACCGACAGTACCAGCGGTTGCACCTGCAGAACTGAGCAATACGCCCCCAATTTTAGTCAGTTGTTGCTCGTGATTGCGTTTTTCAACCTCACTAGAGCCACATTTTGGGCAGAGAATTGTATTTTCCATAGTTTATTGGCCTATTCGGGTGACCAGTGATTGAAGCTGGCAGCCGTTTTACGGTGTGGATGATACGTTGCGCAGAACAACCGAGTTTGCGCTTGAATTTGACAGATCTAAACAACTGAATCTAGAGTAAATCTTAGTTGAACTTGCAGCAATAATATTTATTAAACTTGTAATTTTCTTGAGTACTTTATGCTGAGTTTTTAAATATGGTTTAGTTGGCAAAGTGAATTNGGCAAAGACGCGTCCGACAAAAGTCTGCCCAATCGGAATTTTAAAATCCATGGGAATCGCATGATTGCCTGAGATCGAATACAGCTTGAGATATTCTTCAGTATCTTGCAGGGTAATACTGGCCCGATCCGCATCAAACACGTGAGAAATCCAGTAAGCAATGGTATCTAAAACAGCTTGCAAGGAGTCTGCTTTACTCAAGTCGTGAATGAAGTCTACAGGGAGTTGGATGGAGTGCGCGCCATCAAAGCCAGATAATTGGCTTGGGGTAAATGATCGTTCAGTTAATTGATTCTTGTTTATCATTCAATACGGTATCTCTATAAAATAGTATCCAATTTAGTCTTTGTTTGTTTTGCTCTTAGAAAGTGGACATTACCTTTTAGATTTGATCATGCTATATAAATCGCATTTCTCCAACTTCAATGTGTAATTAAATTGAAAAAAAAAACGATATATTTTTACTTTAAATTAAAAATAACCTACAGCGCAAATGTGGCATTTACATGTGGATGACCCGGAGGCCATCTGAGTGACAAAAAAAAGAGCACCTGAAGTGCTCTTTTTTTGAAGTTAAACGCCGTGATTAGTCACGAACAAATTCAACAGTGCCATTTGCCAATGACTTTACGCGTGCCAAAGATTCAACGCGGTAGCCTTTTTCAAGCAAAATGTCACGGCCAGGTTGGAATGATTTTTCAATCACAATACCCACACCAACAACTTCTGCTTTCGCTTGGTGAATTAGGTCAATCAGCCCCAATGCTGCTTGACCGTTAGCCAAGAAGTCATCAATCACGAGGGCTTTGTCTGCTGAGCTGATGTGCTTATTTGAAATTGCAATCGTGCTTTTTGTTTGTTTGGTAAACGAAAAGACTTTTGAGCGGTAAAGGTCATCTTTTAAGGTTAAAGATTGGTATTTACGCGCAAAAATAACGGGCACGCCCAGTTCTAAACCTGCCATGATTGCAGGTGCGATACCTGATGCTTCAATCGTGATGATTTTAGTGATGCCTGCATCTTTAAAACGAGCAGCAAATTCTTTACCGATTAATTGCATCATAACCGGATCGATTTGGTGGTTTAAGAAAGCATCAACTTTCAGAACTTCATCAGATAGAACGATACCTTCGCTTAAGATTTTCTGTTCTAGTGCGTACACGGGAGAATCCTCTAGGGGCAGGTGCTTTTTCAAGCAAAAGCGTATTTTAGGAAGCACCTGAAAAAATGCAAGTAAAATTCGTCAAAATGACTAATTGCTTGCACCTTTATAACCCGTTAATAGCAATCCATAGGATGTTTTCTTATCCACATGGCTGACTTTGACTGGAAGGTAGTCCAATTTAGGTGCTAACCAAAAAATGGTTTCGCGGCCAGGTTTGTCATGTTTCATGACCACTTTAATGGTGTCAAAGGTGCCATAATCAGTTTTGATTGACTCAGAACCTTGTTTCACAAATTTACGTGCTTCCACTTCTTTGGCATCGGCCAAATAATAAGTCGATTTTAAACCGCCATTTTTGATGTCTTCCCGAAGCTGTAATTCAGCATTCAGTTCATCCAGTACGCCGGCTTTCCAAGCGAAAGAACGCGCTTCTTTGTCTTTCTTGGTATTGATGGTTTTTGCCGCTGGATTGAAGTTAATACTCATGGTGTTGTTATGCACCAAAATTTTACTACTACGACTAAAACTGCTGGACTGAATTTGCTTACCATTAAAACTAAAGCGACTACTTTCGGTTGCAGAGGCGATACCACCAGCTTTGGCTGCAAAGACATAGTTCCAGTTGTTGCCCGATTTCGATAACGTACGTGTCGCTGAGCCCATGTTTTTGCCATTATAGTTAAATTGATAACTGGCTTGGAATGGACTCATGGCAAAGGTTTGACTGGAGAAACCGACAAAGAGCAAGGTGCTGACACTTGTTGCCATTGCGACTGTTTTCAACATTGATTTAGCCATAAGAAAAAGTTTCCTATTCAGTTGTAGGCACAAATTTTTTGCATAGAAATATTATGCACGTTGATTATGAAGAAAAAATTCGAAACATAGGGCAAACTGTAGTTTTATGTTTCTTTTACCCACCTTAAGTCACATTTTAGTAGCAGCATCCCGAGTTATTTTTGTCGAATTGGCGAGACCGTGCTTTCGTCTAGATTAGGTTCAATCAAGTCATCGATCGAGGTTTGCGAAAACTTATTGAACAATGCCGTTAAGTTGACATTACCGATCACTACCAATTCTGCTTCACGCAACACGGCATGATTGACATGGACTTTACCTAAAGTATCGATAATGGAACGGTTTTTCCCTAACCAGCGATTCAAATCCAAATGCAGCAGATCATCTTTGACTTTAATCACATTTAGTTTTTCTAAAATCATGCCTAAGGGGTCTTGGTTCAGGACTTTTTGATAAAAGAATAGGGCACAGCGCACACCCATTTTATGAAATACCGTTGGGTATTCAGCATCCAGCACACTGGTGTCACTGATTTGCTCAAATACGATCAACTGCGTTTTTTTATTTAACTCCATTTGTGCCAGTTTCAAATCTACCGAAAGCGTGAGTTTGAGTCCGTTATAGTCGAGCGTGGCGTATAAACGTAACCAATCATCATGTAAGTCGGCATGCAAGTCTTTCAACATTCTCACGTTGTCGGTCACAAAACGTTGAAAAGTGGCATTTAAAAAGACTTGAGACATTGGAAACTCGCGCTCATCCTCAATAAATCCTTCCGCCTTTTGATAAACTTGGCGTAAACGATTTGAAATGTTGGAAATAAGCGTTTGCATAAGAGGCGTCCTAGCTAATCAACGTGTTTGAGCGATCAGATCTCTGGTCGAAATGTTTGAAAAATACTGCTCATGAACCTTGCAGTTTAGCAAAATTAATTGCACCATTTTCATGATTTTACGAAACAGTGAATCTAAAGGGCACAAGGTCTCATTCTACGCAATAAAATGAAGACTGTGTCTATTTTATACTGCGCGCATGCGCTTTGGGGAACAAGACAAATTGTCGGTTTGGTGTGATGCTTAGAAAAATAAATGTAATGCCTTTGGCTCATGATTGGTGGAAAGACCCAATTTTTACAGCGACTGTTGTGTTGGCGGTGTTTTTGCATCTCGTGATTTTGACTTTGCAATTTGCGATGCCTCAAGAAAATGATACCGCTGTGAAAGAAATTGCGGTTACTTTGCGTCCTTCTGATCAAAAAATTGAAAATGCAGATTTTTTAGCACAAGCCGATCAACAAGGTTCAGGGACCTTTCGTGAGTCACATCGCATGTCGAGTGACATGCCCGCACCGATGCTTGAGCAAAGTACAGGCGAAGAGCAGCCTGAAACTTTAGAACAGATCCAACAAAAACGTGAGCTGAATTTTGAAGAAAAACTGTTGATGACGACTTTGAGTTGGCAAAAACAAGCTGAGGATAACCAGCGCAAAAAAGCCATGGAAGAGATGAACAGCCAGTTTCAAGCCAAAGCAGCAATGGTGGCCAGCCTTGAAGCGCAATATTTGCAACGCCAACAAAACTTTAGCCGTCAGCAAAAAATTAAAACAGTCGATGGTATTCAAGCCAAGCAAGATGTTTCGGCAGCCTATCTTGAAAAGTTCCGTCAGAAAGTGGAGTTTTATGGCAACCGTTACTACCCAGAAGCAGCTAAACAGCAGCGGCTGGCGGGTGAAGTGCGTTTAATGGTGATTCTAAATGCATCAGGAGGTATCCGTGCCATTCGCCTGATTGATAGTTCAGGCCATGAGATGCTCGATGAGGCTGCAAAAGCCTCGGTGCGTAAGGCTGCACCATTCGGTGGATTTGATACCAAAATGAAGGATATTTCTGAGTTACGCATTGTGCGTACATGGCGTTTTGACCCAGCAGAGGCAGAGTTTGAAGTGCACTGAGCTGTGCACTTTTAAGTGTACTTTGATGATTTTGCTTACTTCGGATTATTGGGTTGCGCGTACATAGGCACCGTCTTGACGTCCATCGATCCAAGTCACAGTTAAATGAGACTCTTCCACATCTAGGCGGGTAGGAAAAATTTCTAAGTGCTTGCTATATTTCGGTAATGCTTTTAAACCAATGCAGTTGCCGTTTTTCCACCATGTTCCTTCGGCATATTGGTCTAAAGAGCCGACAGCTAAGTACCATTTAAATTTACCGTTGGGCTCTAGTAAAAGCTCGGAACCGACCTCCATAACGCCGTTTAAATAATAATGTCCAGCCCACGCCTGATCTGCGTCTTGAAACTTCACTTCCTGACAGGATGTTTGATTTTCAGTATTGCTATTGGCATAAAGTGGCATTGTGAAGGATAGGGCGATAATGCAGAGTAGTTTTGAAATCGATGTATGCATTTTTATAATATCTTCATCTATTTTTCATCTTGTATTATTTTTAGCATAAATAAACCCGACACATCGAGATGAATCGGGTGAGCTGTTTCAAATCTAATAATTATTGTTCTAAATAAGGGTTTTCAAAACCGAGTTTAGCCAAAATTTCAATTTCGATACCTTCCATTTCTTCAGCATCTGCTTCTGACGTTTCATGGTCATAGCCCATGAGGTGCAAAGTGCCATGTACCAACATATGAGTGAAATGCGTCAGTGGCGTTTTGTTTTGTTCTTTCGCTTCCAACAGTACTACAGGAATGCAAATGACCAAATCACCAATGGGAAATGAGTCAAGAATTTGCGCCATTTCATCGGGTAAGTCACTAGGGAAAGACAACACATTGGTTGATTTATCTTTGCCGCGATATTCCAAATTCAATTTATGACTTTCATCATGGTCAACACAAGCAATGCCAATTTCACAGTTACTTTGTGTGCCAATATGACGTAAAACAGTTTCTACAACTTTTTTGATATAGCCACGTTTCAAGACCAACTCAGGTGTTTGAAAGTCCTGTTGTAGAGAAAGACTCAGTTTCAAAATAGATCCTTAAATAATGATATCTGCGGGCATTTTAAAATGCCCGCAGACTTTAACTTAATGCTGAGCATCGGCAGCGGCATCATTTTCAGCCACTAAGGCCTCTTGACGCGCTTTGCGTTCAGCACGCGCTTCAGCCGTTAAGCGATGTTGTTCTGCATCCCATCCCTCATAAGCTTCAACAATTTTTTGTACTAATTGGTGACGTACCACATCACGAGAGTGGAAACGAGTAATATGAATTTCTTTGATCTTGTCGATGATGCGTAAAGCATGTGCCAGACCAGATTGCTGACCACGCGGTAAGTCGACCTGTGTGATATCGCCTGTAATCACTGCGCGCGAACCAAAGCCTAAGCGTGTGAGGAACATTTTCATTTGTTCAGGCGTGGTGTTTTGCGCTTCATCTAAAATCACGAAAGAGTGGTTTAAAGTTCGACCACGCATATAAGCCAGTGGTGCCCGTCGAGGTCTTCTTGCAATTCACGGTCAGTCTGACTGCCTTGAATCATGAGGTGTAAGGTATCGGCACTGATTTGTGCCGTATTTTCTGCTTCTTCATGCAGGCGATGGAGCAGACCTTCGGCTCTCTCAACTGCATCCATTTCACCATCGACATAAAATGCATCACCTCGATGGGAAATAGTGACATCTAAACGCTGTTCGATTTGTTTCAAATGACCGTTATAAGCACCGAGCATGCTCTTTAAACGTTCTATTGAAACCCCAGGAAAAGTTACTGTACGTCGAATCGCTGCAGTCAAGAGAATTCCTTTAAGTAGTCAGAATCTATTTCCTTACATTACGCCACGTCAGGCTCAAGATTCAAGAGTTCACCATAAACAAAATTCAAAGTTTTAATCTCTGTCACTTCGATTTCGGCGAAACGTCCGACCCATGCTGCATCACCAATAAAACTCACATAACGAGTGTTATCCGCCGTACCAATCAGTAGGTTTGGATCTTTATCCGAAACTTTCTCGACCAAAACGCGTTGAATCGTGCCGAGCATGGCATCGGTCTTTTCAATACTCGATTGTTTAACCCACTTTTGGACTTTACTGAGACGCTCTTTTTTCACCTCTTCAGAGGTGGTGTCTTCAAGATCAGACGCAGGTGTACCCGGACGTTTTGAATAGACAAAACTGTAGGAATGGTCGAAGTCCATGTCTTTGATAAACTGATAGGTTTCTTCAAAGTGTGCATCGGTTTCACCCGGGAAGCCAATGATGAAGTCACTGGATAAATGCATATCTGGACGGACTTTGCGTAATTTGGCAATTTTGTCGATATAGACATCAATGGTGTGGTTACGCTTCATGGCTTGCAATACATCGTTTGAGCCGCTTTGTACGGGCAAATGTAGATGCGACACCATTTGCGGAAGGTCACGGTAACACTCAATCAAGTCATCATTAAATTCAAGCGGGTGTGAGGTGGTGTAGCGCAAACGCCCAATACCAGGAATTTCTGCAACAAGACGTAACAAGTCTGCAAAAGTACAGATATTGCCTTCGAATGTTTCACCGCGGTAACCATTGACGTTTTGACCCAATAAAGAAATCTCACGGACGCCTTTTTCGGCTAAGGTCGCAATTTCTGCTAAAACATCATCCAGTGGGCGAGAAACTTCTTCACCACGGGTGTAGGGCACCACACAGAATGAACAATATTTTGAACATCCTTCCATAATTGAAACAAAAGCCTTGTAACCTTCCACACGCGGTTCAGGTAAAAAGTCGAATTTTTCAATGTCAGGGAAAGAAATATCGACCAATTTGATCTTTTCTTTCTTGGGTTTTTCGATTTGATCAAAGTGCTGATCCAGCATTTGTGGCAAACGGTGCAAGGTTTGCGGGCCAAAAATCATGTCGACATAGTTGGCACGTTTTTGAATGTTGTCACCTTCTTGGGAGGCCACACAACCACCGACACCAATGATCAGGTCAGGATTTTTGTCTTTCAGCTTGCGCCAGCGACCCAATTCAGAGAACACTTTTTCTTGGGCTTTTTCACGAATCGAGCAGGTATTCATCAGTAGAATATCAGCTTCTTTCGGGTCTTGGGTCAGCACATAACCGTGCGAGTCGCCCAGTAAGTCTGCCATACGGTGACTGTCATACTCATTCATCTGACACCCTTGCGTTTCGATATACAGTTTTTTAACTGATCCATCGATGGCTGGGGTGTGCTGTGGCTGGGTAACAGTGTTTTCTGAGGCAGCTTGGGCACCATTTGGAATGAAGGTTTGAACCGTCATGTAGGCTCCTAAGGGGGATAAATCTAGGTTTTTGTGTCTGATCGGTATCTGTGGCGGCGAAAGCAGAGCTTAGCTGGCGACAAAAAAGGTCGATCAAACACCATGTGAAATCTACGAAAGGCGCATATTTTAGCAGGAAATCTGAATAAACTTATAGCTTTAAATCTGAAGCTAAAAAGATTGATTTGTGAAGTGAAAATGCAGGAAAATTAATATTGTCTAATCATAAGGTTACATAAGAGAACAATAGAGTCTGTTATGAGTTATTAAACTAATGAAAATGATGATACGAGACTAGGCAATCCAAAGATGACTGAAGGCAAACCCATGTTAAAACGATTACAGAATAAATATTATCAAGTGTTTGCGTTGGGTGTGGCTGCCTTGGGTCTATCGGCAGCGACACATGCCGCAGATGAACAGTTTAATGATGCTTTGCGTGCAGCAAATGCAGGCAATGTTGGTTTATTACAACAATATCAAAGCAGTATGCAGGGTGATGTACTGGGCTATTATCCTGAATACTGGGTACTTAACAGTAATTTGGCGTTGCAACCTGCGGCGAATATTGTCAATTTTGCACAGCGTTATCCGCAATCTGCTATGGCTGAGAAGTTAGCAGCAGATTACATTGAAGAAAAAGTCAAAATGGCTGACTTTACTTCTGCGCAGCCAGTATTGGCCTATGTGTCCAATGCAGATCGCGCAGAAAGCTGTGCTATGGCGCAAGTCCGGGCCAAGTCAGGCGATCCTTTGGTTTTTGCCGAATATAAAGATGTTTGGCTCACGACCAATTCACAGCCTGAGTCTTGTGCAGGGCTGGGGCGCATGATGTTGTCTAGTCCACTGATGACGGAACAAGACAAACAACAACGTCTATGGTCACAGCTACGTGCAGGGCAGTCAGGTCAAGCGATTGCAACCGCACAAACCATTGGCATGAATCTGTCTTTGGCCCAGCTGAATAGCATTCAAGCCGATCCACTGAACTATCTCTGGTCCGCACCGAAAGCGTCGGCGGCAGATCAAGCGTATTTAATTTATGCCATTGGCCGTTTAGCCGACAGTGATCTAAATACTGCACTGGCGTCGGTCAAGCGTGCTGCAGAAGGAACACCTGAGTCGGTGCAAAAAGCGTTGTATCGCGCTGTGGGGTATATCGGTGGCACAACCGTTATGAAAAACAATTTTAATGTGGAAGTGTTGCAAGCCTTCGATCGGAGCTATGGTTTAGCACTGAGTGAAGAAGAAGCTGAAATCTATGCACGCCAAGCCATTCGTTTCGGCGCATGGGAGAGTGTCATTCGTGCCATTGATGGCATGAGTGTGACGCAAAAACAAGAAGACCGCTGGCAATATTGGTTAGCCCGTGCTTCAGAACAGCGTGGTGATGCAAAGTCAAAAACACTGGCGCGCGAGATCTTCAAAAAATTGTCAGTAGGTGACGATTATCATAACTTATTGGCAAAAGATCGTATTGGTCAGCGTTATCAAACAATTCCAGCCAATACCCAACCGAGCAATGCGGATGCGCAGCGTTTGAGTCAAGATATTCACTTTAGCCGCGCTTTTGCACTGCGCAACGTCAATGCGCCAGACAATTATGTCAACCGTGAATGGAATTGGGCGGTTCGACAAGCTTATTTAAAACAAGATGATGGCTTAATTTTGGCTGCTGCCAAACGTGCAACAGAAATGGGATGGTATGACCGCGCGATCTATGCAGCGGACCGAACCGTCAAGCAACATAACTACAGTTATCGTTATGCCATGCCGCATCAAAGCTATGTGGTCAGTCATAGTCGCAATGCAGGCATAGATCCTGCATGGGCGTATGGGTTAATGCGACAAGAAAGCCGATTTGTTACCCATGCTCGCTCGCATGTGGGGGCAGGTGGTTTGATGCAGATCATGCCAGATACGGCAAAACTGGTCGCTAGACAAATGGGTGAAACCTATAATCCTGCTGCACTGAGTGATATGAATACCAATGTACGTTATGGCACATTTTACTTGTCCATGATTCAAAGCCAATTAAGCAACAGTCCTGTACTTGCCACAGCAGGTTATAACGCAGGGCCAAATCGTGCGCGCCGTTGGCAGCCTGAAAATCAGCCGATTGCGGCGGATCAATATACAGAAAGTATTCCTCTGACTGAAACTCGTGATTACGTCAAGCATGTCATGAGTAATGCGACCCATTATGGTGTGCTGCTTGGACAGGGCCCACAGTCAATCACCCAGCGCATGCAAAATATTCCTTTTAGAAGTCAATAATACAGGCATAGACATTTTATGGTTTTGATGTCATCCCAATCAGTCTTAACGCAAAAGCTTCTGCTGTTGATCAGCAGCGGCATAGCTATGGGATTTTTTGCGACATCAGCTCATGCAACACCGACCGTGTTTGGTTATGTGATGGAAGTTCAAATGACACCTGCCGTGTGTTTGTTTGATAGCCAAGGCTCAAAGAAACGGAAATGTTTGGAAGGCTATTCACTCAATATCACTGGCTTGTATCCTGAAACTACAACACGAGAGTGTCAGACCAAATCTTCAGCTGTATTGTCTCCGCTTCAAACTAAAGTGGTGGCTAGGGTGATGCCCGATGAGCATGCACGTCGCCAGTTATGGGCTGAGATTGGGGGGTGTGTGCCGATGAGTGCCAGTCAATATTTCCGTAACGTGATTAATTATGCAGAACGTTTAAAAATTCCAGCAGATTTGACTTCATCTGAAAATAAAACCGCACAACTGCACAGTTTACGTGGACAGTTCCAGCGTTTAAATCCCGGACTGCCTGCCAGCGGGCTCCGTTTTAGCTGTCGTACTCACCGTCAAACCAATATTTTGACCGAAGTCAAAGTTTGTTATAAACCCAATGGTCAGTACAAAGGCTGTGCAGAGAATATACAAGAAAACTGCCCAAATTCTTTTGCGATCAAGGGTTCTTACTAATCTCTTTCCCTAAATTAATTTATATTTCCTATCATACTTTTGTTGGAATTCATTCTCTTTTACATGCATCTGCCAAAGTATTGGAGTACAATCTTTGCCGTTTATGATTATTAAGATTAGATAGAACAGCTATTTAATCATATAACGTTCCTCAAATGGAGATAAGTACATGAAGCAACCTGTTCGCGTTGCCGTTACTGGCGCTGCTGGTCAAATCGGTTATAGCCTATTATTCCGTATCGCTAGTGGCGAAATGTTAGGTAAAGACCAACCAGTTATTCTGCAATTGTTAGAAGTTCCTTTTGAGAAAGCTCAAGCTGCGCTTAAAGGCGTAATGATGGAATTAGACGACTGTGCTTTCCCATTATTGGCTGGCATGATCGGTACTGATGATCCAAAAGTTGCATTTAAAGATGCTGACTACGCGTTATTGGTTGGTTCACGTCCACGTGGTCCTGGTATGGAACGTGCTGACTTATTGAAAGTGAACGGTGAAATCTTCATCGGTCAAGGTCAAGCACTAAACGAAGTTGCTAGCCGTGACGTTAAAGTACTTGTTGTAGGTAACCCTGCAAATACAAATGCTTACATCGCAATGAAATCTGCTCCAGATCTTCCAGCGAAAAACTTCACAGCAATGCTACGTCTTGACCACAACCGTGCGTTGACTCAAATTGCTCAAAAAGCGGGTGTTGCTGTAGCAGACATCAAAAACATGACTGTTTGGGGTAACCACTCTCCAACGATGTATGCTGACTACCGTTTTGCAACTGCAAATGGCGAAAGCTTAAAAGACAAAATCAACGATGCTGACTGGAACGCGAATGTATTCCTTCCAACTGTTGGTAAACGTGGTGCTGCGATTATCGAAGCGCGTGGTTTGTCTTCAGCTGCTTCAGCTGCGAACGCTGCTATCGACCATATGCGCGATTGGGCGCTTGGCACAAATGGCGAATGGGTAACGATGGGTATTCCTTCTGACGGTTCTTATGGTATTCCTGAAGGCGTAATGTATGGTGTTCCTGTAACTTGCGAAAATGGCGAATACACACGTGTTGAAGGCCTAGAAATCGATGAGTTCAGCCGTGAGCGTATGGACAAAACTCTTCAAGAACTTGAAGAAGAGCGCGCAGCAATTGCTGACATGCTTAAATAATTAAAAACTGATCTGTTCAAGATCTGTTTTGAAAAAGCACTCCATTTGGGGTGCTTTTTTATATGGGGTATTTATTGAACAAAAAATAACATGCTGTGATGTAGATACAACTGAGCATAGATGGCCAAAGGTTTATTCTAAAAGGGCATGATCAGAGCTTGAGGAGAACAATGATGTTTGACCAACAACCGACTTTAGAACTTTTATTTGAACAATTGGGGCTTGATGCGAGTGCGGAAGCAATCGATCAGTTTATTGAAACACACCAACTTACTTCAGACGTTCCATTGCATAAAGCACCCTTTTGGTCAAAAGCACAGCATGACTTCATTATCAGTAATTGGAAAAAAGATGATGAATGGGCAATGGTGGTCGACCTGTTAAATGAACAATTGCATACAGAACATACGCTTTCAGGATCGTGTCATTTATAATCACAAATTGAAACAACAAACCTAGTTTTATGACTAGGTTTTTTTAGAAAATACATATAAGTTAATTCAATAATAATTGACAATTGTATTGATAAGGAGGCCGAGATGCTCAGTCAACATAAACCATCCTTAGAGCTTTTATTTTCGCAACTGGGACTCGCCAATAGTGCGGCTGCCATCGAGTTATATATTCGTACGCATCAACTTCCTGCTCATCAGTCTTTACACGATGCACCGTTTTGGAATTCCGCTCAACGTGCGCTATTAATCAGTCATTTGGTTCAAGATGATGATTGGGCGATTATGGTTGATGAACTTAATCAACAGCTACATCTCGATGCTTATAAACTTCAAACTGCCTAAATTGATTTTATGCCATTGTCATTTGAATAGTAGAATTGACCCATAAAAAAACGCCTGATTTCAGGCGTTTTTTTATTTGTACATTTTAGTGCAATTTACTTTGCATCAGCTTGATAAACCAATCTTCTTGATGAAGGTCAACAAAAGCGGCATGTTCACGTAGTAAAACGAAATCAAACTCGGTACTTTTCGCATATTTGCCAAGCCAGTGTCGTGCCAATGCCAACTCTTTTCGACTGACCGAGGCATAGGCCAAAAACAGGTAAATATCGCCCTGACCATAGCTGGTCAATGGTTTTAAAATTTGCTGTGTAATCAAAGCAAAGCGATCTTCTTTGGTGATTTCAAAGTACAGCATATAAGCCTTGGCAAGGTGCAAAGACAAATTGAGGTACAAAGACAGAGGCATTTCCTCAAACTCAATTCGACCTTGCTCAAGTAATACCACCGCTTCTTGTAAAAAGTGGACTTGCTCTTGGCGTAGTTGGCTCAGGGTGACCAACTGTAAGCGCAAATCAGCACGCTCAAGGGCTAATTCAGGGCTATTGCCTTGTAGGTAGAGTTGATCTGTTTCACCAATACGCTGAATAATTTGTTGACTGCTGGCACGCATCGGTTACATCCTCATCAATTGATGTTCAGTATATGAGGATACTTCTTACAATTTAAAGTCTTTTTGCTTGAATCACAGGATTGTACTGTCACTCCGTAACCATCCAGTAATCGATAAACGCTGATGTTTAGCTTCTAAGACCTCATGCAGTAAGTCACTTTGAAACAATGCAATACGATTCGGTTTGGGTTGTAGTACATGCCAAATGTCATTTTTATCTTGCAGATGAAGTTCACCGCCCCAATCGTCTTGCCAGTCTTCGTGTAAATAATAAACCGTAGAAATCATGCGGCCATTTTTACCTTGAGGATTATCACGGTGTAGGGCATAAAACTCGCCAGCGTTATAGCAAGCAAAATGCGCTTCGACGTCTCGAATACCGAGATAAAAAGCACGATTTAGTTCCTGACCCAAACTAAAAAGGGCTTGAACATGTTGATTGGAAATAACGAGCTCGGGATTGAGCCATAAAATGTGATCACTACGGATCTTGCTGATGACACCGTTTTGAATAGCAGCTTCACGAAAGCGGTTTAAGTTCGAAGTACATTCTTCAATGAGTTGATGTACATAGTCATTAGAGTAGGCGTCATCAATGATGGCAAAACCATGTTGATCTAAATCATCTAGGATTTGATCAACATTCCAAGACTTTGGGAGAAGAACTGCTTCCATTACATTAACCTAAAAAAGACAAAGAAAAGCCACGGTTATTCTAGTGTATGAAAGCAATCTGAACGAAACTATTTTTCATGCTAAAATACTCATTGATTTTAGGAATGATAGAAACATGAATTACCGTCACCACTTCCATGCAGGTAACTTTGCAGATGTCATGAAGCATGTCCTTTTGCTTCAGATTTTGACTCGCCTCAATCAGAAAGATAAACCGTATCGTTATATTGATACGCATGGCGGTGCTGGTAAATATGATTTATCGACTTCAGAAGCACAAAAGTCGGGTGAGTTCTTAAATGGTATTCACCGTTTAGTAAAACTTGATGACTCGATTAAGCGTAATGCGCCTGAAGGTGTTCAGCAGTATTTAAAAATTGTTGAAAAAATGCGTGAAGGTTCAGGCAAAGGTGCTTATCCAGGTTCGCCGTGGTTTGCATTGGAAGGCATGCGCGAAATCGATAAAGCCACCATTTTTGAAATGCAGCGTGATGTATTCCAACAGTTGTATTACAACGTTCGTGACAAACGCGCTGGCTTACATGAGCGCGATGCTTATGAAGGGTTATTTGGCGTTATTCCACCCAAAGAAAAACGCGGTTTGGTGATGATTGATCCACCTTACGAAGTGGAGCGTAAAGATTTCCCTCAATTGGTTGATCTCATAGCGACTGCATATAAAAAATGGCCAACGGGTGTTTTTGCAATTTGGTATCCAATCAAAGACCGCGCGATGATTGAACGTTTTGAAAAGAAAATGATTAAAACCGGTATTCGTCGTCAGTTGATCTGTGAAGTATGTGTTTGGCCAGATGATACCCCAGTGGGCTTAAACGGCTGTGGTCTGTTGGTGATTAACCCACCTTGGAAGTTCTCCGAAGATGCAGATGAAGCGCTACAATGGTTATTCCCGCATTTGCGTATGAGTGAAAATGGTGGTCATGCTGCTGTTCGTTGGTTAGTTGGCGAATAAAGATAGACTATAAGAGAAAAGGCTACATTAGGATCGACAGAGAATGACAAATATAAATAAACCTGAAAGTGAATCTTCACCCCGCAGTACGCCTACTTTTGATGGGATTACTTTCGAGGTGGAAGAAGAAGAGCATACACAGGAAGGTCAAAAAGTAAAACGTCGAGGTATTTATTTGTGGCCGAACCTGATTACAACGGCCGCGTTGTTGTCAGGCTTTTATTCCATTATTGCCAGTATGAATGGCAACTTCCAGCAAGCGATTTATGCCATTTTCTTGGCAGCGTTGTTGGATGGCTTGGACGGCCGCGTTGCACGAGCCATTGGTGCGCAGAGTGCTTTTGGTGAGCAGTATGATTCTTTATCTGATCTATTGGCGTTCGGTGTTGCACCCGCTATTTTGATGTATAGCTGGAGTTTGGATTCGCTCGGGCGCATTGGTTTGGCGTGTTGTTTTGTCTACACCGCCTGTGCTGCATTTCGTTTAGCACGTTTTAATGTGCAAATCGGTGTGGTCGATAAGCGTTACTTTATAGGTGTAGCTAGTCCTCTTGCTGCCATTATTATTATTTCATTGGTTTGGGTTGGACTCGACTTCCCAGAAATTTTTGATATTCGTGAGCGGGGTATTCAAGCCATCAGCGCAGCAGTGATTGTGTCTGTGGGGCTTCTCATGATTTCGAATATTAAATATTATTCATTTAAAACGGTAGATCGTAAGCGAGTACCATTTTTTGTCCTTCCTATCGCGGTCTTTATTTTTGCTGCAATGACTTACAATATTCCTGTGGGTATTTTAGTCATTTCCTTGATTTATGCATTATCTGGCTTTATTACTACATTTTTAGCACGACGTCAGCAAAGTCCATCATGAGTTAATGATATGTAGAAGGAGTATGATATGTGGTTGTTTCAAGATTTTCTCGATCAGTCTAAACAACTTAATCAGGCTCCTTCACGGTCACTCCCTGCTTATCATCCGCCCAATAAAAAATATAAAATTATTCATCAAGCTTTAACCATTCCTAATCTTCCTGCACCACTACATTACTTAAATTTTTTGAGCATGATTGGTCAGCCCAATACGCCCATGTTTCGGAACAACAGTGCAATCAGAACTACACCATTAGATACCGCTACCGTATTGGCCAGTAGTAGTCCACATATGGCAGGGCAACTGAACCGCTATTCAATTTCTGCTGAATGTTCATTTCAAGAAAAAACATTTAAATTTGCCAATAAAGAACAGCTCATGGGGGCATTCCCAAAATTTCAAATTCAAAGAAAAGACACAGAATTGAGTTTTGAGATTGAAATAACAACAACACCACTGATTTCACATTTCACCAAATTGCGTTTTGGGCTTGCCGAGCATTGGTCTGTATTGTGTCGATGTCAGGGAGAAGTTAAATATAAAGAGCAGTGCTATGACATTGACCAGTTAGGGGCTTTTGAATACGCGCGCAGTATCGACTTTAGTTATTTACCCTTGGCCTTTTTCACATATCAAGTCATTAATCTGGTGGATCAGCGTCAGTTATTGTTAGAACAAATTCGAGATTCGTTTAATCGAATTGTGCAGTCACGTATCTATATACGTGATTTGCAAAAACAACAAACCCATATGTTTGATCGGATGGTTTGCTTTCAAGTTCATCGTGTTTATCCTGCTGTGAAAACTCCCAATGGGCAAAAAATGTATTTACCGCGAGAGTTTGAATGGCATTATCAAGATGAGCGTGGACATAACATTCATATTTATGCTCAAAGTCGTGGTGATTTTAAATTTGGTTTAGCTGCGGGTTATGTGGGGAGCTTTAAATATCAACTCAAAATAGGTAATTATGAGGAACAGGGCGAAAGTGGTTATTGTGAATATGTGGATTGTCGTGCATTAAAGTGGCAAGAAAAAAAATCGCAAGAAAAAAATCGAAATGAAATTGGAGAAATTGTTCCCTTTTCACTCAAAAAATAAGAAAAAAGCGTCATTTTGCTGAATAAATAAACAAGTGGAAGTTTTTTTATAAATAATTGAGAAAAGGGGGTTGTGTTGGTTTGGAAATGCTGTAGAATGCACATCCATCGGCGGTGATGTTGATTAAAACTTGTTTAG
>JADHEE010000353.1_pt1 | contig 19479 bp, 12 predicted proteins | sample 8952401 | NCBI WGS metagenome assembly JADHEE01 (sample SAMN16124438, study PRJNA663242) | bioreactor sludge metagenome | isolation source: sludge (ammonium) | place: India:Bengaluru | collected 2019-02-28 | reverse complement strand
CGTAGCCCGTCTCCCAGAAGTTCTCGACGAGGGCGAACTTCCCGTACGGGTAGGGACCGATCAGGCCGCGGTACATCTCCAGGTACTGCGCCGTGGCCGCGAGGTACTTCGCTGCGAGCGCGTCGTCCTTCGTCCGGAGGAACGCGAGCGTCTCGACGTCGCCCGCGCGATCGCGATACGCGACGAGCGGCCCGCCCACGAGGTAGGCCTCGTCGACCGGCCCCTTCGAGTCCCAGCGAGCGAGGCCATCGGCTCCGCGGGCCGTGCCGTCCCCCTGCGAGACGAGCTGCCACCCCTCCGGGACCTTCGCCGTCATCCGGAAGCTCGCGAGCGCCTCTCCGAAGGCGGGGACCCAGAACGTCGACCCGGCGAGGTAGATCCCCTCGGGGCCGATCGTCCCCGGCGTCTCGCGGAAGCCGCGCTGGTACTCCTCCCTCGGCGCCGTCAGCTCGTTGCGGACGATCCCCTCGTACGTCAGCGCGAGCGTCGCGGGCGCGCCGGAGGCGCGATACCGTTTCAGCGCCACGCGGCGCGACGGCTCCGTCGCCGCCGCGTTGTTCCCGAAGAAGGCCGCGACGTCGCCGAGCGGGACCTCCCTCAGCGCGGGGGACGACTTCGTCACCCTCAGGGCGGCGTTCAGGAGGAGCTCCGGCTTCGTCCCGGCCGGGAGCGCCACCTTCGCCGTGACCCGGAGGAGGCCGGTCGCCGGGACGAAGGAGACGTCGAGGTCGTGGTGGACCGCCGCGATCGGGGCCGGCGGGGCCGGCTGGGCGAGCCCCACCGACGCCAGGAACGTCGCAGACGCGAGGAGGGGCGCCCGGAGGAGCGCCGCGTGCGCGCGGGTCACTTCGCCGGTCCTTCGGCCTTCGGAGCCTCCTTCGGCTTGCGGACGAACTTCGCGACGAGCGTGACCTTCTCCTCGCCCCGCTTCACCTCGTACGAGGCCGTGTCGCTCCAGCGCTTCTCCGACATGAGCCGGTTGAAGAGCCCCTTCTTCCCGAGCGGCGTGCCGTCCATCGCGAGGAGGACGTCGCCCACCCTGAAGCCGGCCGCCTCGGCGACGGAGTCCTTCGCGACGTTGATCACGGGCCAGCCCGTCGAGCCGTCCTTCGGGTCGCGGGTCGAGAGGCCGAGGACCGGGAAGAGCGGGTCCGTCTCCTGCGGAACGCCCCAGACGAAGTCGGCGTACGAGGCTCGGACCTTCACGGGGCGGTCCTTCTCGTCGAGGACGGGGATCGGGATGACCGACGCGATCCCGCCGTCGAACCAGAGCCTCGCCTGCCGCTCGGCGCCGAGGCCGTAGGCGACGTGCCCGGAGCCGATCAGGACGACCATGACCGCGTTGGGGTCGTTCGCCTTCTGGAGCGCCTGCGCGGCGTTCCAGGCCATCGCCGCGTCCCACGTGCACTGGGCGCGGAACATCCCCTGCCACATCGCCTCGGGCATCGAGGCCGAGTGCATCCCGCCCTCGTCGCCGAAGAACGCCTTGAGGAGGCGCAGGTGGTCGGCGTTCTCCGTGTCGATCCGCGGCGGGAGGAGGGCCTTCTGCTCGGCGGTCAGACCGTCGAACCCCTTCTTCCTCACGTCGGAGACGAGCTCGCGCGGGACGTTCACCGCGTGGAGCGTGACCTTCGCCTCGCGACAGAAGAGGAAGATGTCGCGGTAGTAGTCCCAGTGGTAGCCCCAGTTCCGGTACCAGTCGGACTTCTCGAGGAACTCCGCCTCGGAGAGGGCACCGGCGTTCCAGAGGTCGAGCGCGACCTGCTCCGTCGCGGGGTACATCTCGAGGCCGACGAGGACTCTCCTCCCCGCGCGGGCGAGCTCCCGGATCACCTGGAGCTGGACGCGGTGGAACTCGGCGTTCGTGTGGCTCTCGCCGAGGAAGACGAGGCGCGCCTTCGCGAGCCGGGCGGCCACCTCGGCGGGGGAGACCGCGGCGCCGGCGCGCGCGTCGAGGACGACGTCGAGCGACGGGGCGAGCGTCTTCTCCCGGCGCGCGGGGTCGCCGAGCGGAAGGTCGAGGGCGGCGTCGTCGGCGCGAAGGGACGAGGCGGCGAAGGCGAGGAGGAGGGCGGTGCAGAGGGCTCGTCTCATGGCGGCGGGACGATCCTAAACCGCCGGGGCGCGCGAGTGCGGTGGTCCCGTCAGCCGGGACGCCGGATCTGGACCGCGAGCGCCCCCGCCGCGGCGAGGACGAGGGCGACGACCTGCCGGCCGGAGAGGCTCTCGCCGAGGAAGAGGACCGCGAGGAGGGCGATCTGCGGGAGCATCAGTCCGTTCAGGACGCTCGACTCGACGGCCGTCAGGACGCGCAGGGAGCGGTTCCAGAGCGTGAAGGCGAACGCGGTGTTCACGACGGCGAGCCAGGCGACGATCGCCAGCTCGCGAGGGCCGAGCGCGGGCCACCCCTGCGCGGCGACGCCGGCGCCGAGGAGGGCCGCGGCGCCGATCGACATGCTCACGAACGTGACGAGGAGCGGCGGCAGGTGGGTGTCGCGGTTCACGCGGCGGCCGAGGAGGGCGGAGCCGGCGTTCGAGAGGAGGGCGACGAGGCCGGCGGCGAGGCCGGCTGCCGAGGGGAGCGCGGCTCCCGTCGGGAAGAAGTAGAGCGCGGCGCCGGAGACGGCGACGAACGTGCCCGCGGCCTGGAGCGGCGTCGGCTTCTCGCCCAGGAGGGCGCCGCTGCCGAACGCGACGACGACGGGCGTCAGGCTGAGGAGGAGGCTGACGGCGCTCGCCGGGAGGAGGGCGAGCGCGGCGAACTGCCCGCCCTGCGCGACCGCGATGTAGAGGAGGCCGAGGGCCGAGAGGCTCCGCCAGGAGCGCCGGTCGAGCGTGGCGAGGAAGTTTCGACGTTCCGCGGTCGCGAGCGCGAACGGCAGGAGACAGAGGGCGGCGACGGCATAGCGAAGGCCGGCGAACGGGAGCGGCGGGAGGTCAGCGGCGAGGCCGACCTTGATGAGGACCCAGGACGTCGACCAGAGGAACGTGACGAAGGCGGCCGTGGCGACGGCGGCGCCGTGGCCCGGGGGCCGGGAGGTCACGGGACGGGTCTCCCGGGGCGGGAGCGAGCCGGCTCGCGTCCGGACCCCGGAACGGCGAAGGGCCGCCCCGTGGGGCGGCCCTCGCGATTCGGGGTCGGCGGTCGCGTCACGCGGCGGGTTCGGAATCGCCGGAGGGGACGGCGTCCGGGTCGGCGTCTACGCCTTCTCCCCCCTCGAGGACCTCGAGGTTCTCGTCCGAAGGAGCACCCGGGACGGAAGTCTTCTTCTCGAGCTTCCGCGCCATCTTCTCTTCTCGCTTCTGTTTCTTCGCGATCTCGCGTTGCCGCTTGCTGTGTGAATAGTTGGGACGGGCCAAATTCCGACCTCCTGAACGTGGCGTCGCATCCTGGGGCGAGCTGCTGGACAGAAGTCGCGCCCCGAACTGCTCCGCGGAGGATATCAGGCCCGGAGGCAGGCGCGTCCGGAGTCAGCCCCCGCGAGCGAATCGCCCGTCCCGGGGGAAACGGGCGCGCGCCGCCGCGGCCAGGCGGGCGGCCGCCGCCGGCTCCTCGAAAGCCCTCAGGGCGCGCACGCCCGTCGCGTAGACGTCGGGCCGGGGGAGGAGCCGGACCATCTCGTCGATCGTCCGGACGGCCTCCGCCTTCCGGCCGACCGCGGCGTACGTCGCCGCGAGCGCGACGCGGGCCTCGAGCGCCTGCGGAAAGAGACGGATCTCGGTCAGCAGCTCCCGCTCGGCCTCGGCGGGGCGCCCGAGCCGCGCGAGGAGATCGCCGCGGAGGGCGTGGAAGCCCTGCAGCGACGCGACCTCGGCTCGCCCTCCGGACGCGACGCGGACCTCCTCGGTCCGGGACAGGGCCCCCTCCGCGTCGCCCCGGAGGGCCGCGACGCGCGCGAGCGCGAAGAGCGCGCTCGGCCGGGTCGCGGGGCTCCCCTCGAGGGCGCGGCGGGCGGCGGCATCGGCGGCGTCCGCGTTCCCGCGGGCGAGCTCGGCCCGGGCGATCACCTCGTCGGCGTTCCGGTCGCCCAGGTCGCGCGCGACGCGGGCCTGGGCGAGCGCCTCGTCGGGCCTGCCGATCTGCAGGCAGAAGCTCGCCACCGTCAGGAGCGCGCTCGTCCGGTCGGGCGGGGAGAGCTCCACGGTCTTCCGGATCGCGGCGAGCGCCTCGTCGGGGCGGCCGAGGCGCGCGAGCGCCTGCGCGAGGAGCTCCCAGGCATCGAGGACGCGCGGGTTTCTCTCGAGGAGCTGCTGGAGCGCGACGACCGCCTCCGCGGGGCGGTCTGCCTGGAGGTGGCCGAGCCCCTCCTTCAGCTTCTCGAGGCTCCCGATCTCGTCCTTCGGGTCGGGGCGCGCCTCCGACCCTCCCGCCGTCGTCATGCTGAGGTAGCCGAGCGAGGCGAGCTTCTTCGCGTGCTCCGGGTCGACGTCGGCCGGGGCCCGAAACGGCGAGCGGAGCTTCTCCGTCTCGACGACGAACGAGCGGAACGGGCCCGGCTTCTCCCCGGCGAGGTTTCGCGTCGAGCCCGGGTCGGCCTCGAGGTCGTAGAACTCCGGCTTCGGCGCCGCCACGTAGTGCCACGAGCCGTCGAGGAGCGCCGCGAGCTCGCTCCAGCCGAAGCGGATCCTGGGGAAGAACGTCTCGGCGTAGATCCGGCGATCGGGCGCCGCGTCGCCGTACGCGAGGTCGACGAGGTTCACGAGACCCGCGGGGATCGGCGCCCCCTTCAGCCCGGCGGCCTCGACGACCGTCCGGAAGACGTCGCTGATCTGGACGGGGGCGGCCACGCTCGTCCCGCCGCGGGCGCCTCCGGGGAGCTTGAGGAGGAGAGGCACCTGGAGCGACTCGCGGTAGAGGAAGACGCCGTGCTCGTTCTCCCCGTGCTCGCCGAGCCCCTCGCCGTGGTCCGAGAGGAAGACGACGAGGCTCTTCTCCCAGAGGCCGAGCGCCTTCAGCTTCGCGACGAGCTCCCCGACCGCGGCGTCCGCGGCGGCCACCTCGGCGTCGTACGGGTCGGCGAAGCGGCTCCGGAACGGCTCGGGAGCCTCGTACGGCGCGTGCGGCTCGTAGACGTGAAGGAACGCGAAGAACGGGGCGTCCTTCTTCTCCTCGACGAAACGCGCGATGGCCCTCGCGGCGATCGCGCCGGGGCGCTGGACCCGGTTCACCGGGACCCCCGCCTTCTCCGGCACGATGGCGTCGTCCCAGAGCGCGAAGCCGCGCGAGATGCCGCTCGACCCGGCCAGGACGACGCTCGAGACCGCTGCGCCGGTCGCGTAGCCGTCCTTCGCGAGGAGCTCGGCGAGCGTCGGGAGCGACTCCGGGAGGCGGTAGCCGGCGTTGTCGAGGACGCCGTGCTGTCCGGGAAGAGCGCCGGTGAAGATCGAGGCGTGGGCCGGGAGCGTCAGCGGGACGTGGCTGTACGCCCGCTCGAAGAGGATCGCCTCCTCGCGGAGCGCCGTGAGGGCGGGCGTCTCGACGCGGTCGTAGCCGTAGAAGGGGAGCCGGTCGGAGCGCAGCGTGTCGACGCAGACGAGGACGATCGGTGCGCCGGGGAAGGTGCGCGGGCCGTCCGTCTTCCCGCCCCGGCACGCGGGAGCGAGGAACGCGGCGAGGAGGAGGGGGAGGAGCGTCTTCCGCACGGCGACGGCGAGATTAGCAGGGAGGGTCGGAGGCGCCGCGGAGACGAAAAAGGGCCCCGACCCGAAGGCCGGGGCCCGTGAAAACGGGGGAGAAAAGGACTAGAAGCGGACGCCGAAGCCGACGCGGAATGTGCGCGGCGTCTGGTAGCCAGCGGGCGAGGTCGGCTTGCCGAAGTTCGGGCCGTAGCCCCAGTTCGCGCCGGTCTTGCGGCCGCCCAGAACGGGGGTCGTCGTGAAGGGGTTGAACTTGGCGTAGTCGTTCGGGCGGGTGACGGCGGTCTCGATCGTCGTGTCGGGGGCGGTTACGTTGTCCTCGTTGAGGATGTTCGTGACCGTGGGCTGGGCGAAGATCTCGACCGGCCCGATGAAGTAGGAGTAGTTGAGGGCGAGGTCGAGACGGCTGATGTCGTCCGTCCGGAAGGCATCCATCGCCGTGTAGTAGTAGTTCACGGAGGTCGGACGGGTGACATAGCCCGGGTTCGTCACGTACTGGCGCGAGTCGACCGAGCCGAAGGCGCCGTACGGTAGGCCGGTGTCGTACATCCACATCGGGCTGAGGCTGAGGGCGCCGAGGACCTTCGGGAGCGGGAGATCGTAGGTTGCGTAGATGCGGAGCCGGTGGCGCTGGTCCTGGCCGAGGTTGCCACTCGGGTAGGCCCAGGACTCCTCCCAGTACTCGGGGTAGGAGCCGATGCCGGAGCGGACCGGGCCGGAGCCCGAGGTCTCGCCCGAGACGTTGCCGTAGGTGTGCGACCAGGTGTAGTTGCCGCCGACGTTGAGGCTGTCGAGGAGACGGTAGTTGGCCTGGAGCGTCCCGGCGACGTACTTCCGCTCGAGCATGTCGTTGTTGACGACCCAGGTCATGTCGTACGTGTAGCCGAGGGAGTCCTGGACCCGGCCGGTCGTCATGTCCGTCCTGTTGGCGATGAAGTCGCCGAACTCACGGTAGACGCCGTCGACGCGGTAGTTGCCGCGGGTGCCGAGTGCGCCGCTGATGCTGACGGAGAACTCGTCGGTGTAGGTGGACTTGAGGCTCTCGGGGATCGAGGTGTTCACGCCGGGGACGGAGACGTAGTCGGGGTCCGTCTTGCCCTGGGTCGGGAACTGGTTCGTCCCGGTGATGCCCCACCAGCGGAAGAACTGCTCGAGGGCCTGCTTCGTGGTGAGCGGGTTCGTCGGGCTGCCGTACGGCGTGTTGCCGGTGTTGATCTCGGGGCCCTCGTAGTAGTAGTCGTAAATGGCCGGGGAGCCGGCGCTCGAAGAGGCGCCGACGTAGTTCTCCTGGATGCCGCCGACGTAACGGGCGTAGTTGGCGCCGATTCGGAGGCTGCCGTCGCCCTTGACGTCCCACGTCACGCCGAGGCGCGGGGAGAACGCGTCGTCGTCAGAGCCGACGAAGCCGCGGCTGTCAATGCCCTTGTTCTTGTCGTAGCGCAGGCCGATGTTGAACGACAGGTTGTTGTTGAGGCGCCAGGTGTCGTTCACGAAGACCGAACGGGTGTTCAGGTCGGTCATCTCGGCCTGCTGGAGGATCGGCCAGTAGACCAGCTCGGTCGTGGAGTCGATGATCGGGTAGACATTCTTGTTGGCGTCGATGATGACGCCTGGGGTGTAGACGGTGTAGTTGCTGCCCGACTGGTAGTTGTTCGACTGCATCATGCCAGTGAAGTCGTCGTACCCGAACACGATGTTGTGCGAGCCCAGCTTCTCCGTCGAGAGGAAGTAGGTTCCCTTGACGTAGTAGTTCTCGTTGTTCCGGTACTCGTAGCTGCAGATGCCGCAGAACGTCGGCGAGTTGTAGCTGGCATAGCCGCTCACCGTGTAGTCGACCATGGCCGTGCCGTCGTAGAGGTCCTTCGTCGTCGCGCCGTAGTCCTTGAACGTGAACTCGCGCTTGGAGTACTGGGCCTCGACGAAGAGCTTGTCGGTGAGGACGCCGTTGTAGTTGGCCGCGAAGAGCTCCTGCGGGAGGTGCGGCGTGAAGACGCTGTTGAGGTCGTAGGCCTTCCGGAACGTCCGGTTGACCTGCGCCTGCTGGATGTTCATGTAGGAACCGGTGAGCGTGTGGTTCTGGAAGGGGGTGAAGGTGCCCTTCGCTTCCCAGCGCTGCTCGATGTTGCCGGTGTCGTAGGGGATGTTCGTCGTGAAGGTCTGGCCGGTTCCCTCGAAGTTCCGGTAGCGGCCGGCGAGGAAGAACCAGACCTTGTCCTTCAGGATCGGGCCGCCGAGGGTGCCCTCCCAGATCGGCGTCACCTTGTCGTTCTGATCGACCGTGGTGAGCGGGGTCTTGGCGGTCCACTTGTCGTTCTCGAGGGTGGCGCGAACCGACCCGCTGAACGTGTTGCCGCCCGACTTCGTGATGGCGTTGACGACGCCGCCGGTGAACCGGCCGTACTCGGCGGAGATCGCCGAGGTGGACGTCGTCGTCTCGGCGATCGCGTCCTCGATGAAGAGGTTGTTCGCGGTGCCGCGGATGTTGTCCTGGATGTTGACGCCGTTCACCATCATGTTGTTGTCGAACGACTGCGCGCCCGAGATGGTGAGGTTGCCGCCGGGGCCGTTGGAGTTGACGCCGGGGGCGAGGAGGACGGCCGAGAGGAGCGTCCGGGTGATCGGGAGCTTCTTCGTCAGCTCGGCCGTGTAGGTCGTCGCCGCCGTGGTGGTCTGGGAGATCGTCTCGGACGTGCCGACGACGACCGCTTCGGCCGCGACCGCGCTGAGGCTCATCTCGACGTTGATCGCCGCCTGCTGGGACGCCGCCGCGTTGATCTCACGCGTGACGGTCTGGAAGCCGGACATCGTGAAGGAGACGGTGTAGCGGCCGGGGGCGAGGTTCGGGAAAACGAAGTCGCCGTTTGTGGACGTGACCGCGGTGCGGACGCCCTGGAGGGCGGGGGACTTCGCCGTGACGGTGACGCCCGGAAGGCCCTGGCCCTCGTTGATGACGCGGCCCAGGATCGTGCTCGTCGGCATCTGCGCGACGAGGACGGTGGCCATCAACAGGGGCAGGACGAGCGCAACCAGCCAGGTACGGTTTGATCTCATCGTGTCTTGCCTCTCTCCTCTTTAGGAAATGGGGTGGATGGAAAGAAATCGGTTCCGAACGAGAACGACCAGGGGCGTCGCCTCATGTGGACCGGTCGCTCGCGCCGGCGACAGGCGCGGTGCGGCCGATAGAACGAAATTCGACTGGGTCGAGGCTCCTCCCTTCGAGCGTGAAGTTGGCGATTTCATCTGAACGTCACCGCGCATCGGAATCCGGCTCCCCGGGTGGGAAGCGCTGGGACCGGGTCGGCGACCGAGGCGAATACGGGTTCCCCCAGAACGATCCAAACCTCCGGATTCTACGTGAAGACTCGGGGAACGGCTCGTTAGACATTCGACATCCCGCCGGTCGCCGTAAAATATTGTAGAGATTACGGTTATCTCCGTGTTCCCGTGCCTTTCGGGGGAGCGGCGGAAGCATCGCGCCAGGCTCACGCTCGAGTCTTTGGAAGATCGGTGCCAGAAAGCCTCGCTCCGACGGCTTCGAACGTGTCCCGCGGAGCGCGCGGACACGGTTTTCACGCCAGGACGGCCCGTGCCCTCGTCACGAGCGCCGCGACGTCGACCCCGTGCGGGCAGGCGTGGCCGGCGGAGGCGAGGTCGGAGGCCGAGAGCTCGCGCGCGGCGGACGGGAGCGCGGCGAAGAGCGCGCGGGCCTCCTCCGTCCTGCCGTAGGCGTCGTGGTAGGTCAGGTACCGGAGCGTGTCGCCGATCCTCGCCTCGCCGCCGGCCGCCGCGCCGCAGAGCCGGTCGCAGCCGTCGCAGGCGAAGGAGCGCGTCGCCGCGGCGTAGCGGTCGAGGGCCTCCCGCTCCGAGGCGGCGAGGGGGCTCCGGTCGAGCGCGGCGGCGACGTTCTCCCGGAGCTTCTCGAACGTGTCCATCGCCGAGACGGCCGCGGAGATCCGCTCGTCCTCCCAGACCGCCTTCAGGACGGCCTGGTGCTTGTTCCACTTCCCGGTCTTCTCGAACTTCTTCCAGGCGTCGCGAAGGCCCGCCTCCGCCCCCTGGGTCTTCATCGCGATGAGGCCGACGCCCGCCTTGTGAGCCGCGTCGATCGCGGCGTTCAGCTCCTTCTGCCCGTAGCTCCGGAAGTTGTACCGGAACATGACCGACTCGACCCAGCGGGTCTTCGCCGCCTTGTGGAGGAGCTCGACGACGTTCCCCGAGTGGCAGGAAAAGCCGAAGTGGCGGAACTTGCCGGCCTTCTTCAGCCGGAGGACCGTCACGGCGAGGTCGTCGTTCAGGACGTCGGGGTCGTCGACGGCGTGGAGGTAGTACATGTCGGCGTAGTCCGACTGGAGGTTCTCGAGGCTCTGGAAGACCGTCCGCTCGAATCCCTTCGGGTCGTGCTTGTCGCTCTTCGTCGTGACCCACACCTTGTCGCGGTTCTTCGCCCTTGCGAAATAGGCCGCGAGGCCCGCCTCGGAGTGGCCGCCGAGGTAGCAGTCGGCCGCGTCGACGTAGTTGACGCCGAAGCGGACCGCCTCGGCGATCTTCGGGTCGAACTTCCGGTCGAGCCCCATGCCTCCGAGGAGGAGGATCGGGACGGTCTTCCCGGTCTTCCCGAGCGTCCGGCGCGGCACCTGCGGCAGCGGCGCCGCCTGCGCCTCGGCGTCGAGAGCGGGGAGCGAGAGGCCGCCGACGAGCGCCGCTCCGGCGGCGGCGCCGCCGAGGCCGAGGAGGTCCCGCCGGGTGAGGCCGTTCTTCTCGTTCGGGTTCGCCATGTCGTCCTCCGCCGCCCGTTCAGGCGTTCTTCTTGCCGGAGAGGAGAAGCGTCCGGTCGTCGCTCCGCGACTCGCCGACGGCCGTCACGTAGACGGCCGCGTCGTCGACGACGGGGCACTCCTTCTGGCAGATGCCGCAGCCGATGCAGAGCTCCGGCCGCATGTAGGGCTTGTTCAGCGTCACGGTCTTCCCGTCCCAGCGGGTGAACGTCTCGTCGTAGGTGCCGATCGCCTTCGGCGTCGTCGGGCAGACCTCCTCGCAGACGACGCACGGTGTCTCCATCGCCCACGGCAGGCACCGGCCCCGGTCGAAGAAGGCGGTTCCGAGGCGGATCGGCCCGCTCTCGGCGTGCGGACCGAGGCCGAGCTTCCTCTCGAGGCTCGTCTTCTGGATCGCCCCGGTCGGGCAGACCTCGCTGCAGAGCGTGCAGTTGAGCTGGCAGAAGCCGACCGAGAAGTCCATCACCGGCGTCCAGAGCCCCTCGAGCCCCGCCACGGCGAGCCTCGCCGGCTGGAGGACGTTCGTCGGGCAGACGTTGATGCACTGGTCGCACTTGATGCAGCGCTCCAGGAACTCCGGCTCGGCGACCGAGCCGGGCGGCCGGATCGCCTTCGGGTGGAAGCCGCGCCTGTTGACGTCCTTCGAGAAGCGGAGGAACGGGAACGCGGCGACGCCGGCGAGCGCGGTGAAGAGCCAGCGCCTGCGCGGGACGTCGGGCCCCTTCACCTCGACGGCGAGCTCCTTCGAGATGACCGGCAGCCCTCCGAGCGTCGCCGTGCCCTCCTTCGCCGAGCCCGTCACGAGGTGCGCGATCGAGGGGAGGGGATTGAGGCGGAAACGGAGCGCGTCCTCGGGGCAGTCGTCGATGCAGTTGAAGCAGACGAAGCACTCGCTCTTCCGGAGAGCCCCCTGCGGGTCGGCGGCTCCCTCGCATCCCTTCAGGCAGAGGTCGCAGTCGGTGCACTTCGTGACGTCGCGGTCGATCCGCCAGAGGGCGAAGCGGGAGAGGACGCCGAGGAACGCCCCGAGGGGGCAGAGGACGCGGCAGAAGAAGCGGGGGATCACGAGGTTCGCGCCGACGAGGCCGAGGATGAGCGCCCCGACGAACCAGGCCCCCGCGAAGACGCGCGGCTCGGGCGCGGCCGGCTTGAAGAGGAGCGCCGAGGCGGCGGTGAGCCCCTGCGCGGCGAGGGCCGAGAGCCCCCAGTCGACGGCGGGGATGATCGTCACCGTGAAGGTGCGGACGAGGAGGCAGATCGGGTCGAGGAGGCCGATCTGGAGCGACCCGAACGCCGCCATCACGAGGAAGACGCCGAGGACGTAGTACTTGACCTGGAAGAGCGGCCGGTAGCGGTTCTTCTCGAGCCGCGACTTGTTGTTCCGGATGTTGAAGAGCCAGCCCGTGACCTGGTGGAGAGTCCCGTACGGGCAGACCCAGTTGCAGAAGACGCGGCCGAGGAGGAGCGTCGGGACGAGGAGGAAGAGGGCCCACCAGAGGTGTCGGTAGACGGTGTGCGTCGAGAGAGCGGTCGCGAACGCGACGAGCGGGTCGACCTCGAGGAAGAGCGAGGCGGGATAGCCCCCGAGGCGCGAGAGCCACGTGACGCCGAGGAGGAAGACGAAGAGNCGAGGCGCGAGAGCCACGTGACGCCGAGGAGGAAGACGAAGAGCGCGAAGAAGAACGCCTGCGTCACGACGCGGACGTTCGTGATCCGGAAGACGCGCGCCCACCAGGGCGAGCCGTCGGGGTTCGGGGCGAGGCCCGGGAGCCGGGTCGCGCCGGGGTCCTTCTCTCCGCGGACGGAGGCGCCCGGAGCCGCCGCGGCGCGGGCGATCGGCCCGAGCGCAGGAAGGCGAAGCCCTCCGCCGGGTGTCGGCGCCCCGCTCATCCGACCTGGACCTCCCGTACGTTCGTGAGCCGCCAGTCCGGGTTGCCGAGGCCGTGCGACGCCGCCTGCGCGAAGTAGGCCGGGAGCGGTTCGCCCTTCCGCGCGAGGAGGTCGTCCCAGCCGAACGCGTCGGCCGCGAGCGAGTCGGTCGAGGCGACGAGCGTCCGCCCCTCGCGCACGTCGGCGAGGCTCCCGCCCGTCGGGCCGCTCCGCCAGAGCACGCGCGACCCGTCGAGGACGACGAACGTGGGGCGGAGCATCAGCGCGAGGTCCGCGATGATCCCGTGGATGTCCTGGTGGAACTGGTTCCGCCGCCCGCCGAGGAGGCCGTACCAGTTCTTCGTCGTCATCGAGGCGCGGCAGAGGTTGTGGTCCTTCACGGGCGCCACGCCGATCACCTTCGTCACGCCGGCGAACGGCCTCCAGAAGAAGGGCCAGCGGGCGATGTGCTTCGCCCCGGGCGTCTCGAGGAGGCGGAAGTCGGAGGGCGTCGGGAGGTAGACCTCGGCGCCCGCGTCGACCGCCGCGCGCTGCACGCCGCTCCGCGCGAAGCAGGCCGCCGGGGACTCGATCGGGTTGTCGGCGACGCGCACCTCGGCCGCGCCCGCTTCGCGGCAGAGGCGCACGAGGGCGGCGACGACGTCGGGGCTCGAGGTGGCGCCGAGCGGCGCGGAGCGTTCGAACGCGACGTTCGGCTTCACGAGGACGACGTCGCCGTTCGTCACGAACCGCCGGATGCCGCCGATGGCGTCGATGGCCCCCTTCAGCATCGCGTCGACGTCGGCGCCGCGCGCCACGCCGAGGTGGGGGAGGACGTTCGACGGGTCGACGGCGAATCCCTTCTCCGGGAGGCGCAGCCCCTTCGGCCGAGGCTTGCCGCGCTCGCCGTCGGGGTCCCGCAGGGAGAGGGGCCAATCCTTCGGCGCGAGCGAGAGGTACCCCGCCCCGAGGGAAATCCCCGCCACGGCGCCGAGCCCCTTCAGGAGGCGCCTGCGGTCTTCATTCATACCCGCCCCCTTTCAGCTTCGCGGCCGCCGGCGGCGAAGCGGCCGCCTTCCGCGCCACGTCGGCGGAGAGCGCGCGGACGGCCTTCTCGAGCTTCCCGAGGAGCGCGGACGCTTTCGCGGGGTCGGAGGCCCCCTTCACGCCGACGACCATCGTTCCGGCGGCGACCGTCTGCGCGAACGTGTCGAGGTACTGGTCCTTCACCCACGTCGCGCCCGCGGCCTCGACCTTCGTGCCGTACGAGAGGAACCCCTCCTCGAATCGCGCGGCGAGCTCCGTCGCCTTCGCCTCGTCCCCCGCCGGGAGGACGAAGAGCTCGGTCTCGCCGTCGTCGAGCGTCGCCGAGGTGACGTTCTTCGCGAAGCCGAACGAGAAGGCGTTCTCGGCCGTGTACTGGAGCCGGTCCTGCGGAAGGCCGAGCGCGTCGCCGAAGAGGGCGACGGTCCACGGCTTCTTCCCGGCCGCGAGGCTCGCCTCGAACGCCTTCCGGAGGGCCGCGAGCCGGCCGACGACGGCCGGCGACTCGTCCGACCCGATCGCGCGCAGGTAGCTCGACCCGCGCGCGAGGAAGAGGGCGTTCCGCGCGAGGTACCAGGAGGTGCCGCGCTCGGTCGTCGCCTTCGCGTCGGGCGCTCTCTCGGCGGCGAACGCGCCGAGGGCGTTCTCGGCCGAGCCGAGATCGTAGAGCTCGAGGTCGACGGTCGCGCCCGCCGGGCCCGAGAGCGTCACGAACGTGAGCGAGCGGAAACCGCGCGAGAGGAAGAAGTCGGCCCGCCCGTTGATCTTCACGTAGAGGTTCCCGGCGTCGAAGCGCGCGACGGGCCCCTCGCTCCATCCCTCCGTCGCGAGCGCCGCGGGGAGCGCGCCGCGGTCGCCGGACGAAGTCACGGGTGCCGCGGGAGGGCCGCCCTCGGCGCGCTCGCCCGCGAACGCGATTCCGTCGGGCGCCGTCCGGCCTTCGACTTCGGGGAGCCCCGCCGCGCCCGCCGCGAGGAGCGCCGGATCGGCCAGGAGAGCCGGGTCGGGATGCGCGCCGCGCCAGGCGACCCAGGCGGCGAGGAGCGCGAGAAGGAGGAGGACGACGGCCCCCGCCTTCGCCTCGGTCATCGACCAGCTCTTCCGGAAGACGCGGTACGGGCGAGGGTTCAGGACGCGGCGCTCGCTCGCGTCGAGACCGGACGGCGCGGTTCGTCCCGGAGCCGCTCCCATGGCGGGGCAGCGTAGCACCGGGGCGCGTGCCGCGGCGCGGCGTCTCGCCGATCGACCGCTCGATTCGATCGGTCAGGAACGACGAGGAGCGGCGGTCACTCTCCGGCCTTCCGCTCCGCCTCGACCTCCGCGATCGCGCGCGTGAGGAGCTCGCCGCGCGCGGCGTTGAGCCGCTCCTTCGTCGCGGCCCAGCGGTCCCTCTCGCTCCAGAACGGGCAGGCCGGGCACCTCCCGCCTTCGGGATAGTCGGTCCCTTCCTCGTGCGGGCAGCCGAGGATCTCCTCGGCCACGAAGACGCTTCGGGCGTCGTGCTTCTCGACGAACGCGAGGACCTTCTCGCCGACGAACGGGTCCCCCCGGAGGTCCCCCTCCCCGGCCGTGAAGGTCTCCTGGAACGTCGGGTCGGCGTCTTTGGACGGGACGATCGAGACGACGACCTTCGTGGCCCGCGCGTCGTCGGGGCCGTAGTAGGCGACGGTCGCCGCCGGGAAGCCGCGAAAGCCGCGGCGGGAGCGTTTCGCGAGGCGAGCGTGGAGCCGGAGGGGTCTCACGCGCGGAGACTAGCGCGACCCGGCCCCGAGGCAGAGCCCCACGCGATGCCCCCGCCCCCGGCCGCGGGCGAGCCATCCGCCGCCGACCCGCTCGAACGAGTCGGGCGGGGAAGGGAGAGCGTCCCAGCCGAGGGACGGCGCGAGGAGGCGGTGGAGGTCGTCGTAGAGGAACCCCTCGCTCCTCTCCCGTGTCGTGACCCGGGTCCGCTTTACGCCGTCCACGATCTCCGCCCGAAGCCCGACGACGGGGCTCCCGAAGGCCGAGGCGAGCGCCTCTTCGGGGAGGAGGCGCTCCCACGCCTCGGCGTCTGCCGGAGAGTGGCGCGGGCAGCGGGCCGCATCTCGCGGGCCGCGGCCCCAGACCTCCCACGGCGAGAGCGGCGCGCCGCCGCAGTGGCCGGTGAACTGCTCGGGCCCGGGGCGCGCGGCGAGGTCGAGGGCGCGATCCCACTCCGCGTCGCCGAGGAGCGGAGGAGCGGCGGCGAGCCGCTCGCCGGCGAGGAGCTCGGCGCGCCGCGGCGTGACCCACGCGACGGCGGGGCCCCGTCCGGCGAAGACGGCGCAGTGCGTCGTGTCGCAGAGGTCGTCCGCCCCGTGGCGCGGTCCGNCGCGAGCTCCTCGCCGAGGAGCTCGGCGGCGCGCGCGCCGGTGCCGTCGGGAAGGAGCGCGAGCGCGAGGCTCTCGCCGCCCGGCGTCGCGGCGAGGGCCCACCCGGAGGTGGCGAGAGGGCGGCCGTCGAGCGCCGGGACGGTTCCCGTCTTGACGAGGCGGCCGCGCGCGCCGAGGGCGGCGCCCGTGCCGCTCCGCGCCGCGGCGCGCATTCCGTCGAGGACGGCGAGCCGGAGATCGTCGCGCGAGGGCCAGGGGCGGCGGAGGAGATCGCGATACGCCCGGAGGAGCGCCGCCGGGGCGATCCGCGGGAGCGCGTCGAGCGGGCCGAGGCCGATCGACGCCTCGGGCGAGAGGGGCCGCCGAACGGAGAACCCGGCGCGGGCGAGGGCTTCCGCGCGGAGCGGCTCCGGCGTCGCGCGGGCGAGCGCGAGGAAGTAGGTGTTGCACGAGTGAGCAATTCCACGGGCCAGATCGACGCGCCCGTGCCCCGCGGGGAGCCAGCAGCGCGAGTCGACGGTGCACTCGAGACGCGGAGGGGCCTCGCCGGGATGGGCCTCGCCCCAGGCGGCGACGACCCACGGTTTCTGGAGCGAGCCGACGGCGCGGGGGAGGCCGGCCTCCGCGGCGGGGGAGACCGACTCCCCCGCGAGGCGGAAGACGAGGAGGGCGGCGAGGATCACCGGCAGGAAAGGATCACCGCGAGGAGAAGACGATCCTCTCGCGGAAGCGGCTCCCCTCCTGCCGTCTCTCGACGGCGACGGCCGAGCTCCTCGGGGCCCAGCCGAGGAGTCCGAGGATCCGGTCGGAGAAGGGGCGGACGTTCCCTTCGAAGGAGGCGCCCTCGGCGTCGCGCCACGCTCCCTTCTCGGCGCGGACGGCGTCGAGGTCGAGCCGGCTCCAGCGGACGAGCCCGGCCTCGGCGGCGGGGGCGGGAGACTTCGTGAGGTGCGCTTCGTCTGCGGCGAGCCAGAGCCAGTCGCCCCGGCGGCTCCAGGCGAGAGCCGGAAGGGCGGGCCCGACCGTGAGGGCCGCCGGCGAGGAGTCGGCGCGGCCGGCGCGTCGCGCGAGCGTCTCGCGAGCGAGGCCGAGGAACGCCGCCTCCCGCTCCTTCGGGATGCGCGCGAGGAGGCGGCGCGCGCCGTCGGCGCCGACCTCCCAGCCCCAGCCTTCGAGCTTCAGCTCTCCGAAGAGCGCGGCCCAGCGGGGGAGCTCCGCCGCGTCCCCCTCGCCTTCGGGCGGGACCGGCCGGGTCAGGTCGACGAGGTATCGCTCGCCCTGCGCGGCGTCGGGGTCGGGGAGCGGGCGGCGCGCGAGACGGGGCCGCTCGGCCGGCACGGGGAGCGGCTCGAGGAGTCCGCGGCGGAGCGCCTCGGGGAATCGCTGTCCGTCGGCCTCCCACCCGGCCGCGGCGACGTTCCGGCCGTCGAGGCTCCAGCGTACGGCCGCGGGCGGGGAGCCGCTCTCACCCTCGCGCACCTCGACGAGCCGCCCCTCTTCGGCGCGCAGGGCGCAGAGGAGGGTGCCGCGGTCGGCGCCGCGGACCCCTTCCGCGAAGAGGAACTCGCGGCGGAAGTAGCGGTCGGCGCGGAGGGCGGCGAGGTCGAGGCGCGCGGAGACGAGACCCGGCAGGAACGCCCCGAAGCCCTTCCCCGCGGCGGCGCGGTCGAGGGCGAGGTGGAGAGCCCGTTCGCTCGTCGCGACGATCAGCGTGCCGTCGAGGCGCGCCCAGGCGAGGCCCATCCGCCTGTCGAGCGTTCGCTCGTCGCCCGCGCCGCGCGCGACGAACGCGTACGGCACGCCGTTCCGGCTCCGCGCCTCCCCGGCGGGGAGCGCGAAGGGGAGCTGGGCGAGCGGCGTCCGGATCGCGAGGACCGCCTCGAGGTCGCCCGCCGAGAGGAGCGCGAGGCCGAGGGCCGTCGGCTTCGTCGCGGCGATCTCGGTCCACGAGAGGGGGAGGTCGGCCGCGAGGAGCGCGCGCTGGTCGTCGAGCTTGCCGCCGACGCGCGTCTGCCGAAGGCCTCTCGCCACCGGGTCGTCCTCCGGGAGCGTCCCCGAGAGGGCGCGCCGGAAGCCTCCGGCGAGGGCGCGGTCGAGAGCGGCCGGGTCGGTGGAGACGACGACGACGGGCGCCTCCGGCAGCGGAAGGAGCGGCTCGGCCGCGGCGAGCGGGAGCGAGAGGAGGAGGGGGACGAGGAACGGGGTCGGCTTCACGGGACGTCCTCCGCGTTCAGGACCCGGGCGTAGAGGTCCCAGGTCAGGTCCTTGGGAAGGAGGCGGACGACCGGGCGGCCGCTCCCTCCGAGGAAGGGCTCCGGCCTCGGCGCGGCGGCGAGCCGCAGCGCTTCGATCTCGGTCCGAAGGGCGGGAACCGAGGGGGATCGCCGGTCCTCCAGGGCGGAGAGGGCGCGCTCGGCGAGCCCCTCCTCGCCCGTGGCGGCCCCGATCCGGGCGAGGTCGGCGAGGAGCCCGTCGACCTCCGCGTCGGGACGATCCCGGCCGCGAAGCTCGTCGGCGTCGAACCAGGTGGAGCGGAGCGCCGCGCGGGCCGCGCGGACGTCGCGGGAGAGCTCGGCGCGCGCCACGCGCCAGCCGGCGGCGGCCTCGTCGGCCCCGCCGGAGGCGAGCGTCGCGGGGGCGACGAAGCGGGCCGGGGCGGGAGCGAGGCTGCGGGTGACGACGCGCGCGGAATGGCGGTCGTACGGGTGATCGACGAGGTGCCGCGCGAGCTCGCCTCCCCACGTCGCGAGGGTGGCGGGGTCCTTCTCCCAGAACGCGCGGGCCGTCGTCCACCACGTCGGGGCGGAGGCGGCGCCGCCGCCGAGAGAGCGCCACGCGTCGAAGGCGGCCAGCTCCTGCTCCTCGGTGAGCGCGAGCCGGGCGCGCGCGGCGACCCACTCGCCGCGCGCGCCGTTCGCGTCGTGCAGCGCGACGAGGAGGCCTGCGCGGTCGCGGACCTCGGAGAAGTACGCCGGGTCGGGGAGGCGGCGGAACCAGCGGATCGCTGCCGGGCGGTCGACCCCCGCGAGGAGGGCGACGACGGAGACGAGCTCGCGCCGGTCGCCCCACTCGCCCCGCGCCCAGCTGCGCTCGAGCTCCTCGAGCCGCGCGGCGCGGCCGGCGGCCGGAGTCAGCTCGAACGCGAGCTCCCAGACCGCCGCGGGCGCGGCCGCGGCGGCGAGCCGCTCCTCGACCTTCGACGAGAGGAGAGCCGTGGCCTGCCGGAGCGCGTCGGCGCGCCCGGCGTCCCGGATCCTGCGGAAGGCCCGCAGCAGCGGCGAGGCTGTCTCGGTGCGGGGCGGCGCCTCGTCGAAGGTGAGGAGCGCGTCGAAGCCCGACCCGTCCCACGACGGCGGTGAGACGAGCGCGGAAGGGACCTCCCGGAGGGCCGTGAGGCGTGCGAGCGCCGAGGCGTCGTCGCCCCGCCGAAGGTCCGCGTCGAGGAGGAGGAGGTCGAGGTCCGGGCCGCGGAGTCCGGCCTTCTTCGCGAGGGACTCGAGCCCTCGGGCGTCGGGCCAGGCGCGAAGCGCGGCGAGGCCTTCCGCTCGATGGGGCGCGTCGAGACGGGCGAGGAGCGGCGCAGCGGACCGCATCGGCTCGTCGAGCCGCGCGGAGGCGCCGAGCGGGAAGGGCGCCCCGTCGTTCGCCCAGACCTCGCGAAGGAAGTGGTCGAGCCGGTCGGGAGAGAGCGACCCGACGCGGCCGCTCCAGCGGCCGCCGAGGCTCCCCCGGTACTCCGCCCGGTCCGCGGGCTTCAGCGAAGCGACGGCGGCGGGCCCTTCCCGGTCGCAGAGGAGCGCGAG
>JADHEE010000358.1_pt1 | contig 19518 bp, 19 predicted proteins | sample 8952401 | NCBI WGS metagenome assembly JADHEE01 (sample SAMN16124438, study PRJNA663242) | bioreactor sludge metagenome | isolation source: sludge (ammonium) | place: India:Bengaluru | collected 2019-02-28 | reverse complement strand
CTCGCGACCCCTTGCACCCCATGCAAGTGCGCTACCAGGCTGCGCTACGCCCCGACAAACCGCAATTATAACCTATCGTCGATGCTTTGCACTTAAATTCGGAGTATTTCCGCGATGCTGAGCAGCTCGGCACGCAGGGATTCGGGCGTCAGATCGGTTTTCTCGTGATTCTCTTCCGAGGCCTCTTCCAGGCGATTCCGCGCCCCGCTGATGGTGAATCCCTGGTTGTACAGCAATTCACGGATACGCCGGACCAGCAGGACTTCGTGGTGCTGGTAGTAACGCCGGTTGCCGCGTCGCTTGACCGGCTTGAGCTGGCTGAATTCCTGTTCCCAGTAACGAAGCACGTGGGGCTTCACGCCGCACAGGTCGCTGACTTCTCCAATGGTGAAATAACGCTTGGCCGGAATGGGGGGCAGGGGATCCTTCGACGTGTCTTTAGGATTGTGTTCCATTGTAGGAGAGCTCCACTTCACCCTTCAGCTTCTGGCTGGCATGGAAAGTGACGACGCGCCGCGCGGTGATCGGGATTTCCTCTCCGGTTTTGGGGTTGCGCCCCGGCCGCTGCGGTTTGTCCCGCAACTGGAAATTACCGAATCCGGAAAGCTTGACTCCGTCTCCACGCTCCAAGGCGTTTCGAATTTCCTCGAAGAAGGCTTCGACCATATCTTTTGCCTCACGTTTGTTGAGGCCGACTTTTTCAAACAGCAAATCCGCAAGTTCTGCTTTTGTGAGCGTCATGTCAATTCCTGTTAGACGCGAAGTTGGGCGGCAAAGGCGTGACGCAGGTATTCGACGAGTTGTTGAACTGCCGCATCGACTTCGGCATCTTGCAAAGTCCTTTGAGTATCTTGCATAACTATACGGAAAGCAAGGCTTTTTTTCCCTTGATCGATACCTTTTCCGGTGTAGATATCAAACAATTTTACGTTTTGGACGATGGCTGGACGGTTCTCCGCGAGGCCGTCCAAGATGGTTTGAAGTTGCAGTTTCTGGTCGACCACGATGGCCAGGTCGCGGAAGGCGGCCGGCAATTTGGAAACCTCCGCATACTGCGGCAGGCGCGCTTTCCTCAGGGCGTCCAGGTCGAATTCGAACAGCGCGGGCGCCAGCGGCAGGTCGTATTTTTGTGCCCATTGTGGGTGCAGTTCGCCCAGGAAGCCGACCACTTCCCCGTCGACCAGGATGCGCGCGCTGCGGCCCGGATGCAGGGCCGGGTGCGTCGTTTTTTCGAAGCGCGCCACGCAGGGCGCCAGCAGCAGCTCGGCTTCGCCCTTGATGTCGTAAAAATCCACGGCGCGGGTGGGTACGCCCCACTGTTCGGGCTGCGCGCCGCCGTAGGCCAGCGCGGCGAGCTTCCACGGCTGGCGGAAGCCCTGCACCGGCAGGCCGGCGGGGTCGCGGAAAAAGCAGCGGCCGGTCTCGAACAGGCGGACGCGGTTCTGCTTGCGTTTGAGGTTGGTCACCACGTTGGCGACCAGTCCGCCGATCAGCGTCGAACGCATGACGCTCATCTGGCTGGCGATTGGGTTGGCCAGGCGGATCGGCGCCGTATTGGCGTTGAAATCGGCCTCCCAGGCTTCTTCGACGAAGGCGAAGTTAACGACTTCCTGGAAACCGCGGTCAGCCAGGATCTGGCGCACGCGCGACAAGGGCCGCGCGTCCTCCGTTTGCGGCAGCATCGCGAGGCGCGCATGCGGCGGCGGGGCGGGGATTTCGTCGTAGCCGTGCAGGCGGGCGATCTCTTCGATCAGGTCTTCCTCGATTTCGATGTCGAAGCGGTAGGTCGGCGGGGTGACGATGAAGTCGTCGCCGTCCTGCGCGAAGGCCAGCCCCAGGCGGGTGAATAGTTCGGCGATCCGCCGGGCGCTCAGGGCGACGCCCAATACCTTGGCCACGCGCTGCAGGCGCAGGCGGACGGGCGGACGGGCCGGCAGGGCGGCCTGCGCCGCGCACAGCGGGCCGGCCTGGCCGCCGCAGATGTCGAGGATCAGTTGGCTGGCGCGTTCCAGCGCCTGCCGGGTGGCGCCGAAGTCGACGCCGCGTTCGAAACGGTGCGATGCGTCGGAGCCGAAGCCGTAGCGCCGGGCGCGCCCGGCCACCGCCTTGGGTGCGAAAAAGGCGGATTCGAGGAACATCTCGGTCGTGTCGAGGCTGATCCTGCTGTCCTCGCCGCCCATGATGCCGGCCATTGCCACTGGACGCCGGTCGTCGGCGATCAGCAGTACGTCGTCCTGCAATTCGAGCGTCTGTTCGTTGAGCAGCAGAATCTTTTCACCGGGCCGGGCCAGGCGGGCGTGGATGGCGCCTGCGAGTTTCTCGTTGTCGAAGGCGTGCAGGGGCTGCCCCGTTTCGAGCATCACGTAATTGGTGATGTCGACCAGCGCCGAGATCGAACGGATGCCGCTGCGTTCGAGGCGGCGCTTCATCCATTCCGGCGTCGGCGCCTTCGCGTCGACGCCCGCGATGACCCGGCCGCAATACAGCGGACAGGCGTCCGGCGCGTCGAGGACGATCTCGCGGCGGGCCTCGGTGGTCACCGGCGTCGCGGCGGCCGGCGGGTAGACCGCCGGCGTGTCGGTCAGCGCCGAGACTTCGCGGGCGATGCCGGTCAGCGAGAGGCAGTCGGCGCGGTTCGGCGTGAGCTTGAGCGTCAGCAGGCGGTCGTCGAGGTCCAGGTAGCGGCGGATGTCCTGCCCGGCGGGAGCGTCCGGCGGCAGCACGAGCAGGCCCGACGCATCGTCGGAAACGCCCAGTTCCCTGGCCGAGCAGAGCATGCCCGAGGATTCGATGCCGCGGACCTTGGCGATCTTGATCTTGAAGTCGCCGGGCAGTTCGGCGCCCGGCAGCGCGCAGGGCACTTTCAGCCCGGCGGCGACGTTGGGGGCGCCGCAGACGATCTGCCGCGGCGGCTGTCCGTCGCCGATGTCGACGCGGCAGACGTTCAGCCGATCGGCGTCCGGATGCTTGGCGACTTCCAGTACTTCGGCGACGACGACGCCGGCGAAGGCGGGCGCGACGGTTTCCTCTTCTTCCACTTCGAGGCCGGCCATCGTCAGCAGGTGGGTGAAATCGCCGCCCGATACCGCCGGGTCGACGAAGCTCCGCAGCCAGGATTCAGAGAATTTCATGGGTGATCCGTATGAACAAAACCGTTAGACGAACTGCCGCAGAAAGCGCAGGTCGCCGTCGAAGAACAGGCGCAGGTCATTGACGCCATAGCGCAGCATGGTCAGACGGTCGGGGCCCATGCCGAAAGCGAAGCCGATGTACTTTTCCGGGTCGATGCCGACGTGCCGCAGGACGTTCGGGTGCACCATGCCGCAGCCCGCGATTTCGAGCCAGCGCCCTTTCAGCGTGCCGCTCATGAACGCCACGTCGATCTCCGCCGACGGCTCGGTGAACGGGAAGAACGAGGGACGGAAGCGCACCTGCAGATCATCGCTCTCGAAGAAGCGGCGCAGGAAGTCGGCGACCACGCCTTTCAGGTCGGCGAAGCTCACGTCCTCGCCGATCCACAGGCCTTCGACCTGGTGGAACATCGGCGAATGCGTGGCGTCCGAATCGACGCGGTAGACCCGGCCCGGCGCGATGATGCGAATCTCGGGCATCGTTTCCAGGTGGGCGTACCTGGCGACGTGCGCCTGCATGTAGCGTACCTGGATCGGGCTGGTGTGCGTGCGCAGCAGGATGTCCTCGGCGACCTTGCCGTGTTCGTCGAGCAGGTAGAAGGTGTCGTGCATCGAACGCGCCGGGTGGTCTTCCGGCGTGTTCAAGGCGGTGAAATTCTGGAAATCGGCCTCGATTTCGGGGCCGTCGGCGACTTCGAAGCCGATCGAGCGGAACAGCGCCTCGATGCGCTCCAGCGTGCGGGTGACCGGGTGGAGTCCGCCCCGGATTTCGCCGCGGCCGGGCAGCGTCACGTCCAGCGCTTCGCCGGCCAGCTTGGCCCCGAGCGCCTGCTGGCGGATCGCCTCGCGGCGGGCGGCGAGCGCCGCCTCGATGGCGGTCTTGGCGCGATTGATCGCCGCGCCGGTCGATTTCTTGTCCTCGGGCGAGAGACTGGCCATCCCTTTCAGCAGTTCGGTGATCTGCCCGCTTTTGCCGAGGTAGCGCGCCTTGATCTGTTCGAGCGCATCGGGGTCGTCCGTCGCGGCGAAGGCCGCCGCCGCATCGTGTGCAATTCGATCGGGATTCAGCATGAAATCAACGCCTATCAGAAAAAAAAGGAGGCACGAGCCTCCTTTTTCTTACGCTCGTACGGTTATACGCCGAGTTGTGCCTTGGCCTGCGAGGCCAGTGCGGCAAAGGCCGGCTTGTCGAAAACGGCCAGATCGGCCAGCACCTTGCGGTCGACCTCGATCTGGGCCTTTTTCAGGCCGTTCATGAAGGTGCTGTACTTCAGGCCGACTTCGCGGGCCGCCGCGTTGATCCGGGCGATCCACAGGGCGCGGAACTGGCGCTTCCTCTGGCGGCGGTCGCGGTAGGCGTACTGGCCGGCCTTCATCACCGCCTGTTTGGCGATGCGATATACATTCTTGCGGCGGCCGCGGTAACCCTTGGCCTGGGCAAGCACTTTCTTATGGCGCGCGCGCGCCGTCACACCACGTTTCACTCGGGACATTTATGGTCTCCTTATGCGTAAGGCATCATGGCGTGAACCATGGCCTTGTCGGAGTCATGCACTCCGAGCATGCCGCGCAGCTGGCGCTTGGACTTGGTCGTCTTCTTGGTCAGGATGTGGCGCTTGAACGCCTGGCTGCGCTTGATGCGGCCGCTGGAACTGACCTTGAAGCGCTTTTTGGCGCCGCTCTTGGTCTTCATCTTGGGCATTGAATGCTCCTTTTATAGACATGGAATCAGGTGTCTCCCGGCGGGAGCGCTTGTCGACCCGATACCACTTGTGGGTGCTGCAACTGCTGAAAACTACTGTTACTTCTTACGGTTCGGCGCCAGGATCATCACCATCTGGCGGCCTTCCATCTTGGGCATCTGCTCGACCGTCGCGAGATCCTGCAAATCGACCTTGATCCGCTCGATCTGGCGCATGCCGATTTCCTGGTGGGCCATTTCGCGGCCCCGGAAGCGCAGGGTCACCTTGACCTTGTCCTCTTCCTGCAGGAAGCGCGTCATGTTGCGCAGCTTGATCTGGTAGTCGTTCTCGTCCGTACCGGGCCGCAGCTTGATTTCCTTGACCTGAATCTGCTTCTGCTTGAGCTTCTGCTCGTGCTGACGCTTCTGCTCCTGGTACTTGAACTTGCCGTAATCCATGATCCGGCAGACCGGCGGTTGCGCCAACGGGGCGATTTCGACCAAATCCACTCCGGCTTCCTCCGCCAGATGCAGCGCCTGCCGAACGCTGACGATTCCCAGCGTTTCTCCTTCGGCTCCGATCAGGCGGATTTCAGGGGCGTTGATCTCTTCGTTGACGCGATGCGACTTTTGCAGTGCGATGGTTTGGCTCCTTTTTTCGACAAAAAATTAAGCCGTGCCACTTCGCGCGGCGACTTCCTGCTGAAGCCGCCCGATCAGCATCTCAAGGGTCATCTGTCCGAGATCCTGACCGCCGCGTGTACGCACGGCAACCAAGTCGGCTGCCATTTCCTTATCGCCTACGACGATCTGATAAGGCAGCCGGTGCAAGCTATGTTCCCGTATTTTATAGGTTATTTTCTCGTTCCGCAAATCGCATTCGGTCCGGAAGCCCGCGGCGCGTAGCGTTTTTGCAACGTTCTCGGCGTATCCGGCCTGCTTTTCGGAGATGTTCAGCACGACGGCCTGCACGGGCGCCAGCCACAGCGGCAGGGCGCCGGCGTAGTTTTCGAGGAGGATACCGATGAAGCGTTCGAGCGAACCGAGGATCGCCCGGTGCAGCATGACCGGCGTGTGGCGGGCGTTGTCCTCGCCGACGTATTCGGCGTCGAGGCGCTTGGGCATCGAGAAGTCGACCTGGATGGTGCCGCACTGCCAGGAGCGGCCGATCGCGTCCTTGATGTGGAACTCGATCTTCGGTCCGTAGAACGCGCCTTCGCCGGGCAGTTCGTCCCAGGCCAGGCCGGAGGCTTTCAGCCCTTCGCGCAGCGCGGTCTCGGCCTTGTCCCAGACTTCGTCCTCGCCGATGCGCTTTTCCGGCCGCAGCGCGAGCTTGACCACGATGTCGTGGAAGCCGAAGTCGGCGTAGACCTTGCGCACCAGGGCGTTGAATGCGGTCACCTCGGACTGGATCTGGTCCTCGGTACAGAAGATGTGGCCGTCGTCCTGCGTGAAGCCGCGCACGCGCATGATGCCGTGCAGGGCGCCGGACGGTTCGTTGCGATGGCACGAACCGAATTCGCCGTAGCGCAGCGGCAGGTCACGGTAGCTGCGCAGGCCGGTGTTGAAGACCTGGATGTGGCCGGGGCAGTTCATCGGCTTGATCGCGTAGTCGCGCTTTTCCGATTCGGTAGTGAACATGTTTTCCCGGTAGTTCTGCCAGTGGCCGGTCTTTTCCCACAGCGTGCGGTCGACGATCTGCGGACACTTCACTTCCAGGTAGCCGTTGTCCTGGTAGACGCGGCGCATGTACTGCTCGACCTGCTGCCAGACGGCCCAGCCCTTGGGGTGCCAGAACACCATGCCGGGCGCTTCGTCCTGCAGGTGGAAAAGGTCGAGCTGGCGGCCCAGGCGGCGGTGGTCGCGCTTCTCGGCTTCCTCGAGCATGGTCAGGTAGGCGTCCTGCTCGTCCTTCCTGGCCCAGGCCGTGCCGTAGATGCGCTGGAGCTGTTCGTTGCGGTGGTCGCCGCGCCAGTAGGCGCCGGCCACCTTCATCAGCTTGAAGACCTTGAGCTTGCCGGTGGAGGGGACGTGCGGGCCGCGGCAGAGGTCGATGAAATCGCCTTCGCGGTAGAGCGAAACCGTCTCGCCTGCCGGGATCGCGGCGATCAGTTCGGCCTTGTAGTGCTCGCCGATCGATTTGAAGAAGGCCGTCGCCTGATCGCGCTCCCAGACTTCGCGCGTGACCGGGATATCCTTCTTCGCGAGTTCGGCCATGCGTTTCTCGATGGCGGCGAGATCCTCGGGCGTGAACGGGCGCTTGAAGGCGAAGTCGTAGTAGAAGCCGTTTTCGACGACCGGGCCGATGGTCACCTGCGCCTCGGGGAACAGTTCCTTGACCGCGTAGGCCAGCAGGTGCGCCGTCGAGTGGCGGATGATGTCGACACCTTCGGGGTCCTTGTCGGTGACGATGCCGAGCGCGACGTCGGTGTCGACGAGGTGGCTGGTGTCGACCAGCCGGCCGTCGACCTTGCCGGCCAGGGCGGCCTTGGCCAGGCCGGGGCCGATGCTTTGGGCGATTTCGGCGATCGTGACGGGGTGATCGAACTCCCGTCGGGAACCATCAGGCAGTGTAATGACCGGCATCTTGCAACCCCAGAAACAAAGAAAGCCAGAGACTCGCTCTGGCTTTCGGAAATTTGGTAGGCGCGATTGGACTCGAACCAACGACCCCCACCATGTCAAGGTGGTGCTCTAACCAGCTGAGCTACGCGCCTTCAGTGTCGCCGAGCTGCCTGCGACAACGAAGAAGGCCCGCATTATACGTCGGTTCCGGGGCAAGTCAACGTTTTGCCTGAAAAACATCCGGGGCCGGCGGCCGCGCGGAACGTGCGTCTCGGGCCGGGCAGGTGCTACCCGTCATGCCGAACGGATGCCGTTTTCCTGAAGACGGAACCATGCTGGTGCATATGCACCAAGAATGGACCTGAACGTGCGTCCGAGCCGGCGGCACAAGGCTTCCAGGGCATACGGGGCGACGGCCCCGAGCGTCATGAGGGAAAGTAGGGCTTCGGCTTCCATGAGATGCTCCTTTTCGTCTGATGGCAGACGAAAAGGAGCAATAAGGATGCCAGGGCGGCGCTCAGTCGAGGACGTGCGAGGCGAGGCCGTCGGCGAGCTTGGGTTCGAACCAGGTGGATTTGGGCGGCATGATCTGCCCGGCGTCGGCGACGGACATCAGTTCGGCGAGCTGCGTCGGGTACATGGCGAAGGCCACCGCCATCTCGCCGCTGTTCACCCGCCGTTCGAGTTCGGGCAGGCCGCGGATGCCGCCGACGAAGTCGATACGGGTGTCGCGCCGCAGGTCGGCGATGCCCAGGATCGGTTCGAGGATCTGCTCGGACAGCACCGAGACGTCGAGGCGGCGCACCGGGTCGTCGGCCGGCACGAACTCCGGCCGAATGGCGAGGTGGTACCAGCGCTGATCGAGGTACAGGCCGAACGTCCCGCTGCGCTCGGGCGTGACCGGGGACGCGGACGGCGTGACGGTGCAGCGTTCGCCGACGGCTGCAAGGAAGGCGTCGACGGACAGGCCGTTGAGGTCGCGCACCACGCGGTTGTAGTCGAGGATGCGCATCTGGCGGGCCGGGAAGATAACGGCCAGGAAGTACTCGGCCGAATCCGGGGCGCCCGTGCCGCGCCGGGCGGCGGCCACACGCGAGGCGGCGGCGGAACGGTGGTGGCCGTCGGCAATATAGAGGGCGGGCATGGCGTCGATCACCGCGCCGATGCGGGCGATCGCCGCCGCGTCGTCGATGCGCCAGAGCGTGTGCTTGATGCCGTCGTCGGCGGTGAGATCGGCGACCGGCGTGCCGGCGGTGGCCGCGGCGACCAGGCGCTCGGCTTCGTCGCTGTCCGGATGGGCGAGCAGGACCGGGCCGGTCTGGGCGTTGAGCGCCTCGATCTGGCGCACGCGGTCGTCTTCCTTGTCCGGGCGGGTGAATTCGTGCTTGCGGATGCGATTGGTGTCGTAGTCGGCGACTGAGGCGGCAGCGATCAGGCCGGTCTGGACGTGGTTGCCCATGACCAGCCGGTAGGCGTAGTAGCAGGGCGCGGCCTCGCGCGTCAGGATGCCGTCGTCGATCAGCTTCTTCAGGTTCTCGGCCGACTTGGCGTAGACCTCGGGCGCGTAGTGATCGACCTCGCGCGGCAGGTCGATTTCGGCCTTGGAGATGTGCAGGAAGGAATACGGCTTGCCGGCGGCGCGCACGCGGGCTTCGTCGCTGGACAGCACGTCGTAGGGCGGCGCGGCGACGGCGGCGGCGTGTTCGGGGCGCGGACGCAGCGCGGTGAAGGGGCGGATCAGCGGGCGCATGGGTAAGTCTCCTCGATGGGCAGGGTCATTGGATTCGTTGCGGCCGCACGGCGCGCAGCACGGCGGCGGCGTCGCGCAGCATCCGTTCCGTGGTGTCCCAGTCGACGCAGGCGTCGGTGACCGAGCAGCCGTAGCGGAGCAGCGCGGGGTTCTTGGGAATCGGCTGGTTGCCGCCGACCAGGTTGGATTCGATCATCACGCCGACCAGCGAGGTGTTGCCGTAGCGGATCTGGTTCACCACGTCGGACAGGACCAGCGCCTGCAGTTCGGGGTCCTTGTAGCTGTTGGCGTGCGAGCAGTCGACCACGATGTTGGCCGGGAGGCCGGCCTTGGTCAGCGCCTGCTCGGCGATGCGCACGCTGACGGTGTCGTAGTTGGGGCGGCCGTCGCCGCCGCGCAGCACGATGTGGCCGTGGCGGTTGCCGCGGGTGCGCACGATGGCGGTGCGCCCCTCGCCGCTGATGCCGAGGAAGCTGTGCGGCCGCGAGGCGGAGAGGATGGCGTTGACCGCGATGCCGACGTCGCCGTTGGTGCCGTTCTTGAAGCCGACCGGCGTGGACAGGCCGGACGCCATTTCGCGGTGCGTCTGCGATTCGGAGGTGCGGGCGCCGATGGCGGTCCACGCCACGAGATCGCCGAGGTATTGCGGCGAAATGGGGTCGAGCGCCTCGGTGCCGGCCGGCAGGCCGATCTCCGCGACGTCGCGCAGGAACTTGCGCGCCAGTTCCATGCCCTTGGCGACGTTGAACGAGTCGTCCATGTCGGGATCGTTGATGAAGCCTTTCCAGCCGGTGGTGGTGCGCGGCTTCTCGAAGTAGACGCGCATGACGAGCAGGAGCGCGTCGGCCAGTTCGTCGGCCAGTTTCTTCAGCCGCCGCGCGTAGTCGAGGCCGGCCGCCGGGTCGTGGATCGAGCAGGGGCCGACCACGGCGAACAGGCGCGGGTCCTGCCGGTCGAGGATGTCGCGCAGTGCTTCCCGTCCACGCATCACGACCCGCGCGGCCGGCTCGGACAGCGGCACGCGCGCATGCGTTTCCTCGGGCGAGGGCATCGGGTCGAAATCGGTGACGTTGACGTTCTCGATGCCGGTCGCGGCAACGTGGTTCGGGGCGGAGGGGTTCATGGCTTCAGTTGCTTCATCATTTCCTTGACGGCGGCGACTCGGTCGGCCAGCGTCGGGCAGTTGCGGGTGAGCGACAGTTTATCCTGTCCGGCGAGCCGGTAGTTCCGGTTCTTCTGGATCAGGTTGATGATGACGATGGGCTCGATCGGCGGCTTCGGCTCGAACTGCACGGTAACCTGTGTCGACGCGGCGTCCAGCTTGACGATGCCGAGCGGCCGGCAGAGCAGGCGCAGGCGGTGGCTTTCGAGCAGCGACTGGGCCTGCGGCGGCAGTTCGCCGAAGCGGTCGACGAGCTCTTCCTGCAGGGCGGTGATGTCGTCGACCGCGTCGCAGTTGGCCAGGCGCTTGTACAGGGTAAGGCGCTCGTGCACGTCGGGCGCGTAGTCGTCGGGCAGCAGCGCGGGGGTGTGCAGGTTGATCTCGGTGGCGATGCCGAGCGGTTGCAGGAGGTCCGGCTCCTTGCCCTGGCGCAATGCGCTGACGGCGCGGTTGAGCATTTCGGTGTACAGGTTGAAGCCGATCTCCTGCATCGAGCCCGACTGGTTTTCGCCGAGGATCTCGCCGGCGCCGCGGATTTCGAGGTCGTGCATGGCGAGGTAGAAGCCGGCGCCGAGCTCGTCCATCATCTGGATGGCTTCGAGCCGCTGCCTTGCCTGCTTGGTCAGCCCGCTCGTTCCGTCCGCGTCGGCGTGGGTGAGCAGGTAGGCGTAGGCCTGGTGGTGCGAGCGGCCGACGCGGCCGCGCAACTGGTGCAGCTGGGCGAGGCCGAACTTGTCGGCACGGTTGATGACGATGGTGTTGGCGTGCGGGTTGTCGATGCCGGTCTCGATGATCGTCGTGCACAGCAGCAGATTGGCGCGCTGCTGGGTGAAATCGCGCATCACGCGCTCAAGTTCCCGCTCGTTCATCTGGCCGTGGCCGACGACGACGCGCGCCTCGGGCAGCAGCTTGGCGAGTTTTTCCCGCATGTTCTCGATCGTCTCGACCTCGTTGTGCAGGAAGTAAACCTGGCCGCCGCGCTTGAATTCGCGCAGCAGCGCCTCGCGGATGATGCCGTCGGAGAAGCGCGAGACGAAGGTCTTGATCGCCAGCCGCTTCTGCGGCGCGGTGGCGATCACCGAAAAGTCGCGCAGCCCTTCGAGCGACATGCCCAGCGTGCGCGGGATCGGCGTGGCGGTCAGCGTCAGCACGTCGACCTCGGCGCGCAAGGCCTTCAGCGTTTCCTTCTGGCGCACGCCGAAGCGGTGTTCCTCGTCGATGATGACCAGACCCAGGCGGTCGAAGCGCACGTCCTTCTGCAGCAGCTTGTGCGTGCCGATGACGATGTCGACCTTGCCGTCGGCCAGATCCTTGAGCGCCTGCGTCGTTTCCCTGGCGGTCCTGAAACGCGACAGTTCGGCGATCTTCACCGGCCAGTCGGCGAAACGGTCGCTGAAGGTCTGGAAATGCTGTTCGCAAAGCAGGGTGGTCGGGCACAGCACGGCGACCTGCCTGCCGCCGGCGACGGCGCAGAAGGCGGCGCGCAGCGCAACCTCGGTCTTGCCGAAGCCGACGTCGCCGCAGACCAGGCGGTCCATCGGCTTGCCGGCCTGCATGTCCTCGATGACCGCGGCGATGGCGGCGGCCTGGTCCGGGGTTTCCTCGAAACCGAAACCGTCGGCGAACGCCTCATAGTCGCGCGCGGTGAACTCGAAGGCGTGGCCCTGGCGCGCCGCGCGGCGGGCATAGAGCGCGAGCAGTTCGGCGGCCGTGTCGCGCGCCTGCAGCGCCGCTTTCTTCTTGGCCTTTTCCCATTGCTGCGAGCCGAGCGTGTGCAGCGGCGCGGCGTCCGGGTCGGCGCCCGAATAGCGCGAGATGACGTGCAGTTGCGAGACCGGCACGTAGAGCTTGGCGTCGTCGGCGTAGTGCAGTTCGAGGAATTCGGTGTCGCCTTCGCCGAGGTCCATGTGGATCAGGCCCCGGTAGCGGCCGATGCCGTGCTGCTCGTGCACCACCGGATCGCCGACCTTGAGTTCGGTCAGGTCGCGCAGCCAGTTGTCGAGCGAGGCCTTCTTCTGCGCGGCGTGGCGGGTGCGCCGCGCCGGGCTGCCGGCGTAGAGCTCGGCCTCGGTGACGAAGGCCAGCCCGTCGAGCAGGAAGCCCTCGTGCAGCGGGGCGACGCCGAGCGCCAGCCGGCTGTGGCCGGCGAGGAAGCCCGCCAGGTCCGCGCTGGCGCTCGGCTTGATGCCGTATTCGGCGAAGAGGCCGGCAAGCGTCTCGCGGCGGCCGGCCGATTCGGCGAGCAGCAGGATGCGGCCGGCGAAGGTGTCGATGAACGACTTGAGCCGGGCGAGCGGGTCGTCGGCGCGGCGGTCGACGGCGACCGGCGGGACGGCGGCGGTCGGACCGCCGTCGCCCTTGGCGAGGAGCAGCCGCGCGTGGGGCTTGGCGGCCAGGAAAAACGCCTCCTCGTCGAGGAAGAGCTCGCCGGGCGCCAGCAGCGGGCGGCTCTTCTCGCCGGAGAGCATTTCGTGGCGCGAGCGGGCGTCGCGCCAGAAGTCGCGCAGCGCCGCCGGCACATCGCCGAGCAGGCACAGCGAGGCCTCCTTCGGCAGGTAGTCGAACAGCGTCGCGGTCGCGTCGAAGAACAGCGGCAGCCAGTATTCGATGCCGGCGGACGGAATGCCGCTCGACACGTCCTTGTAGATGCCGGATTTCGCCGGGTCGCCCTCGAACGCCTCGCGGAAACGCTGGCGGAAATGCGCGCGCCCCTTTTCGTCCATCGGGAATTCGCGCGCCGGCAGCAGGCGGATTTCCGGCACCGGGTAGAGCGTGCGCTGCGTGTCGACGTCGAAGGTCTTGACGCTCTCGATCTCGTCGTCGAACAGGTCGATGCGGTAGGGCAGCGCCGAGCCCATCGGGTAGAGGTCGACGAGGCCGCCGCGGACCGAGTATTCGCCGGGCGAGACGACGTTGGAGACGTGCGTGTAGCCGGCCAGCGTCATCTGGGCGCGGAAGGCCTCGGCGTCGAGCCGGTCGCCCTGCTTCAGGAAGAAGGTGTACGCCGCCAGATACGAAGGCGGCGCGAAGCGGTAGGCGGCCGTCGAGGCGGGCACCAGCAGCACGTCGCATTCGCCGCGCATGACGCTGTACAGCGTGGCCAGCCGTTCCGAAACGAGGTCGTGGTGCGGGGAAAAACTGTCGTAGGGCAGCGTCTCCCAGTCCGGCAGCAGGCGCACGCGCAGGCCGGGGGCGAACCAGGGAATCTCGTCGAGCAGGCGCTGGGCGTCGCCCGCGCTGGCGGCTACTACCGCCAGCAACCCTTGCCCCTTGGCGGCCAGTTGCGCCACGAGCAGGGCGTCGGAGGAGCCGGAACAGGGCGGCAATTGGACGCGATCGCCGGGTTTCCAGGCGGGAAGGGCGAGGGACAATGCTGCAACAACCGGATTTGCTGAACGGAGGAGTGTTGGACTGGCGGCAGGCACGGCGACGATCGGACGAAGCGGGGAAACCGTTATTATCCGGGAAAAACGGGAGGGAGGCGTTGTCGGAGACAGCCGCATTCCCTGCGTATCTCGTCGGCATCGGCCATGCCGCGGCTTCCTAAAACGGTCTCGCCGCACCCCGCGCGAAGAGGGAAGCAACCGTCCTCCCATCCAGGGTAAGCAAGGTGGGTGGAGTTATGTTGCCGTGTTGTATAGAATGGCGGCCTTTTATCCCTTGGCCTGAAGGAGCTTGCTCATGGTGGTGCGATCCGGAACCGTCATCACGGCGGTGTTGCGATTGGGAATTGCCGGCGCGGCATTCGCGCTTTCCGGATGCGCCATACAGACGCCTCCTGTGGCACAAAAGGAAGCGCCCCAGCCCGTCGCCGCGCAGCGCGCCGCACAACAGGCGTCGAACGCGGAAACTCCTGCCGCGCCGACGCTCAAGCACAAAATCGCCTTGGGCAGGATTACCAACGAGACGGTCTATGGCCGCTCACTGCTGCGCGACAACCACGGCGATCCGTTGGGTAAACAGGTCACCGACCTGATGAGCAAGGCGTTGACCGAGACAGGCGCGTATCTCGTGTTCGAGCGGCCGGACATCACCCGCCTGCAGGCGGAAAGCCAGATGACCGGCGGCAAGCTGAATCTGGTCGGTGTCGATGCTCTGATCATCGGTTCGCTGACGGAGTTCGGGCGCAAGACGGTCGGAGAAAGCGGCTTTGTTTCTTCCAGCAAGCGCCAGGTCGCCTTTGCCAAGGTGGACATCCGCGTGGTCGACGTCGCGACCGGGCAAGTGTTCTTCGCCACGTCCGGCGCCGGCGAGGCATCGACCGAGACGGCATCGACTTTCGGCTTCGGATCGCAGGCCGGTTACGACGGAACCCTGAACGACTCGGCGATCCGCCAGGCCGTCTCGGAAGCCATCAACAGGCTTTCCAAGGAGATGTCCGGGCGTCCCTGGCGCACCTACATCCTAAAATCGGAAGGCCGGCAGGTCTTCATCGGTGGAGGAAAGAGCCAGGGGATCAGGCCCGACATGGTGTTTTCGATCGAAACCCAGGGTGAAAGGATGAAGTCGCCGCAGACCGGCGCCGAGGTGACGCTGCCCGGACGTCGATTGGCGCAAATTCGCATCGAGTCGAGTTTCGGCGATAGCGAACTCAACGAAGGTTCCGTTGCGACGCTGGTTTCAGGATCGCTCGAAGGCTACAAGCCCGAACAGCTGATCGTGCGGTTCGAAGGAGGCAAATGATGAACGCTCTGTATTTTCGGATTCTTGCCATCGGCCTGTCGCTTGCTTGCCTGGTGCTGGCCGGTTGTACGCAGATGCCCACGGAAAAAGCGGGCGTGACGGACATGCGGCCGGCGATTTCCTTCCGGGTCGAAGCGGAAGGCGGATTGTCGGGCCGCGTCATCGTGGACGGCTTGGACATGGGCGCGGTCGCCGACTATCAGGCCGGGCAGTCCGCCTTGCGGATTCTGTCGGGCAATCATCGCATCCAGGTGGTGTCGGGCGGATCGGTCCTGCTCGACGAGAAGGTCTATATCGGCGACGGAGTGAATCGTTCTTTCTTGATCAAATAGAAAAACAGGGGAAAACAGGGTGAAACCAATATTTACAGGGCTGCTGGCGGCATTGCTGCTATCGGGGTGCGCGACAACGACGACACGCCAGTACCAATGGGGGGAGTATGAAGGTCTGCTTTACGCGTCCTACAAGGACCCGGCCAAGGTCGAAGAGTTGACCGTCGGCTTGCGGGAACTCATTGCCCAGATTGAGCGGAACAACCAGAAAGTGGCGCCCGGACTGTATGCCGAACTGGGCACGCTTTATCTGCAGGCGGGCTCCGCGGACGAGGCGTTGTCGATGTACCGCAAGGAGCGCGATGCCTGGCCGGAAAGCAGGGGCCTGATGAGCGCGCTGATCCAGAATCTCGAACGCCAGAAAACCCCGGCGGTTCAGGAAGAGGTGGCCAAATGAGAAAGATGGCTTTGCCGCTGGCGGCGTTGCTCGCGACGCTCCTCCTGACGGGCTGCGTGACGCAACCGGCCAAGAAGGACTTGAGCGCGTTCACGGCCAGCGCTCCGCGCTCGATCCTGATCGTGCCGGTGGTCAACAAGTCCCTCGACGTCGATGCGCCGAATTACGTTCTTTCGGCCTTGCCGGTGCCGGTCGCCGAGAAGGGCTACTACGTCTTCCCGGTCAACACGACCAAGTATGTGCTGGAGCAGGAAGGCTACTACGAAGGCGAGCGGATTCGGGATATGCCCGCTGAAAGCCTGGCCAAGATGTTCGATGCCGACGCCATCCTGTATGTGACCATCAACCGCTGGGACGCGCAGTACATAGTCATTTCCACGCAGGTGACCGTCGAGATCGGCTACAAGATGGTCAGCCGGGACGGTACCGAAATCTGGCAGGACTGGCAGAGACTCGTCTACACGCCGGACAACAACTCCGGAGGACTCATCGGCGCCTTGGTAAACGCCGCTATCGCCCGGGCCGCGCCGAACTACATGCCGTTGACCCGGCAGGCCAACAGCCACGCCTTCTACGGCGCCGGAGCCTTCCCGAACGGGCCTTACAGGGAAGAAAAGAAGAAATAAGGCGATTCCGCCGCGCGTCGGGGCAAGCGAGGGGCTATTCCGCTTCTCGCCGTTCCGGTGTGCCGAAATTCCCCGCGAACCATTCCGTCGCCTCGCGCAGGCAGGCCGCGATGCCGGCCGAGACGGCGTAATCGACGCCGATGTCGGGGATGAGCCTGAGCTCCTTGCGGCAGGAGACTTCCTGCAGCGCGCGGCGGTTGCTGGCGACGTGCTGCGTGTCGTTTTCCTCGTTGAGCAGCAGGAGCGGCGATTCGAGCGAGCGCAGGTAGAGCACGCCGGCCAGGTCGATCAGGCCGTCGCGGCAGACGACCGCCGCGATGTCGTGGTCGCGCAGCGCGGCGACGCGGACGGCGACCGGCGAGGTGGCGTTGGCGGCGAACAGGCCGAGCGGCTGTTGCCGCAGTTCGCCCATTTGCATGCGGTTCTTGAGCAGCCCCAGGAAGTCCACCAGCCGCTTGGCCAGCAGGGGCACGTTGTTGTGCACGTCGGGGAAATGCTCCTCCTGGTGCGCCAGCAGGTCGACGCCGAGGGTCGACAGGCCGGCGCGCCGGAATTGGCCGGCCAGCAGCTTGTCCTTCTGGTCGAGCGCCATGGCCGCGTGGGCGAGGACGACGAGCCCCGGCGAGTCCGGCAGCGTGGCGAGTTCGCCATACAGCAGGCCGTGTTCGGAACGGACCGAGACGGGAATGCCGATGCCGTCCGGGGTGAAGTCGAGCACGGCGGCTTACCTGCGCGCCAGGCGAACCGGGATGCGGTGCGAGCCGAACGGCTTGCCGAATTTTCCGTAGTGGCCCGCGATCCGGGTCTGGCAGTGCGGGCAGCAGCCGTCCTCCGGCAGGTCGTAATGGCGGATCGCGTACCAGTCGCGCACGATCAGCGCGGCGTGGCACGTCGGGCAGAAGGTGGTGTCGCCTTCGGTGTCGTGCACGTTGCCCGTGTAGACGTAATGCAGCCCGGCGTCCATGGCGATGTTGCGGGCGAGCGTCAGCGTGGTGGGCGGCGTGGGCGGCAGGTCGTCCATTTTCCAGTCAGGGTGGAAGGCGGAGAAATGCAGCGGCACCTCCGGCCCCAGTTCGCTTTCCACCCAGCGCGCCAGCGCCTTGATTTCCGCCGGCGAGTCGTTCTGCCCCGGAATCAGCAGCGTAGTGATCTCCAGCCAGCAGTCGGTTTCATGGTGGATGTAGGAGAGCGTGTCCAGCACCGGCCTCAGGCGGGCGCCGCACAGCTTGACGTAGAACGCATCGGTGAACGCCTTGAGGTCGACGTTGGCGGCGTCCATCACGGCATAGAATTCCCGCGCCGGCGCCGGGTGGATGTAGCCGGCGGTGACGGCCACGGTCTTGACGCCGCGCTGGCGGCAGGCTTCGGCCGTGTCGATGGCGTATTCGGCGAAGATCACCGGGTCGTTGTAGGTGAAGGCCACCGATTGCGCGCCGTAGGCCAGCGCCGCGCCGGCGATGCCTTCCGGGCTGGCGGCGTCCATCAGGCGGTCCATGTCCTTCGACTTGGAGATGTCCCAGTTCTGGCAGAACTTGCAGGCGAGATTGCAGCCAGCCGTGCCAAAGGATAGAACCGCCGAACCGGGGTAAAAATGGTTGAGCGGCTTCTTTTCGATCGGATCGATGCAGAAGCCGGACGAGCGGCCGTAGGTGGTCAGGATCATCCGGCCGTCGACGTTCTGCCGCACGAAGCAGGCGCCGCGCTGGCCGGCGTGGAGCTTGCAGTCGCGCGGGCAGAGGTCGCACTGGATGCGTTCGGGCTTGCCCGCCTCGGCGGGCAGGGGATGCCACCAGCGGGCCGGATGGGTGGATTCGGGCGACTTCATGTCTCTTTCCATTTTTGCACCCCGTAGCGGGCGAGCGTCAGTTGCGGGCTCCAGAAATCCGCCGGCAGCCCGGCCTTGAGCTTGAGGTGTTCCAGGAACAGCGGCGGCGTCGGCAGCGATTCCCAGACCTGCGGCAGGAAGGTGGCGCGATGGTGCCCGCAATTCAGGATCAGCCCGTCGACGCCCGGGCACAGCCGGGCGAGCGCCTCGGCCTCGTCGGCGAATTGTAACGGTTCCGGCGTGTCGAGCAGGGAGACCTCGACGCGCGTCTGATCCAGTTCGCCCTGCCGCAAGGGCGGAAAGCGCGGGTCGCGGAAGGCCGCCGCGAGCGCGTTGTCGGCGACGTCCGTGGCCAGCGGCCGGCGCGCTTCGAGGCTGCCGATGCAGCCGCGCAACTGGCCTTGCTGGGTCAGCGTGACGAAGGTGGCGGCCGGCCTGGCGAGATCGGGATGCGCGGTCACCGTGCGCGCCTTCATGCCGAACTCTTTTTCGATGGCGTTGCGGGCGATGGTCAGCAGGGCGTGGCCGAGCGGGTCAATGGACATGGCGCTGTGCTCCCGGATTGGCTTCGAAGAAGGCGAAGGCCCCGTAGCCGACGACCTGCAGGCGGTCGCCGGCGGTGTCGCCCGAATTGCGCAGATCCAGCTGGCGCACTTGCAGGCCGTGCTTGCGGGCGGCCAGCAGCAGGCCGTTGACCGGCGTCGCGCCGCAGGCCTGGTAATGGTTGATCATCGGGTCGAGCTTGCCGATCTGGCCGGCCGTGCCGGCGTCGATCTGGCGCGCGTCCTCGTAGGGCAGGTAGTGCGACAGGTCCGAGCTGATCACGATCAGCGTCTCATGCCCGCCCCACAGGCGCTCGAGCACCTCGGCCACGGCGTCCGGCGACGCTTCGCCGACGGCGATCGGCAGCAGCGAGAACTCGGCGAGGACCACCTGCAGGAACGGGATTTCTACCTCCAGCGAGTGCTCCTGGCGATGCGCCGGGCCGCTGACCACGACCTGCGGCAGGTCGAGGATCGCCTCGGCCGCCGGCCGGTCGATCGGGACGCTGCCGAGCGGCGTGGCGAAGGCGTCGCAGTCCGGCAGCGCCAGTCCGCGCACGGCGACGCGATGCGTCGGGCCGAGCAGCACGACGCGGTGGATGGCGTGCCGCCGGCTCGCCAGCGTGGCGAAGGCGCTGGCCGCGATCGGTCCGGAATAGACGTAGCCGGCGTGCGGCACGATGATCGCCTTGGGACACTCCTCCGTCTTGCCCGCGGCGTCGGCGAGCATGGCCGCGATCTCGCGGCTCAGCCGGCTCGGTGAATCGGGGTAGAACATGCCGGCGACGGCGGTCGGGCGTATACTGGTCATGGCGGCCCCCGGA
>JADHEE010000356.1_pt1 | contig 19597 bp, 19 predicted proteins | sample 8952401 | NCBI WGS metagenome assembly JADHEE01 (sample SAMN16124438, study PRJNA663242) | bioreactor sludge metagenome | isolation source: sludge (ammonium) | place: India:Bengaluru | collected 2019-02-28 | reverse complement strand
ACTCGCGCAGCGGATCGGCGATGGCGAGCAGGGCCGGCGCGACGCCCTCCTCGGCCAGCACGCCGACGGTCTTGCCCTCGCCCTGCAGGGCGGCGAGCCGGTCCGCCGGCAGCGCGGCGCCGGGGAACCAGTCCGGCGCGCCGAGCTGGAACAGGCGGCCGCCGAGCGCGCCCGCCACGCCCGCGCCGGGCGTCGCCTTGAAGCCGGCAAGTTCCGGCAGCGCCGCCCCGGCGGCCTGCGCCGCGCGCAGGACGGCCTTGGCCAGGGGATGCTCCGAGCCCTGCTCCAGCCCCGCGGCCAGGGTCAGCGCTTCATCGGCCGGGACGCCGGCCAGGGGCACCACGTCGGTCACCTCGGGCTCGCCGAGCGTCAGCGTCCCGGTCTTGTCGACGGCCAGGATGCGCGTCTTCTCCGCGTGCTCCAGCGCCTCGGCGTTCTTCACCAGGATGCCGGCGCGCGCGCCCTGCCCGGTGCCGACCATGATCGCCGTCGGCGTGGCGAGGCCGAGCGCGCACGGACAGGCGATCACCAGCACGGCGACGGCGTTGATCAGCGCCTCGTTGAACGCCCCGCCGACCAGCCACCAGCCGGCGAACGTGACCAGTGCGATGCCGCACACGATCGGCACGAACACCGCTGAAATACGGTCGGCCAGGCGCTGCACCGGCGCCTTCGAACCCTGCGCCTCGGCCACCAGCCGGATGATGCCGGCCAGCAGCGTATGCTCGCCGACGCCGGTCGCCCGGCAGCGCAGCATGCCCTCGCCGTTGGCCGTCGCCGCGAAGACGCGCTCGCCGGGATGCTTGACCACCGGCATGCTCTCGCCGGTGAGCATCGCCTCGTTGACGCTCGACGCGCCGTCCAGCACCTCGCCGTCGACCGGCACGCTCTCGCCGGGCCGCACGATGAACACGTCGCCGGGCATCAGCAGCGCCGCGTCGATCTCCAGCAGTTGCCCGTCGCGCTCGACGCGCGCCGTCTTCGGCTGCAGACGCACCAGCGCCTCGATCGCCGCCGTGGTGCGCGCCTTGGCGCGCGCTTCGAGCAGCTTGCCGAGCAGCACCAGGGTGATCACCGCCGCCGAGGCCTCGAAGTAGACCGGCAGATCGTGCAGCCCGCCGAGCGTCACCGCCAGACTGAATATGTAGGCGGCGCTGGTGCCCAGCGCGACCAGCACGTCCATGTTCGCCCCGCCGCCGCGCAGCGCCTTCCAGCCGCCGTCGTAGAAGCGCCAGCCGATCCAGAACTGCACCGGCGTGGCCAGCGCCAGCTGCAGCCAGCGCGGCAGCAGATCGTGATGCTGCCCGCGCAGCGCGTCGGCGCCGAACATGGTCGCCATCTGCGCCACCAGCGGCAGGGTCAGCGCCGCGGCGATCCAGAAGCGCCGGAGCTCGGCGCGGTAGGCCGCGAGCTTGCGCGCCTTGTCCTCCTCGCGCGAGCGGTCGTCGACCAGCCGGCCCGCGAAGCCCGCCCGCGCGACGGCGTCGAGCAGCTGCCCGACCGTCGCCACGCCCGGCCGGTAGCGCACGCGCGCCCGTTCCGACGCCAGGTTGACCGCCGCCTCGACGCCCTCGATGCGATTGAGCACCTTTTCCAGGCGCGTCGCGCAGGCCGCGCAGGTCATGCCCTCGATGCCCAGCTCCAGCGTCTGCGGCGGCACGCCGAAGCCGGCTTTCTCGATGGTGTCGACCACCTGCCGCGGCGAGGCGCCGGACGGCGCCAGCTCGACGCTGGCCCGCTCGGACGCCAGGTTGACGCTGGCCGTCACGCCCGGCAGGCGGTTGAGGACTTTTTCGATGCGCGCCGCGCAGGCGGCGCAGGTCATGCCGCTGACGGGCAGGTCGAGCCGCGCCGGGGAATCGGCGGCGGCGGCAGGCGGTACGGAAGAAGACATGTCAATGATGATGCACAGGCAAGGAAATACCGAGGAAGGCGCGGAGCCCCCACAAACCGAAGGCGAGGATGATCAATCCGGCCGCGATGCGTACGACCGGCCGACCGAGCGCAGCGTTCAATCGCGCGGCGAGCAAACCGGCCAGCAGCAGGGTCGGCAGCGTTCCCGCGCCGAACGCGAGCATCAGGCCGGCGCCGCGCCACGCCGAACCGCTGGTCAGCGCGACGGCCAGAGCGCTGTAGACCAGCCCGCACGGCAGCCAGCCCCACAGCAGCCCGAGCGGGAACGCCTGGGCCACCGTGCGCGCCGGCAGGAAGCGCCGCGTCAGCGGCTGGATTTTCCGCCACAGCCGCTGGCCGGCCCGTTCGGTGAAGGCCAGCACGCGCGTCGCGCCCATCAGGTACAGGCCGAGCGCCACCAGCATCAGGTTGGCGAACACCGACAGCACCATGCGCGCCGGCAGGGTCCCGGCCAGCGCGACGCCCGCTCCGCCGACGGCGCCGGCCAGCGCGCCGGCCGCGGCGTAGCTGGTGATCCGTCCGGCGCTGTAGGCCAGGTGCAGCGAGGGTTTGTTGCCGCCGCCGACCGACAGGGCTCCGACGATCCCGCCGCACATGCCGACGCAATGCGTGCCGCCGAGCAGGCCGACGAGGAACAGGGCGAAAAAGGACGATTCATGCATCGCGCGGCGACCTCCGGGAAACGGGAAGTTTAACCGACTTGGGCCGCGTGCCCGCGGACGCAGCGGAAACTCGCCATGTTCGTCCGGGTCGGGGATAATTTCCGGGAATCCATCCAGGAACGCAGGAGTGCCATGAGAGCCCTGATCGTCGAACCCTCGCGCATGATCCGCAACATCTTCGTCTCGCTCTTTTCCAAGAACGGCATCCAGGCGGTCGGCGTCGAGACCGCCGCGGAGGCGCTGGGGCAGCTGGCGGGCGAGCCGGTCGACTTCCTCTGCTTCGCGATGCAGCTGAGCGACATGACCGGGCTCGAATTCTATGCCGCCGCCAAGGAGCGCGGGCTGATCGGCAAGCATCCCTCGGTGATGCTCACCGGCTCCCAGGAGACCGTCGGCGCGGCGGCGCTCGGCCTCGGCGTCACCGAATGCTTCTCGAAAAGCGAACCGGCCGTGTTCGAGGAGTACGTCACCCGCTGGGCCGCCCGCAGCACCGCGAAACTGCGCGCCAGCGTCCTGCTGATCGAGGACAGCGCCGTGCAGGCCGGCTACCTGGAAAAGCTGCTCCACGCCCAAGGCCTGAAGACCGCGCGCTCCGGCAGCGGCGAAGAAGCGCTGGCACTGCTCGCGCGGCAGTCGTTCGATCTGGTGCTGGTCGATTACGTGCTCGAAGGCGCGCTCACCGGCCTGAACGTGATCCGCCGCATCCGCGGCCTGCCCGGCCGCACCGGCAAGATTCCGATCCTCGCCATCTCCGGCTTCGACGACGTGGCGCGGCGCGTCGAAATGCTGCATTCCGGGGCCAACGACTTCGTGCTCAAGCCCGTCGTGCCGGAGGAATTCCAGGTGCGCGTCGGCAACCTCGTGCAGCTGCGCCAGGCGCTGGACTATCTCGAGGAACAGCACGCCATTCTCTACGAAATGGCCATGCGCGACCGTCTGACCTCAGTTTACAACCGGCACTACATCAGCGAACGCTCGCAGACCCTGATCCAGGAGGCCAAGGCCTCGCGCCGGCCGCTGAGCCTGATCACCCTGGACATCGACCATTTCAAGCGGATCAACGACAACCACGGGCATTCCGTCGGCGACCACGTGCTGGTTGCCGTGGCCGCGGCCGTCACGCAGTTTCTCGGCGACGCCGGCATCGTCGCCCGCATGGGCGGCGAGGAGTTCATGGCGGTGCTGCCGGACTGCGACGAATTCCGGGCGGTCAACCAGGCCGAGGCGCTGCGCGAACTGATCGAGGAACTGGCCCCGTCGGGGCTGCGCGTCACCGCCAGCTTCGGCGTCGCCCAACTGCATCCCGAAGAAGGCTACGAAACCGTGTTCGGCCGCGCCGACATGGCCATGTACCAGGCCAAGCGCACCGGCCGCAACTGCGTCTTCTCGGGCGAAGGCGGCGGCTGACAGCTGATTCAACCACGGCGACACGGCGGGCACGGCGAGAAAACGGAGATTTGCCTTTTCGCCGTGCCCGCCGTGTCGCCGTGGTTAACTTTTCCCGTCAGATTACCTTCGAATAGCGGTTCTGCGTCCGGTTGGCGCGCAGGTAGGCGTCGAAGGCCATGGAGATGGCGCGCACCAGCATGCGTCCAGAGGGCAGGACGACGATCCGGTCCGGTTCGCTGCGCAAGAGCCCGGCCTGCTCCATTTCGCCGAGTTCGGCGAGCTCGACCGCGAAGTGGCGCGGGAAATCGATGCCGAACTCCTTTTCGAATGCCGCGAACGACAGCTCGAAATGGCACATCAGCGACTGGATGACCGCCCGCCGCAGCACGTCCTCCGGCGTCAGGCCGATGCCGCGGAAGACCGGCAGGATGCCGTTGTCGAGGCGCTCGTAGTATTCGTCCAGCGTCTTGACGTTCTGGCTGTAGCTGGTCCCGACCTTGCCGATCGAGGTGATGCCGAAGGACAGCATGTCGCGGTCCGAGTGCGTCGAATAGCCCTGGAAGTTGCGGTGCAGCCGCCCGGCGCGCTGCGCCACGGCCAGCTCGTCGTCCGGCTTGGCGAAGTGGTCCATGCCGATGAACACGTAGCCGGCGGAAGTCAGCTTGTCGATGGCCCGCGCCAGGATCTGCAAGCGCGCGTCCGGCGTCGGCAGGTCGGCATCGAGGATGCGCCGCTGCGGCTTGAACAGCGTCGGCAGGTGCGCGTAGTTGTAGATCGACAGCCGGTCCGGGCTGGCCGCCAGCACGCGGTCGAGCGTGCGGTCGAAACCTTCCACCGACTGCTTCGGCAGGCCGTAGATCAGGTCGATGCTGATCGACTTGAATCCGTTGGCCCGCGCCGCGTCCATCACCGCGAAGGTCTCCTCCTCGCTCTGGATGCGGTTGACCGCCTGCTGCACGCGCTCGTCGAAGTCCTGCACGCCCAAGCTCATGCGGTTGAAGCCCAGCTCCGCGAGCAGGTCGACGGTGGCGCGGTCGACCTTGCGCGGATCGACCTCGATCGAATACTCGCCGCCGTCGAGCAGGCGGAAATGCCGGCGGGTCATGTCCATCAGCTGGCGCATCTCGTCGTGCGACAGGAAGGTCGGCGTGCCGCCGCCCCAATGCAGCTGTTCGACGGCGTTGTCGTCCGGATGCAGGAAGCCGGTCTGCAGCGCGAGCTCCCGGCCCAGGTACTTCAGGTACTTGGCCGAGCGCCCGTGATCCTTGGTGATGATCTTGTTGCACGCGCAGTAGTAGCAGATGGTGGTGCAGAACGGCAGATGGAAGTACAGCGAGAACGGCTTGCGGTCCTGCGGATCGTCGCGCCGGCGCTCCAGCCGCTCGCGGTAGGCGTCGGCGCCGAATCCAGGGCCGAAGCGGTCGGCCGTCGGGTACGAGGTGTAGCGCGGGCCGTTGATGTCGAAGCGGCGGATCAGCGCTTCGTCGAAGACGAGGTGGTCGGTAAAGGACGCCATGGGATATCGGAATCGTGATCGTGTCGTTTCGACAAGGGCTCCCGGCCGGGGTTCGGCGAACCGCGCGGAGCCCGTCGCCGCGTCACTCTATCACGGTGAATCCCCGCGACAAATCAGAACAGCGGCGCCAGCCAGGCGGCCGGATGCCGCGTCAGGGCGACCGAGACGATATAGGCGTAGGCGCACAGGGCCAGCACGAAAAACACGGCGGTCTGCCGCCGGCTCCGGCCGAAGCGGAACGCCGCCATGCCGAAGCCGATGTACGCCAGCAGGCCGATCACCTTGGCCGTCAGCCAGGGCTGCTCGATCGGGTATTGCTGGCTGATCACCGCCAGCGCGACGGCGCTGGACAGGAGCACGGTGTCGACCACGTGCGGCAGGATTTTCGCCCAGCGCCGCCGGTACAGCGGCGAATCGAGCAGCCGCCAGCAGCCGCGCAGGAAAAATCCGATGCCGCTGAGGATGACGCAGGTGATATGCACGTCGCGCAGGACCAGATACATCATCGCGCCGTCTTCCTCTCCTCGGCCAGCTTTTCGATCTTGCGCCGCTGCGCGCGGAACAGCCGGACCGCCGACCACAGGTTGCGCGCCAGCCACGCCTGCGAGACGGCGACGGCGGCGCCCGCCGGCACGGCCAGCGCCTCGGGCCGGAAGGTCGCCGCCAGCAGCAGGCCGGCGGCCGCGAAATGCGCCAGCATCTGCCGGTGCATCGCCCGTTCGTCGATCACCTTCTTCATGTTCGGCGCGATCAGCAGACCCCGGCCGAGGTTCTGCAGATGCAGCCAGACCAGGAACGGCACGATCTTGTAGAGCATGCCGGTGATCACCGACACGAAACCGCCGTACATCAGCAGGACGCCGCCGGTCACCGGCCAGCCCGGCCAGTTGCCGACGGCCGGCACGGCCATGGCGAGCGCCCACAGCAGGGCGGCGGCAAACACGCTCGCCATGCCCACGCGCCAGCACTGCTGGTTGGTGTCGAAACGCGCCCGCTTGCTGCGGCGCTGCAAGTCGAGGGTAACCATGGCGAACAGGGCTGCGGCGAGGACCAGCGCCAGCGCCGCCACGGTCGCGGCCGGTTCGCTGCCGGCCAGCGCCAGGCCGCTCCAGGCGAGCGCGGCCAGCAGCAGGACCGGCGCCAGCCGGCGGCTCAGCGCCGCGGGATAGCCCGGCGTGATCTGGAACATCGGCACCACGACGTAGGCCACGGCGGCCAGCAGGCCGATCCCCCAGACGGCGAATCCCCAGCCCAGGTGCAGGTCGGCCAGCAACAGCAGCGGCAGGTCGGCCCAGCCGGCCAGCCCCAACGCCATGAGCACGCCCAGGGCGATCGTCGCGGCCAGTCCGCCGAGCGCCGTCTTCAGCCCGCCCAGGGTCGGCCCGGTCGCCGGCACGCCGCGCATCGCCCAGGCGGCGGCGCCGATGAACAGCCCGCCGCCGCCCGCGAAACACAGGCCGGCGAGGACGAACAGCCACGGCACGAAACTCAGGAAGGCGGCCACCAGCAGCACCGCCCCGGCGGTGATCGCCGCATGCACGGCCGCCGCGACCCGCGCCGGCTGCCGGATGTTGGCGCCGGCCACAACCGGCAGCACCTGGATCAGCGCGCCGAGCATGGCCTGCAGCATGAAGCCGGCGGTCACCAGATGCGTCAGCGCCAGCGCCTCGGGCGTCCAGCGCGACAGGAAGGCGTCCGGCCCCGACCACGCCAGGAGCATGCCGGCCGCCACGCCGAAAACGGGCGCGCTGAGGAAAAAGCGGAACGGCGCCGCGATCGGCGGCGACCGGTCGTAGGAAAGCAGACCCTGCATGCGTGCTACGGCCGGTGCCGGATCAGGATCTCGACCGTCCCGTCCTCGCCATGCGAGGTTTCCCAAGCGTAGCCGTTGAGTTCCAGCGCCCGGTACAGCGGAAACGGTTCGCGGTTGAGGCGCAGCAGCACGCTCTGCCCGGGCTGGATCTCGTCCAGCGCCTCCATGGTCAGGATGAAGGGTTCCGGCGGTTCGAGCTCGCGCCCGTCGACCACCCGGTCCGCCCCGCGATCGGCGTTCTCTGCGCTCATGGGCGGCCTAGTCCGCGATGCCTTCGCGCATGCGCGCCACCAGCGCCGCCGAGGCTCCGGCCAGATGCTGGTCGCACATCGGATACAGCACATTCTCCTCCTTCATGTTGTGCTGCTGCGTCATGATGTGCGTGGTCTCGGCATAGCCGGCGTAGTCGTCGGCGTCGCGCGCCTCGATGGCCGCGGCGGCGGCCTCCATCAGTTCGCGGATCTGGGCATGCTCGCTGCGCATCACGGCGGTCGGTCCGTGGGTCATGCCGGTGCGCGCCTCGAAGGCGGGGAACAGGACGGATTCCTCGGCCTCGAAATGGCGCAGCACCGAGTCCCTGAAGCGCACGAAGTCGGCCGCCGCCTTTTCCCAGTCGGCGGCCTCGATGTCCTGTTCGACGGCGGCGAACAGTTCGTCGCACTGGCGGTGATGCACGCCCAGCAAGTCGCGGATAGTTTCCATGGCACATCCTCTCGAATCGTTTCCGGCATTGTCCGGAACAGGCGCTCCGGCTGCATTGACCGACATCAAAATCCGGCGCCGCTTGGCTTTGCCGCATCCGGCATCTATATTAGGGACAGGGATAAACGACAAAAAAGGAGTCGCCATGTTCAAACATATCCTCGTTCCCACCGATGGTTCGGAGCTTTCGCAAGACACCGTGCGGCGCGCCGTTTCTTTCGCCAAGGAGGCCGGAGCGAGAATAACCGCCTTCTATGCGAAACCCGAATATCCCGTCACCTACTACGGCGAAGGCGTGCTGATAGACACGACCTCGCCGGAAAAATTCGCGGAGCTGGCCGAGACGCAGGGGCAGGAAATCCTCGGCTTCGCCGCCAACCTCTGCCAGGAAGCCGGCGTGCCATGCACCAAGCTGACCGCGACCAGCGACGTTCCGTATGAAGCCATCATCGAGGCCGCGACGAACAGCGGCTGCGACCTGATCTTCATGGCCTCGCACGGCCGGCGCGGGTTCACCAGCCTGCTGCTGGGCAGCGAGACGCAGAAGGTGCTGACGCACTCGACGATCCCGGTGCTGGTCTACCGCTCGCCGAGCTAACCGGCGAGCCAGGCGCCGGCACAACAAGAACAAGCCCCGGCTTCACCGCGCCGCCCGGCCGCACGGCGGCGCGCGACTTCCGCCGGCGTTGCGCGCCGGGGATTTCACGCTGCATCGTGTCATTGCGCCTCAAGCGTTCCAGGGAGAACGAGCGAATAAAGGAAAGGAGTCGCCATGTTCCAACATCTTCTGGTTCCGACGGACGGTTCGCCGTTGTCCGAGGCGGCCGTGGGCAAGGCCATCGCGTTCGCCAAGGAGGCGGGGGCGCGCATCACCGCCTTCTACGCCAAGGCGTCGCCGCCGGTGGAGCGTTTCGTCGACGGCGTTCCGATCGATGCGGAGATCGTGAAGAATTTCCAGCGGATGGCCGACGAGGAGGCGCAGAGAATCCTCGATTTCGTCGCCATCGCCTGCCGCCAGGAGGGCGTCCCCTGCGCCACCGTCACGATGACCAGCGACGCGCCCTATGAAGGCATCATCCAGACGGCCACGGAGAAGGGCTGCGACCTGATCTTCATGGCCTCGCACGGCCGGCGCGGCATCAGCGCGCTGCTGCTGGGCAGCGAGACGATGAAGGTGCTCACGCACTCGAAGATTCCGGTGCTGGTCTGCCGCTAGGGGAACGCTGATTCGTTCGTCACCCGGCGCGGTTTTCCTGGATTCCGGCTTTCGCCGGAATGACGGACGTGGATCAGGTCACTCCGCCCGGCCCGCCGCGGCGGGCTCTCCGGCGCCCCGCTTGAAGTAGCGGGGCGCTTCGAACAGCGAGTCGATCTCGACGCGGCAGATTTGCGGATGGTCGGGGACGACGTAGAGCACCGGCGTCATCAGTTCCTCGAAGATGCCGCGCAGACTGCGCCCGCCGGTCCTGTACTCGATGGCGATCTCCGCGATCTGCTCGAACACGCGTGGCGCCACCACCAGTTCGACGCCTTCCGCGCGGAATATCTCGCGGAACTGGTGGTAGATCGCGTTCTTCGGCACGCTCATGATGCGCACCAGCATGTCCCGGGTCAGGTCGGCGAAGCGGGCGATCACCGGCAGGCGGCCGGTGAATTCGGGAATCAGGCCGAATTCGAAGAGGTCGGTCGGCTTCACCCGGTTGTTGAGGCGGTCGAGAATGCTCTGGTTGTCCGCCTCCGAGGTGGCGACGAAGCCGAAGCCGTGCGTGCGGGACATGATCTTTTCCAGCCCGACGAAGGCGCCGCCGCAGATGAACAGGATGTTCGTGGTATCGATGTAGCGGTCGGCGCCCAGCTTGACCGGCGCGCCTTCCATGATCTTGAGCAGCGCGTGCTGGACGCTCTCGCCCGAGGTGGCGCGCGATTCGCCGGTCGAGGCCCGCAGCTTGTCGATCTCGTCGATGAAGACGATGCCGCGGCCGGCCTGCCCCACATCGCCGCCGGCCTTGTCGACCAGGCGCTGGAGCATGGCTTCGATCTCCTCGTTGACGTAGCGGGTCTGCGCCAGCGAGGTGGCGTCGGCGGTGACGAAGGGCACCGACAGCAGGCGCGAGAGCGTCTCGCAGGCCAGCGTCTTGCCGGTGCCCGACGAGCCGATGAGCAGGACGTTGCTCTTGGCGATCGTCTCGACGCCCCGCCCCAGCGCGGAGAGCTTCCGGTAATGGGCGTAGACGGCGACGGCGAGCGTGCGCTTGGCTTCGTCCTGCCCGATGACGTATTGATCGAGGTAGTCGACAATCGCCCTCGGCGTGATTTCTTTCGGCAGCAAGATCGTTCTCCAGCGATGACGGCAAAACGCCATGGTAGGCCAGCCGGCGGGAAAATGCCGCGGCAATGCTATAAAATCCGGCAAATCCGGCGCACGACACACAAGGGAGATGGGAACCGATGTTCGAATGGTGGCACTGGGTGGTCCTGGGATTGTGCCTGTCGATCGCCGAACTGGCGGTTCCCGCCTTCTTCATCATCTGGTTCGGCCTCGGCGCGGTCGGCGTCGGCCTGCTCCTGCTGCTCGCGCCCGGGCTGGCGCTGGCGACGCAACTGCTCATCTGGGCGGGCCTGTCGGGCGCGCTCGTCGCCGTCTGGTTCCGCTACCTGCGGCCGGGCACACGGACTTCGGTCGGCACCTCGGCGGCCAGCGTGGCCGGCGAGGTCGGCGTGCTGGTCAGCGACCTGCCGCCGCACGCGCGCGGGCAGGTGCGCTTCCAGAAGCCGATCCTCGGCGCCGACGTCTGGGAATGCTACGCGGAACAGCATCTGACGGCCGGCGAGCGCGTGCGCGTGGTGGCGGTCGAAGGCAATTTCATCAAAGTGGAGGCAACCCGCAAATGATCGGCACCACCATCACATCCGTCGTCATCCTGGCGTTCGTCTTCGTCACCGTCGCGCGCGGCGTGCGCATCGTCCCGCAGGGCGAGGAGTGGATCGTGCAGCGCCTCGGCAAGTACCGCGTGACGCTGCTGCCGGGCCTGCGCTTCATCATTCCCTATTTCGACTCGGTGTCCTACAAGGTCACCACCAAGGACATCATCCTCGACGTGCAGGAGCAGGAGGTGATCACCCGCGACAACGCCGTGATCGTGGTCAACGCCATCGCCTTCATCAAGGTCACCGATCCGGTCAAGGCGGTGTACGGCGTCGAGAACTTCTCCGAGGCCATCCGCAACATGATCATGACCACGCTGCGCTCGATCGTCGGCGAGATGGAGCTCGACCATGCGCTGTCCTCGCGCGACATGATCAAGACCCGCCTGAAGGCCGGTGTCGCCGACGAGGCGCTGGACTGGGGCCTGACCGTGAAATCGGTGGAGATCCAGGACATCAAGCCGTCCGAGTCGATGCAGCGCGCCATGGAGCTGCAGGCCTCCGCAGAGCGCGAAAGAAAGGCGATGGTGACCAAGGCCGAGGGCGAAAAGCAATCGATGATCCTCTCCGCCGAAGCGCGCCTGGAATCGGCCAAGCGCGACGCGGAAGCGCAGATCATGCTCGCCGACGCCTCGTCGCAGGCCATCGCCAAGGTCACCGCCGCCTTCGGCGAGAACGAGCTGCCGATGCTCTACCTGCTCGGCGAAAAGTACATCGCCAGCCTGGGCAGGATGGCCGAATCGCCGAACGCCAAGACGGTGCTGCTGCCGGGCGACCTGCAGAACACGCTGCGCGGGCTGTTCCAGAGGCTGCAGAAATAACGCATTCCCAGGAAAACCGTCCCGAAGAAAGCCCCGCGTGACCGAAAAGCAGCGACTCATCCGGGGCTACCTCGCCGCCGCCGCGACCTTGCTGATGTGGGCGGGGTTTTCCCTGATCTCGCGGCTCGGCGGGAAAAGCGTGCTCACGCCCTACGACATCTTCGCCCTGCGGCTGATCACCGCCGCCGCCGTCCTGCTGCCGTTCGCCGGCAGCATGCCGCCGCGCTGCTGGGCCGACCGCCGGCTGTGGCTGCTGACCTGCCTGTGCAGCCTGATCTACTGCCCGCTGGCCTACTCCGGCTTCAAGTACGCGCCCGCCGCCCACGGCGGCATCCTGCTGTCCGGGCTGCAGCCCTTCCTGATCAGCGCGGTGGCCTGGCTGCTGGCCGGCACGCGGCCGAACCGCGTGCGCGCCGCCGGCCTGGGCCTGATCGGCGCGGGCATCGCCTGCGCCGCCATGCCGTATCTCACCGAATGGTCGCCGGACTACGCCTTCGGCGACCTGCTGATCTTCCTCAGTTCGGTCTGCTGGGCTTTCTACGGCGTGCTCGCGGCGCGCTGGGGCTATTCGCCGTGGACGCTGACGCGGGCCATCGCCTACGGCTCGGCCGCCGTGTACCTGCCCGTCTATGCGTTGTGGTTGCCCAAGGAGCTGGCTGCCGCGCCGGTGTCGATGCTGGTCATCCAGGGCGCCTTCCAGGGCATCTCGGCGACCATCCTGGCCATGCTGACCTACCTCAAGTCGCTGGAACTGCTCGGTCCGGAACGCACGGCGTCGTTCCTCGCCCTCGTCCCCATCGTCATCGGCATCCTCGCCGTGCCGCTGCTGGACGAGCCGCTCACCCTCTGGCTCGGCAGCGGCATCGTGCTCGTCTCGCTGGGCTCCTACGTCGCCTCCAAGGCCGGGCGCGCCTGACGGCTCCGCCTCAGCGCGCGGCCGGCGGCCGCGCGCCCGCCTCCCCGCCTTCTTCGCCTTCCGGCAGATGGATGAGGCCGGTGGTGTAATCGTATTCGAACACTTCGCCGTAGCGCCCCCATTCGATCGCCACCTTCAGCACGCGCTCGGCCTCGGCTTCGTCCATGTTCTCGTGCAGCAGGCCGAGGAACGGCTCCTCGGGCAGTTCGCCCGAATCCTCCTGCTCCAGGCTGTTGCGGATGTGCGCGGCCAGGGGCACGTGTTCGAGCAGCTGCTGGCCGAAAATCTCCTGGCGCAGGACCTTGCTGCCCTCCACGAAACGGCGGCCGATCGGCGTGATGGCGATGTCGCCCTGCTCGACGCGGGCCAGCCCGAGCATGCCGAGCGCGTGCGCGACGGGCAGCAGTTCCTCGTCGCTGAGGTCCGATTCCTCGACCAGCCGGGGCAGGTCGGCGCGTCCCTGGAACGGCTCATCGGCCAGCATTTCGAGCACGCCCTCCATGCGGCTGACGTCGGCTCCGGGCAGGCGCATCGTGAGGTGCGCGTGCACCGGCTCCTCGACCGCCGCCTGCGGCGCGCGCGCGGTCATCAGCGCGTAGACTTCGTCGATCAGCACGCGCACTTCGCTCGAATCGGCGTCGCGCGGCCGCGGCAGGCCGATCGCCAGTTCGGCGCGCACCCGGCCGGGGTCGCTGGCGAAGATCAGCACGCGGTCGGCCATCATCACGGCTTCCTCGATGTTGTGCGAGACGACCAGGATGGCCTTGGTGGGAATGGCGCGGCTGTTCCAGAGGTCGAGGATTTCCTCGCGCAGGCGCTCGCCGGTCAGCACGTCGAGCGCGGAAAAGGCCTCGTCCATCAGCAGCACGTCGGGCTGCATGACCAGGGCGCGCGCGATCCCGACGCGCTGGCGCATGCCGCCCGAAAGCTCGCGCGGCAGCGCGCCCTCGAAGCCCGACAGCCCGATCATGTCGATGGCCGCCGTGGCGCGCCGTTCCCGCTCGGCGGCCGGCACGGCCCGGGCTTCGAGGCCGAGCTCGACGTTCTGGCGGACGGTCAGCCAGGGAAACAGGGCGAACGACTGGAACACCATGCTGACGCCGCGCGCCGGCCCGAACAGCGGCTGCCCGCGATAGCGCACCTCGCCGCCGTCCGCCGGGATCAGCCCGGCCATCAGGCGCAGCAGGGTCGACTTGCCGGAGCCCGACTGCCCGAGCAGGGCGACGATCTCGCCCTCGCGCAGCGTGAAATCCACGTCCCGCAGCACGGCGCGCGCGGTGCCGTCGGCGCCGCGGAACGACTTGCCGACGGACTTGAGTTCGATGATGGCGGGAGTCATTTCCTTCATTCCTCAGAAATGCATGCGGTCTTCGGCCAGCCGGTACAGCCGGCGCCAGACGAAGTGGTTCAGGCCCATGACGTAGACGCACATCACGCCGATCCCCAGGGCGATGCGCGGGAAGTCGCCGCCGGCGGTCATTTCGGCGATGTAGCTGCCCAGGCCGTGGGCCTGCAGCGTGGTGTCGCCCCAGGTCACGTATTCGGACACGATGCTGGCGTTCCACGAACCGCCGCTGGCGGTGATGGCGCCGGTGACGAAGCTCGGGAAGATGGCCGGCAGGTAGTAGCGCCGCCATTTGAGCCAGCCCTTGAGGTCCAGGTTGCGCGCGGCGAAGCGCAGCTCGGTCGGCACGCCGGACGCGCCGGCGATGACGTTGAACAGCAGGTACCACTGCGTGCCGAAGATCATCAGCGGCGACAGCCAGATTTCGGGATCGAGCCGCCAGCGCACGATCAGCACCACGGCGATCGGGAACATCAGGTTGGCCGGAAAGGCGGCGAGGAACTGGGCCAGCGCCTGCACGCGCGACGAGATGCGCGGATTCATGCCGACCCAGATGCCGACCGGCACCCAGACCACGGCGGCCAGCACGATGAGCACCAGCACCCGCAGCAGGGTCAGGAAGCCCAGGCCGAACACGTGCGCCGCCTCCGCCCAGCCGACTTCCGAATGGATGAAGACGATCAGCCGCCAGCCGGCGATCAGCACCAGGGCGGCGAGGACGGCGTCCCAGGCGCGCTCGGCGCGGGCCGAACGCGCGCCCGGCCGCGCCCGGATCGACGTACCGTCGAAGTCGCGCCGGAAGAGCACGAAGGAGCGTTCCAGCAGGCGCACGGCCAGGCGGGCGAGCGCCGACAGCCAGGCCGAACGCCGCGCCCAGGTGAGCAGCCAGGACGCCTGCCCGTCGCTCTCGCCGGTTTCCTCGAAGCGGAACTTGTTGGCCCAGGCCAGCAGCGGCCGGAAGAAGAGCTGGTCGTAGAGCAGCACGCCGACCAGCATGCCGGCGATCGCCCAGCCGATCGCCGGCAGGTCGCGCGACTCGATCGCCAGGGCGATGTAGGAGCCGATGCCCGGCAGCTTGATGCTCTGGTTGGAGACCGAGATGGCCTCGGAGGCGACCACGAAGAACCAGCCGCCCGACATCGACATCATCATGTTCCACAGCAGCGCGGGCATGGCGAAGGGCATTTCCAGCCGCCAGAAGCGCTGCCAGCCGGACAGCTGGAACACGCTGGCCGCCTCGGCCAGTTCGGCCGGCACGGTCTTCAGCGACTGGTAGAGGCTGAAGGCCATGTTCCACGCCTGCGAGGTGAAGATGGCGAAGATCGCCGCGCACTCGACGCCGAGCAGGTTGCCGGGGAAGAGCGCGATGAAGCCGGTCACGGTGATCGACAGGAAGCCGAGGATCGGGATCGACTGCAGGATGTCGAGCAGCGGAATCAGGATCTTCTCGGCGGTGCGGAACTTGGCGGCCAGCGCGGCGAAGGCGCAGGCGAAGAGCACGGAAACGCCGAGCGCGATGAACATGCGCAGCGTCGTGCGCAGGAGGTAGTACGGCAGCGCCGCGGGTTCGAGCGTCAGCGGCAGCGCGTCGCCGACGTGATAGGGACGGGCCATCTGCCCCGCGCCGTAGGCCAGGGTGACGAGCAGCGCCAGCACCAGCGGCAGGATGATCCAGTCCCAGCGGTTGCCGGCCGACTCCACGACCTGGCGGGGGAAGAAAAGCTTGGTTCCGGGCATCGCGGGGCCATCCGGCGGCGGAAAAGCGGCTATTTTAGGCCTGTTCGCGCCGATTTCAGGGAAGCACCAGGACGACCTTCACGCGCGCCGGGTCGACGTGCTCCGCGTCGACATAGCCGATGGCGCGGGGATTCGCCGCCACCGCCTGGATCACCTCCTTCCAGCCGCCGGCCTTCAAGGGCGGCGACGCCTTCCCGGAAAACACCAGCCGGGACCAATAGGCGCTCATCTGTTCGGGGTCCCGGTTGACCAGGGCGCGATAGAACTGGACGTTCTCCGGCGTGCCGGGCGGCAGATCGATCGGCACCGCCGGCTCGCCGCCGGGGAACTCGCGGTTGCTGGCCAGGAAGATGTTGATCACCTGCGATCTGCTGAGCTGCTCGACGCCGCTGCGCGGGTTGACGATGACCGCCAGCTCCGCGCGCGCGGAACACGCCAGCGCCAGGAGGACGAGCGCCGAAACGCCGGGCTTGGAGAGGATCACGCCGATTCAGGGTCTCAGAAGACGAAATCCAGCGATAGGCTGACCATGGTCGTCCTGCCGTTCCAGTCGGGATCGGTGTCCTCCACCAGCATCGACAGGCTCTTGCCGCCGCGCACGAAATCGACCTGGGCCTTCAGCGCCATGTTGCGCCGGAAATCCCAGCGGGTGCCGAGGGTGAAGGTCTCGCTGTCCATGCGCGTGCCCGATACCGCCATCGCCTTGGCCAGTCCCGCGTCGAGCGGCTGATACCACGGCAGGGCGGGCAGCCCGGTCGCCAGTTTTTTCGGATCGATTCTCGCCCGCGAGTAACCGGCATAGGGCGTGACGTTGCCGACGCGCCGGCCGACCAGACAATGGAAGGCGCTGCCGTCCGGCAGCGTGGGATTCTCGTAGCGCATGGCGTCGAACACCATCTGCAGCTGCCAGTCGCCGTTGTCGTAACCGACGCCCAGCGATTCATAGGTGCCCGTCGTACCTTCCACCTTCAGCTTGTCGGCCAGCCTGCGGGCGGGCGTCATGGCCAGGCCGTCGCGCAGCGGCGTCAGCGTGTCGTTCTCGTGCGCCAGCCGCGCCCGGGCGTGGAAATACCGGAACTGCCACGCGCCGACCTGGTAATCGATCGACCCCTTGACCCCTTTCGAGCCGCTGAAGTCGTAATGGGGAAGATCCTCGCGCGCGATGCCCGCCGTCCCCTCGACGCTCATGACGCCCTCGCCGAGCGGGACGCGCCAGCGCGCGCTGGCGCCGTCGAGGTAGTTCAGCGGCACGTTGTAGGACTCGCTCGCCGGCCGGATCGGGATGTACGAATACCCCACCATGCGCGTGTCGGCCAGCATGAGCAGATCGAGCCCGACCCGCCCCAGCCGCACGGAAAAGCGCGGGTCAAGGTCGAACTTCACGAAAGCCGCGGTGACGTCCGGCCGGAAGGAACCGTCCTCCCGGTAATAGGACGCCGCCTGGACCAGGGCGTCGACCTGATGGTTGAAGCGGTATTGCGCCTGCACTCCCAGCAGCGAGTCCTGTTTGGCGGACCATTCGTCGCCGATTCCCTCCGGCTGCCGGATGCTGCGCAGGATATGCGCGTCGCCGTTGCTCGAACGCGCCGCGCCGAGCGTGCCGAAGCCGCGGAAGGAAAAGGCGTCCTCCTCGATGGCGGACACCGTGTCGGCGGCGTGCGCGCGGCCCGGCCAGCAGACCACCGCGCCGAGCAGCAGCGGGATCATCGCCGCGAGCAGCCGGGACGCTCGCCAACCCGGCCCGGCCCCGAGGCCCGCCGCGTCAACGACGGATTGGCGCGCCTCAACCGTTCGATACATGTCCGACTCCAGTCCTGGAAAAAATCCGCATCGTTGCGCCGCCGCCGAGGACATGCCCGAACCATCGGGATTCTCGCCTGTCGCAGCGCAGCCTGCTTTTCGAAAGCCGGGATTCAATCACAACGGCCGCCCGCGGCCCACGTAATAAGTCACACTCCCGGCCAATGCGCTCCGCGTCGGGCCCGATTTTCCAGGGTTGCTACAATCCTTTACTTTTCACGCATTCCGCCATCCCCATGCCAGAACATTTCATCCCCGGTAAAGACGCCTCGCTCGAATCATCGATCGCCCGCATGCAGTCCCGGCTCGCCGAGATCGGCTTTCACGTCGAGGAGCGCTCCTGGCTCAATCCGGTGCCCGGCCTGTGGTCGGTGCACGTCGCCGACCGCGACTGCCCGCTGCTGTTCACCAACGGCAAGGGCGGCAGCCGGCTGGCCGCGCTGGCCAGCGCGCTCGGCGAGTTCTTCGAGCGGGCCTCGACCCACTATTTCTGGAGCCACTACTATTTCGGCGAGGCCCTGGCCGCCGAGCGCTGCGTGCATCATCCCGACGAACGCTGGTTCGCGTTCGGCGACGACGGACGGTGGCCGGCGGAGCTGCTGACGCCGGCCCTGCGCGACTTCTACGACCCGGAGAGAAGCATCCCGGCGGAGACGCTGGTGGACCGCAACTCCGGCAACCGCGAGCGCGGCATCTGCGCCCTGCCCTTCGCCCGGCTCGAAGACGGCGAACCCGTGTGGTTCCCGGTGAACATCGTCGGCAACCTGTACGTCAGCAACGGCATGTCGGCCGGCAACACGCTCGAAGAGGCGCGCGCGCAGGCGCTGTCGGAAATCGTCGAGCGCCACGTCAAGTTTCGCGTGCTGCGCGAGGGGCTATGCCTGCCGGAAATCCCCGACGAGTTCCTCGCCCGCCACCCCCGGCTCGCCGAGGACGTCGGCGAACTGCGCCGGGCCGGCTTCGGCATCCTGGTCAGGGATGCCTCGCTCGGCGGACGTTAACCGGTGGCCTGCGTGGCGCTGCTCAACCCCAAGGACCAGGGCTGCTACGTCAGCTTCGGCGCCCACCCGCGCTTCGAGATCGCGCTCGAACGGGCGCTGACCGAACTGCTGCAGGGGCGCGCGCTCGACGCGCTGGACGGCTTCCCCGAACCCGGCTGCGACCTGGAGGAAGTCGCCAGCGCGCCGAACCTGGAAATCCACTTCGTCGATTCGAGCGGCGTCGTGCACTGGAACTTCCTCGGCAACGCGCCCGATTTTCCCTTCGTCGACTGGAACTTCGGTGCCTCGACCCGCGAGGACTACGCCTGCCTGGTGGACCTCATCCGCAACGAAGGCTACGACATCTACGTCGCCGATTACGGGCGGCTCGGCATGTATGCGTGCCGCATCCTCGTGCCGGGCATGTCCGAGATCTACCCGGTGGACGACCTGGAATACGAGAACAACAGCTTCGGCAACGACCTCCGCGAGGCGATCCTGTACCTTCCCGAACTCGACGACGAGGAGTGCGAGCACCTGCTCGACGCGCTGAACGAATCGGGCATCGACGACCAGCGCCCGGTGGCCGCGCTGATCGGGCTGGCACCCGATCCGGGATCGCTGTGGGAAGAGCTGCGCGTCGGCGAACTGAAGGCCCTGCTCGCGCTGGCGGTCGGCGATGAAGAGGCGGCGCGCGAGGGCTGCGGCTGGGTGCGGCATTTCGGACAGATCGACGCCGGGCGCCTGCGCGTCTACCACTGCATCGAAAGCCTGTTCTACCTCAGCGACAACGCGGACTTCGAGACTTATCGCGGCGCGCTGGAAGGCCTCTTCGGGCCGGCCACGCTGGAACGCGCCAAGGCCCTGCTCACGCGCGACGAACGTTTCTTCGGCATCGCCGCGCCGGGCCTGGCGCTGGAAGGCTGCGAGCAGCATCGCCGCCTGCTCGACGCCTACGGCAAGGTGCGCCGGCTGTACGAAGACGCGCGCCAGGCCTGAAACGAAGCGAGGCTTCCTCCCTCCCCTTCAAGGGGAGGGCCGGGGTGGGGATGGGGTTCGAACGACGGGCAAGCCGAT
>JADHEE010000352.1_pt1 | contig 19710 bp, 14 predicted proteins | sample 8952401 | NCBI WGS metagenome assembly JADHEE01 (sample SAMN16124438, study PRJNA663242) | bioreactor sludge metagenome | isolation source: sludge (ammonium) | place: India:Bengaluru | collected 2019-02-28 | reverse complement strand
GCGCAGCGCCGGTTCGTTCTCGACGCATTTGTCGGCATCCACGGGATAGCGTTCGCAGCCGAATTCGCGCATCACCTTCGCCGCCCCGATCGCCGCCTCGAATTCCCGAGCATCGGTATAGACGTGCAGGATGCCGCGCACCAGATGGTCGTAGCGGATGCCCGTCTCTTCGCGCAGGCGGCCCAGCTCGTCGCGGCTGTACAGGGCGAGGCGCACGATGTCGCGGATGTTGTCGCGCGTGCGTCCCGGCGTGCATTCGCGCAGGAAGCGCCAGCTCCAGTCGAACAGCGCCGGGTCCGGACGCAGGCGGAAGAGCAGCGGCGCATCCTCGCGCCCCATCCAGGACAGGGCGCGCAGCGGCGCGTGCGGGTTGGACCACGGCTCGGCGTGGGACACCGAGATCTGGCCGCCGTTGGCGAAACTCGTTTCCAGTCCCGCGTCGGGCTGCCGGTCGACGACGGTCACGTGATGCCCTGCTTTGGAGAGATACCAGGCACTGCTGACGCCGACCACGCCGGCGCCAAGGATCAACACTTTCAAGACGACTCCTGTTCACGCACGATGCGCACGACGTCGGGGATGCGCCGCAGACTGCGCATCAGCGAGGCCAGGTGCGTGCGCCCCGAGACCTGGACCAGGAAATGGATGTCGGTGAACAGCCCCGGCTTCTTCCGGTCCATGGCCACATAATCGATATTGACGCCCGATTCGGCGATGCTGGTGGCGATGCGGCCGAGCACGCCGAGCACGTTCTTGGCCGTCACCTTGATGCGCACGTCGAAGAACTGGCCGGGAGCCGGTTCCCATTCCACGTGTATCCAGTTCTGCGGCTCGGTGCTGTGCGCGGTGCGCACCGCCGGGCAGGCGTGGGTATGGATGCGCAGGCCCTGGTCCTTGCGCAGGAGCCCGATGATCGGATCGCCCGGGATCGGCTGGCAGCACGGCGCCAGCTGGATGGCCACGCCCTCGGTCCCGCGGATGAGCAGCGGCGCGGCGGCCTTGGCCGGATGCTGGGGCACTTCGCCATGTTCGGTGAGGCGGTGCGCGACGACCGCGGCGAGACTGCGCCCCATGCCCACGTCCGAATAGAGGTCCCGCCGGGTTTTGCCGCCGGATTCGTGGATCACGCGCTCCCACACCGCCGCCGGCACTTCGGCGGGCGTCACGCCGAGCGCCTGCAGTTCCTGGCCCAGCATCTTCTCGCCCAGCGACGTCGCGCTGTCCTGCTGGATGCCGCGCAGGAACTGGCGGATGCGGCTGCGCGCCCGGCTGGTCTTGACGTAGCCGAGCCAGGCCGGGTTCGGGTTGGCGTAGGGCGCGGTGATGATCTCGACCTGGTTGCCGTTGGTCAGCTCGGCGGACAGCGGGATCAGCTCGTGGTCGATGCGCGCGGCGACGCAGCGGTGGCCGATGTCGGTGTGCACCGCGTAGGCGAAGTCGATGACCGTGGCGCCGCGCGGCAGCGCCAGGATCTTGCCCTTGGGCGTGAACACGTACACCTCGTCGGGAAACAGGTCGACCTTGACGTGCTCCAGGAACTCGGACGAATCGCCCGTCGCGCTCTGCAGTTCGAGCAGCGACTGCAGCCAGGTGTGCATCTTGTTCTGCAGGTCGGCGCCGCTCTCTTCGCTGTCCTTGTACAGCCAGTGCGAGGCGATGCCCTCCTCGGCCAGATGGTGCATCGCCTGCGTGCGGATCTGGATTTCGATCGGCGTGCCGTACGGGCCGATCAGCGTGGTGTGCAGCGACTGGTAGCCGTTCACCTTGGGAATCGCGATGTAATCCTTGAACTTGCCCGGCACCGGCTTGAAGCGCGAGTGCAGCGCGCCCAGCGCCAGGTAGCAGGTGGCGATGTCCTTGACGATGATGCGGAAGCCATAGATGTCGAGCACCTGCGAAAAGCTCAGATGCTTGTCGACCATCTTGCGGTAGATCGAATACAGGCTCTTTTCGCGGCCGAACACGCCGGCCTCGATGTGCGCCTCGGCCAGCTTGCCGTGGATGCCCTCCAGGATCTTGGTCAGCAGTTCGCGGCGATTGCCGCGCGCCGCCTTGACTGCCTTGGACAACACCCGGAAGCGCATCGGATGGATGTGCCTGAACGACAAATCCTGCAGTTGCCGGGAAATGTTGTTGAGCCCCAGGCGGGTGGCGATCGGCGCGTAGATCTCCAGCGTCTCGTGGGCGATCCGCCGGCGCTTTTCCGGGCGGATCGGCGCCATGGTCTGCAGGTTGTGGCGGCGGTCGGCCAGCTTGATCAGCACGATGCGCAGATCGCGCGCCATGGCCATCAGCATCTTGCGGAAATTCTCCGCCTGCGCGTCCTGGTAGGACTGGAACTCGATCTTGTCCAGCTTGGACAGCCCGTCGACCAGGTCGGCGACCTGCTTGCCGAAGCGTTCGGTGATCTGCGCCTTGCTGACCGCCGTGTCCTCCATCACGTCGTGCAGCAGCGCGGCTACGATGGCCTGCGCGTCCATGCGCCATTCGGCCAGGGCGCCGGCCACGGCGAGCGGATGCGTGATGTAGGGTTCGCCCGACAGGCGCGTCTGCCCCTGGTGCGCCTCGTCGCCGAAGCGGTAGGCGGCGCAGACCAGTTCGATCTCTTCGGGCTTGAGGTAGCTTAGGGTGTCGATGAAGACCCGGTAGGCCGGGTCCTCGTATTCATACGCGACGACCGGCCGCTCCGCTGGCGGAGGACCGGAATCGTCCTTGGGATGGGAAAAATCGGCCGGGGCGCTGTAATTCACGATCGGTCACCACGCAGCCTTTCCGGAACGTCAGGCGTGGCCGCGATTGAGCACTTCCAGGCCGTACATCTCCTGCGCCAGTTCGCGCAGGGCGATCACCGTCGGTTTGTCGCGGTTGGCCTCGACCATCGGCGAGGCGCCGGCGGTGATCTGGCGGGCGCGGTAGGTGGCCGCCAGGGTCATCTGGAAGCGGTTGGGAATGCATTGCAGACAATCGTCTACGGTAACTCGTGCCATGGTCGTCCTATTCAGAGCAGTGATGCGAACAGCGAGGCATGCCGCTGCCGCTGGTTTGCGTAGCGCAGCCGCGCGGCCCCGACGATCGCCTGGAGGTCGCCGGCCGCCTGCTGCAGGCCGTCGTTGATGATAACATAGTCGAACTCATCCACATGCCGCATCTCGTCCCGCGCCGCGGCGATCCGGCGCGCGATCACGTCCGCCGGATCGGTGCCCCGCCCGGACAGGCGGGCCTGCAGGATCGCCATCGAGGGCGGCAGGACGAAGACGCCTATCGCCTGCGGAAACGCCTTGCGCACCTGCTGCGCGCCCTGCCAGTCGATCTCCAGCAGCACGTCCCGGCCCGAGGCCATTTCCGCTTCGATCCACCGCTTCGAGGTGCCGTAGTAGTTGCCGTGCACCTCCGCCCACTCCAGGAACTCGTTCCGGCCGATCTTTTCCAGGAAGGCGGGTACGTCGACGAAGTGGTATTCGCGGCCGTTTTCCTCGCCGGGACGCGGCAACCGCGTCGTGTGTGAGATTGACACTCCGATCTGCGGATCGTTCTCCAGCAGGAGGCGAACCAGGGTCGTCTTGCCCGCGCCGGAAGGCGCCGCCACGATAAACAGGTTTCCAGCCATTGCCCTTTGCCCAGTCTTGGCACGAATAGTCGCCGATTGTACCCGTTCCGGCCGCCGAACACGCCGCCCGCCTCTTCCCCGCAGGGCCTGGCTTCGCGGCCTGACCGCCTGACCAAAAAACATTGACGCGCCGATTATTCGGCCATAAAGTGAGATACGTACTTGCGAATATGGAACGCCGTTCCACAATCATCGCGCGGTACGGAAGACCAAAAAACCACATGGAGGAGGATCGGACGATGAAACTCAAATCGATGCTGGCAGGCGTCGCGGCCCTGGCCGCCGGCGTGTTTTCCCTGACCGCCGCCGCGGCTTATCCCGACAAGCCGGTCACGGTGATCTGCCCCTGGACCGCGGGCGGCGGGACGGACCTGCTGCTGCGCGCGCTGTCCAAGGAAGCCGAGAAGCACCTCGGCCAGACGATCAACGTGGTGAACCAGACCGGCGGCGCCGGCGCCATCGGCCACAACGCCATCCGCGCGGCCCGCCCGGACGGCTATACGGTCGGGATGATCACCTTCGAGCTCAACTCGCTGCCGCCGCAGGGGCTGGTGCCCTTCACCTGGAAGGATTTCGATCCGCTGATGCGCATCAACTCCGACCCGGCCGCGCTGACCGTGCGCAAGGACGCGCCGTACAGCACGGTGCGCGGCTTCATGGACTACGCCAGGGCGCATCCGGGCGAGATCACCATCGGCAATTCCGCGCCCGGTTCGGTGTGGCACATCGCCGCCGGACTGGCCGCCGAGAAGACCGGCGTGCAGGTCAAGCACGTGCCGTTCGACGGCGCGCAGCCGGCGGTGACGGCGCTGGTCGGCGGCCACATCAAGGCGGTCGCCGTGTCGGTGGCCGAGGTGCGCGGCCAGGTGCAGGCGGGCAACCTGAAGATCCTCGGCGTGATGTCGTCCGAACGCGACAAGATCTTCCCGGACGTGCCGACCTTCAGGGAGCAGGGCGTCGACGTCGAGTTCTACACCTGGCGCGGCCTGGCCGTGCCCAAGGGGGTTCCGGCCAACGTCAAGGCGAAGATCAGCGAGGCGTACAAGAAGGCGTTCGATTCGAAGGAGTTCCAGGACTTCGCCGCCAAGGCGTCGCTCAACCTGGCCTACCAGAACGCAGCCGACTTCACCAAGTTCCTCGACCAGAACTACAAGGACGTCGAGGCGGTCATGAAGAGCCTGGGGCTGGCCAAGAAGTAGGCGGCAGGGGGGCAGGGGCGGCCGGACGGCCGCCCTTTTTGCATCGGCATCCGAAACGTGACCTGGAGTCGTACGACCATGAAGACGGCTGACATCTTCGGCGGCATCATCGGCATCCTGATCGGACTCTTCGCTCTTTGGGAGGGCGCGAAAATGCCCACCGACGTGGTGATGAAGATCGGTCCGAGCTTCTTCCCCAACATCCTGGCCGCTGGCCTGATCCTCTTCAGCATCGTGCTGCTGATCAACGCCCTGCGCGGCAGGAGCAAGGGCTCGGTCGAGCCGCTGCGCCTGTCCGACCGGGGCGTGCAGCGCGGGCTGATCACCCTCGGCGCCACGCTGGTCTTCTGCGCGGTGCTCGAACCCGTCGGCTTCATTCCGACGGCGATCGTCTTCCTCGCTTTCATGGCGTGGGTCATGGGCAAGCGCAGCGCGCTGGCGCTGGTCGTCGCGCCGCCGCTCATCACCTTCGCGGTCTGGCTGGTCTTCGAAAAAGTGCTTTACCTGTCGCTGCCGCCCGGCCTGCTGCTTGACGTGCTGTAAGGAAAAGGCGCCATGGAATTCAACTGGGAACTGATGTTTTCGAGCTACGCCGCGGTGTTCACGCCGAGCATCCTGTTCATGATCTGCGTCGGCACCACCGCCGGCATCGTGATCGGCGCCTTGCCCGGCCTCACCGCGACCATGGGCGTCGCGCTGCTGGTGCCGCTGACCTTCGGGCGCCCGCCGCTGGAAAGCCTGTCGATGCTGATGGGCATCTATTGCGGCGCGATGTACGGCGGCGCCATTTCGGCGATCCTGATCCGCACGCCGGGCACCCCGGCCGCGGCCGCGACGGTGCTGGAAGGTTATCCGATGGCCAAGCGCGGGGAAGCCGGGCGCGCCATGGCCATGGCGCTGTTCGCGTCGTTCTTCGGCGGCATCGTCGGCGCGCTGATCATGACTTTCGCCTCGCCCTTCATCTCCAGCGTGGCGCTGGAGTTCGGCCCGGTCGAGTATTTCGGCCTGGCGATCTTCGGGCTGTCGGTGATCATTTCGATCTCCGGCCGCTCGCTGATCAAGGGCATGATGTCGGCCTTCTTCGGCCTGCTCATCGCCTCGATCGGCTTCGACCCGATCTCGGGCTTCCCGCGCTTCACCTTCGGCATGGTCGAGATGATGGAAGGCCCGCCGTTCATTCCGACGCTGATCGGCCTGTTCGCCGTCTCCGAGGTGTTCAACGAGGTGCAGAAATCCGGCGGCGTGCAGCAGATCAAGGCCAGACTCGACCAGTACCTGCCGAGTTGGAAGGACATCAAATACTGCTTCAAGGAGTTGTGCCGGTCGAGCATCATCGGCACGGTGATCGGCGCGATTCCCGGCGCCGGCGGCGACATCGCGGCGTTCATCTCGTACGGCGAGGCCAAGCGCGCTTCGAAGCATCCCGAGCGTTACGGCAAGGGCGAGATCGAGGGCCTGGCGGCCTCGGAATGCGCCAACAATTCGTGTTCCGGCGGCGCCATGATCCCCCTGCTGTCGCTCGGTGTGCCCGGCGACGCGGTCACCGCCGTGCTGCTCGGCGCCTTCGTCATCCAGGGCCTGCAGCCGGGGCCGATGCTGTACAGGGAACACATCGACATCGTCTACCAGATTTTCGCGTCGATGATGCTGGCCCAGTTCGCCATGCAGTTCATCGGCATGGCCGGCATCCAGCTGTTCGCGCGGGTGATCATGGTCGACCGCGCCATCCTCACGCCGGCCATCTTCGTGCTCTCGACGGTCGGCGCCTATGCCATGCGCAGCAACGTGTTCGACGTCTATACGACGCTCGCCTTCGGCCTCCTCGGCTACGTCATGATGCGCTACGACTACCCGCTCTCGCCGATCCTGCTGGCGCTGATCCTCGGGCCGATGGCCGAGGCCAACCTGCGCCGGGCGATGGTCATCTCCGGGGGCGATCCGTCGATCCTGGTCAGCCGTCCGATCGCGGTCGGCCTGATGGCGCTCGCCGTCCTCTCGCTGGTGCTGTCGATCCGCGGCCACCGCCGGGTGGAGGCGCAGATGGCGGCGATGGAGAAGGAATTCGAGCAGACGATACGGGACTGACGCGGTACCCCATTTCAGTGCATTGCGCGCGCGGGAACGTCCATTAAAGGGCGTTCCCGCGCTGCTCCGGCGCGCGGGCGCGACGCCGCTTCCCCGCCATGCCGCGCCGTGTCCCGCCGTTCTGAAACCTCCGGGGCATTGCCGTGCCGGATGGCCGTTGGCATGAACAATGCTAGACCCAGGACAAGCCTCGTCGCGCGCCTTTTCTTCGCCGGCGGCAGGCATCGATGCACGAATCCCCGTCATTCACATCGTTTCCGGAGGAACCGACATGCTTACCCCACGCATCTCCAGCGTCACTTTCGCCGTCGCCGCCGCGCTGGCGGTGATCGGCTGCAGCCAGAAGGAAGAACCCAAGGCGGCGGCTCCGGCACCCGCGCCGGCCGCCGCGCCGACGCCGGCCCCGATGCCGGAAATCACCGTGAAGATCGGCCACGTCGCCCCGTTGACCGGGCCGCAGGCGCACCTGGGCAAGGACAACGAAAACGGCGCGCGCATGGCGGTCGACGAACTGAACGCCAAGGGGCTGGAAATCGGCGGCGCCAAGGTCACGCTGGAACTGGTCGCGGAAGACGACCAGGCCGACCCGAAGCAGGGCACCATCGTCGCCCAGAAGCTGGTCGACGCGAAGGTCTACGGCGTCGTCGGCCACCTCAATTCCGGCACCACCATCCCGGCCTCGAAGATCTATTCCGACGCGGGCATCCCGCAGATTTCCGGCTCGGCGACCAATCCGAAATACACCCAGCAGGGCTTTTCCACCACGTTCCGGGTGATGGCCAACGACGTCCAGCAGGGCAAGGTGCTCGGCGAATACGCCGCCCGGCAGATGGCCGGCAAGACCGTGGCCATCATCGACGACCGCACGGCCTACGGCCAGGGGCTGGCCGACGAGTTCGAGAAGGGCGTGACCGCGGCCGGCGCCAAGGTGGTCGCGCGCGAGTTCACCAACGACAAGGCGACCGATTTCGCGGCCATCCTGACCAAGATCAAGTCGAAGCGGCCCGACGTCATCTTCTACGGCGGCATGGACGCCCAGGGCGGCCCGATGACCAAGCAGATGAAGTCGCTCGGCATCAAGTCCAGGTTCCTGACCGGCGACGGCGGCTGCACGCCGGAGTACATCAAGCTGGCCGGCCCGGCCAGCGAGGGGCAGTACTGCTCGCTGCCCGGCGTGCCGCTCGACCAGATGCCGGGCGGCAAGGCCTTCGGCGACGCGTTCACCGCCAAGTACGGCCAGATCCAGCTCTATGCGCCTTACGTCTATGACGCGACGATGGTCATGGTCGACGCCATGAAGCGCGCCAACTCGGTCGAGCCGGCGAAGTACCTGCCGGAAATCGGCAAGACCGACTACCAGGGCGTGACCGCCCGTATCCAGTTCGACGAAAAGGGCGATCTGAAAGGCGGCGCCATTTCGCTGTACGAGGTCAAGGACGGCAAGTGGGAGTACCGCGAGACGGTCGGCGGCGGAACGCCGGGCGCCGCCGAGGTCAAGGCGGCGGTGAAGGATGCGGCGGCTTCGGTCAAGGAAGCGGCCGTGGCCACCGGCGAGGCCGCCAAGGATGCCGCCAAGGAAGGCGTCAAGGCGGCGGCCGAAGCCGTCAAGGACGCCGCCGAGGCCACCAAGGCCGCCGTCGAGAAGAAGTAAGACCGGAGCAAACGGTCGCCCGGGCGGCGCCGGCGGAATGCCGGGGTCCGTCCCGGACGAACGCTGCCGGCGGACGCCGTCCGGCCGCCCGCTCCGCCTCGCGCTCATTTCCGTTCACACGACCCGATGGACATCTTCATCCAGCAGATCATCAACGGCCTGGTGCTCGGCAGCATCTACGCGCTCGTCGCGCTCGGCTACACGATGGTGTACGGCATCATGGGCCTGATCAACTTCGCGCACGGCGAAGTGGTGATGATCGGGGCGATGGTCGCGCTGTTCACCCTCAAGGCGCTGCCCGGCCTGCCGGCGTTCGTCGCGGTGCCGCTGGCGCTGGCCGCCGCGGCCGCGGTGTGCATGGCCGTCGGCTTCACGATCGAGCGCATCGCCTACCGCCCGCTGCGCCGGGCGCCCAAGCTGGCGCCGCTGATCACGGCCATCGGCGTGTCGATCGTCCTGCAGCACCTGGCGATGCTGGTGTGGGGCCGCAACTATCACGCCTTTCCGCCGGTGCTGGAGGTGACCCAGTACGATCTTCTCGGCGCCACGATCACCGGCCTGCAGATCGCGATCATCGCCGTCGCCGCGCTGATGATGGCCGGGCTGACGCTGCTCGTGCAGCGCACCCGCCTCGGGCGGGCCATGCGCGCGACCTCGGAGAACCCGCCGATCGCCCAGCTGATGGGCGTCAACATCGACCAGGTCATTTCGGCCACCTTCGTCATCGGCTCGGCGCTGGCCGCGGTCGCCGGGCTGATGGTCAGCGCCAACTATTCGATCGCGCACTATTACATGGGCTTCATGCTCGGCCTCAAGGCCTTCACCGCCGCCGTGCTGGGCGGCATCGGCAACCTCGCCGGCGCGATGCTCGGCGGCATCCTGCTCGGCATCATCGAGGCGCTCGGCGCCGGCTACATCGGCGACCTGACCGGCGGCTTCCTGGGCAGCCACTACCAGGACATCTTCGCCTTCTTCGTGCTGATCGGCGTGCTGGTCTTCCGCCCGTCCGGGCTGATCGGCGAGCGCGTGGCGGAGCGGGCATGACGGCGCCGGACGCCTCGTCCCACCGCCGCGGCCGGCGCACCGCGCTGGCCGCCACCGCCGGCCTCGGCATCCTGCTGGCGGTCGCCCCGTTCGTCGTCGGCAGCGCGCTGGGCAATTCCTGGCTGCGCATCCTCGACTTCGCCCTGCTCTACATCATGCTGGCGCTCGGCCTGAACATCGTGGTCGGCTTCGCCGGCCTGCTGGACATGGGCTACATCGCCTTCTACGCGGTCGGCGCCTATCTCTACGCGCTGCTCGCCAGCCCGCACTTCGGGCTGCACCTGCCGGTCTGGATCATCATCCCGGCGGGCGCGGTGCTGGCCGGCGCGGCCGGCGCCCTGCTCGGCGCGCCGACGCTGCGCCTGCGCGGCGACTACCTGGCCATCGTCACCCTCGGCTTCGGCGAGATCGTGCGCATCTTCATGAACAATCTCAACGCGCCGGTCAACATCACCAACGGGCCGCAGGGCATTTCCGGCATCGACCCGATCCATCTCGGCGGGGTCGCGCTGTCCAGGCCGCTTTCCGTGCTCGGCGTCACCGTACCGTCGCTGCACGCCTACTATTACCTGTTCCTGGCGCTGGCCCTGCTGATCATCTTCGTCACCATCCGCCTGGAGGATTCGCGCATCGGGCGCGCCTGGGTGGCCATCCGCGAGGACGAGATCGCGGCCAAGGCCTGCGGCATCGACACGCGCAACGTCAAGCTGCTGGCCTTCACCATGGGCGCCAGCTTCGGCGGCGTCGCCGGCGGCCTGTTCGCCGGCTTCCAGGGCTTCGTCAGCCCCGAGTCGTTCAACCTGATGGAATCGGTGATGGTGCTGTGCATGGTCGTGCTCGGCGGCATGGGGCACATCCCCGGCGTGATTCTCGGCGGCATCCTGCTCACCGTGCTGCCGGAGTTCTTCCGGCACAGCGCCGGCCCGCTCCAGCAGGCGCTGTTCGGCAAGATCGTGCTCGATCCGGAGGCGCTGCGCATGCTGCTCTTCGGCCTGGCGCTGGTGGCCGTCATGCTCTACCGCCCGGCCGGCCTGTGGCCGTCGCCGATCCGCCGGCGCGAGTTCAAGGGCGATGCGGCGACCGACGTGCTCAAGGAGGGCGAATGAGGCCGGCGCTCCTGATCGCCAACGCCGTCTGCAAGCATTTCGGCGGCGTCAAGGCCCTGAGCGGCGTCTCGCTGACCATCCGCGCGGGCGAGATCTACGGGCTGATCGGCCCCAACGGCGCGGGCAAGACCACTTTCTTCAACGTGCTGACCGGGCTCTACCGGCCGGACGGCGGCGAGCTGCTGTTCGAGGGCGGCAGGCTGCAGGCCAGCGCGCCGCACGTGGCGACGCAGCGCGGCATCGCCCGCACCTTCCAGAACATCCGCCTGTTCGCCAACATGACGGCGCTGGAGAACGTGATGGTCGGACGCCACGCGCGCACCCGCGCCGGCGTCTTCGGCGGCGTGCTGCGCACGGCCCGGACGCGCGCCGAGGAAGCGGCCATCCGCCGGCGCGCCGGCGAGCTGCTGCGCTACGTCGGCGTCGACCACCGGGCCGGCGACCTGGCCAAACACCTCTCCTACGGCGACCAGCGGCGGCTCGAAATCGCCCGCGCGCTGGCCACCGAACCGAAGCTGCTGGCGCTCGACGAGCCGGCGGCGGGCATGAACGGCACGGAAACCGCGGGGCTGCGCCGGCTGATCGAAGGCATCCGCGGCGACGGCGTCACCGTGCTGCTCATCGAACACGACGTCAAGCTGGTGATGGGCCTGTGCGACCGCGTCGCGGTGCTCGACTACGGCAGCAAGATCTGCGAGGACGTCCCGGCGGTCGTGCAGAGGAATCCCAAAGTCATCGAAGCGTACCTGGGAGGCGGCGTTGCTTGAGGTCGACGGGCTCCGCATCGCCTACGGCGGCATCCAGGCCGTGCGGGGCGTCAGCTTCCACGTCGACGAAGGCGAGATGGTGGCGCTGATCGGCGCCAACGGCGCCGGCAAGACCAGCACGCTCAAGGCCGTGTCGCGCCTGCTCAATGCCGCCGGCGGCAGCGTGCGCTATCGCGGCCGGGAGATTTCCGCGCTGCCGCCGCACCGGCTCGTCGCCGAGGGCATCGCCCTGGTGCCGGAGGGGCGCGGCGTCTTCCCGCGCATGAGCGTGGTCGAGAATCTGCTGATGGGCGCCTACAGCCGGACCGACGGCGCCGGCATCCAGGCCGACATGGACCACGTTTTCTCGCTCTTTCCCCGGCTGCGGGAACGCGCCCGGCAGCTCGCCGGCACCTTGTCCGGCGGCGAGCAGCAGATGCTGGCCGTGGGCCGCGCGCTGATGAGCCGGCCGCGGCTGCTGCTGCTCGACGAACCTTCGATGGGACTGGCGCCGCTGATGGTGCAGAAGATCTTCGAGGTGGTGCGCGCGGTGGCCAAAGAGGGCATGACCGTGCTGCTCGTCGAACAGAACGCCAGGCTCGCGCTCGAAGTCAGCCAGCGCGGCTACGTCATGGAAAGCGGCGAGATCGTCCTGACCGGCGAGGCCGCCAGGCTGCTCGCCGATCCCAGGGTGCGGGAAGCCTATCTCGGGGAGTGATGCCGGGACGGGCCGGGCGGCCCGCCGTGTCAGCGCTTGCCGCCGACGAAGCCGCTCGCGCTGTCGGACAGTTCCCGGGCCTTCCTGGCCAGCGCCTCGCGGTCGAGCACCGCGTCGGCGGGCTGCAGCGGCGGGCACATCTGTTCCGCGTCGATCGCCGCGAAATCGCCGGCCGCCGGCGCGTCCTGGAGTTCGACGGGCTTCAGTTCGAGCGCCTCCAGCAGGCGGCCCATGCCGGCGTAGCTGCGCAGGTAGGCCAGCGACAGGTCGGCGTCGGCGTTGACCTTGGCGCGGCGCGCGTCGAAGTATTCGTTCTGGGTGTTCAGCAGGTCGAGCAGCGTGCGCTGGCCGATGTTGAACTGGTCGCGGTAGGCCGCCCGGGTCTTCTCCACCAGGTCGACCTGCGTCGCCAGATAGGTGAGCTGGTCGTTCAGGCGCAGCGTGTCGTTGTAGGCGATGGACAGGGTCTGGCGCACGTCGCGGCAGGCCTTCTCGCGCTGGTCCAGGGCGATGTGCTTGCGCTCGCGGTACTGCCGGTTGCGCGCCAGGTCGGAGCCGCCGTTGAACAGGTTGTAGTTGAGCCGCAGTTCGACGCGGCTGTCGTCGCGCGAGCCGCCGTCCTCGTAGTTGCTGTAGTCGTCGCGCCGGGCGACGAGGTCCACGCGCGGCATGAAGGCCGCGCGGCGCGCTTCGAGGTCGTACTGCGACGCCTCGATGTTCTCGATGCTGGCGCGCAGCGCCGGGTTCTGCTGCAGGGCGGTCGCCAGCGCGGCGTCCATCTTCGCCGGGAAGGCGCGGGTCAGGCGTTCCGGCATGCCCATTTCCGCGGGCGGGTTCTCGCCGACGATGCGCAGGTAGCGGGCGGTGACGTCGTGCAGGTTGGCGTAGGCCGTGGTCAGGTTGACGTCGGCCAGGGCCAGGCGGCTGGCCGCCTGGTCGACGTCGACCCGCTTGCCGACGCCGGAGGCCGCGCGGCGCTTCAGCTGCTCGTGCGCGGCGTAGTGCTGCAGATAGTTGTCCTCGGCCAGCTTCACCTGCTCGCGGTAGCGGACGACGTCGAGCCAGGCGCGCGCGGCTTCGAGCGCGACGTTCTCGGAGGCGTCCAGCAATTCGAAATAGCGCACCAGCTTGGCCTTGCCCAGGCGCTTGACCTCGCTGGAGGTGGCGAAGCCGTCGAAGAGCATCTGGCGCAGCGACAGCGTCCGTTCGTTGCCGTGGTAGGAATCGTCGATGCCGACCTTTTTCTGGACCGTCTTCTCGCGCCCGACGCCGGCCGAGAAGTCGACCCGGGGGAAGAAGCCGCCGCGCGCCACGCCGATTTCCTGGTCGGCCTCCTGGAAGGCGTGCCAGCGCGCCTGCACGTCGGGATTCTTGAGCACGGCCGCCTGGGCCGCGTCCTTCAGCGTGAAATTCTGCGGCGCCTGGCCGGCGGGCACGGACTGCGCGGCGGCAGTACCCGCCAGCAGCGAGGCCAGCACGACAAACGCATGTACGACCGCCACTTTCTGCATGTTCATCTCCCTGCGTATACTTGTGAACGACCCGTTCGGAAAGGCGGGATTATACTTGCCGGCAACAGGCCGTCTGTGACGCAGTACACATCTGGCACATTAATTTACAGTCAAACATTCCGACATCGCGGCATCCCATGCCTTTCGACTATCCGCCGCCGCGCCGGCACGGCCTGAACGGGAGTCCGGTGCTGCGGTACGGGCTGGCGGCGCTGCTCTCCCTGTGCCTCGCGGCGACGGCGCTGGTCGCCCAGGCGCGGCGCGATCCCGCCGTGCTGCGCGAGCAGCTGGCCGCCCGCTTCGGCCCGTCCCGCGTGCCGCTGCTGGACGAGTGGCTGGCGATGATCGCCGCGGCCGGCGCGCTGCGCGAGGAGGCCCGGCTCGAACGGGTCAACGACTTCATCAACCGCCGCATCGTCTTCGAAAACGACATCACCGTCTGGCAGCAGAGCGACTACTGGGCCACGCCGCTGGAAACGATCGGCCAGGGCCGGGGCGACTGCGAGGATTTCGCCATCATCAAGTACGTTTCGCTGCGCATGGCCGGCGTGGCCAGCGGCAAGCTGCGCCTGATCTACGCCAAGGCGCGCCTCGACGCGCCGGGCGGGCCGGTGGTGCAGGCGCACATGGTGCTCGCCTACTACGCGGCGCCGGACGCCGAGCCGCTGATCCTGGACAATCTGGACGGGACGATCCGGCCGGCCGCGCGGCGCCCGGACCTGCAGCCGGTGTTCAGTTTCAACAGCGACGGGATTTTCGCCGGCGTGTCCGGCAAGGGCGCGGTGCCGGCCGCCGCCGGGATCGGCCGCCTGTCGCGCTGGGAGGAGGCGTGGCGGCGCATCCTCGCCGACGGATACGAATGACGCGATTTCGAGGAGTACGACCATGTCCATGTATCGCCAGCTCTGGCTCGCCATCATCACCAGCACCCTGCTCGCGCTGGGCGGCAGCCTGCTCGCCTCGCTGCTCGGCGCGCGCGGCTACCTGGAGGCGCAGCTGTCGCAGAAGAACGCCGACAACGCCACGGTGCTGGCGCTCTCGCTCAACCAGCGGAATCTCGACGCGGTGTCGGTCGAGCTGGCGGTCAGCGCGCTGTTCGACAGCGGCCACTACGAGCTGATCCGCGTGGTCGATCCGCTGGGCCGGACGCTCGTGGAACGCCGCGCGGACGCCGGGGACCCCGGCGTGCCGGCCTGGTTCGCCCGCTACCTGCCCCTGCGCGCCGAGCCTGGCTACGCGCAGATCAGCGACGGCTGGAAGCAGTTCGGCACGATCACCCTGGTCAGCCACAGCCGCTTCGCCTACGCCGCGCTGTGGCACGGCGCGCTGCAGATCTTCGGCGCGCTGGTGCTCTCCGGCCTGGTCGGCGGCTGCCTGGGCACGCTCATCCTGCTGCGCCTGAAGGCGCCGCTGGCCGCCGTCGTGCGGCAGGCGCGGGCCATCTCCGAGCGCCGCTTCACCACCATCGGCGAACCGGACGTGCCGGAACTGCGCCAGCTCGCCGCGGCGATGAACGGCACGGTGGTCCGCCTCAAGGCGATGTTCGAGGAAGAGGCGGCGCGGCTCGAAGCGGTGCGCCGCGAGGCGAACTGCGACGCGCTGACCGGGCTGGCCAACCGCGTCCACTTCCTGGCGTACCTGCGCGAGGCGGCGGAGGGGGCGGATTCGGCCGGCGGCATCCTGTTCATCATCCGCCTCGCCCGCCTCGCGGAGATCAACCGGGCGCTCGGGCGCGAGGCCACCGACGCGCTGCTGGAACGCTTCGGCGGCGTGCTGCGCGAGTTCGCCGCGCAGCGTCCGGACGCGCTCGGCGCCCGCCTCAACGGCGCCGATTTCGCCCTGCTGATGCCGGCGGACGCCGCGCCGCGCGCGGTCGGGGAGCCGCTGCTGCGGCAGCTGACGCAGGAAACGGCGGCCTTCCACGGCTCGCCGCAGGAACACATCACCACCTGGATCGCCGGCGGCCGCTTCGCCGCGGGCATCGCGCCGGCGCTGATCCTGGCGCAGGTCGACGCCGCGCTCGCCGCCAGCGAGAGCGAGGGGCGCGACGCGCTGCGCCTGATCGACGTGCGGCACGCCGACGGCACGCCGCACACCGCGCGCGACTGGTCCGAGCACCTGCGGCGCGCGCTCGACCGGAACTGGGTCCGCCTGGCCGCCTTCCCGGTCGCGCGGCTCGACGGCACGCTGTTGCACGAGGAATGTCCGCTGCGCCTGAAATTCGACGACGACGGCGAGTGGCTACCGGCCCGCCGCTTCGTGCCGCAGGCCGAACGCCTGCAGCTCACCGCCCGCCTCGACCTGGCGGCCGTCACCCTGGGGCTGGCGGCGCTCGACGCGCGGCCCGACCTGCCGGGGCTGGCGATCAACCTGTCGGCGCATTCGCTGCTGTGGCCGTCGTTCCGCCGCGAACTGCTGGCGCTGCTGGCGCCGCACCGCGCCGCGCCGCGCCTGTGGCTGGAGATCGCCGAGTCCGGCATGCTGGCGCATTTCGACGCCTTCCGCGAGCTGTGCCACGACCTGAAGCCGCTCGGCTGCCGCGTCGGCGTCGAGCATTTCGGCCACCGCTTCAGCGAGATCGGGCGCCTGTACGGCCTGGGCATCGACTATCTCAAGGTCGATTCGATCTTCGTGCGCGACCTCGACACGCACGCCGGCAACCAGGCCTTCCTCAAGGGACTGGCGGCGATCGCCCGGAACATCGGCATCGCCGTCATCGCCGAGGGCGTGGCCAGCGAGCAGGAATTCGCCGCGCTGGCCGCCGCCGGCTTCGACGCGGCGACCGGGCCGCACGTGCGCGGCTGAAGCCGCGCGCCGCTTTGCCGCGGCGCCGCCTCAGTCGATGTGCCGCTGCACCTGCTGCTCGATCAGCACTTTCACCGCCGCGTCGTAGGCGTTGGTGTAAACGTCGAAGGTGTGGCCGCCGCTGGTTTCGCTGCCGCTCGCCTGCCACTGGTCGCTGCCCGTGCCGTCCTTCAGGCCGACGTAATCGCCGGCGTCGCCGAGGATGGCCAGCGTCTTGCCGCTGCCGGAAATGTCCAGCACGTCCTGCAGCGACAGGTTGCTCACGCTGTGATCCTGGCCGGACGGCATCAGGTCGAGGCGCTCGACGTTCTTCAGGTCGACGAGGCCCGAGAAATCCAGGTTCTCGCCGAGGCGCAGCTGCACGGTGTCGGTGCCGCCGAGGCCGTCCAGGGGCTTGCCGTCGTAGAGCAGCACGTCGTCGCCGGAGGTCGCCAGCACGTCGGACAGCTTCAGCGTCAGGCTGGCGTTGCTCGACGCGGAGACGTCGCCGCCCGGCGAGTCGGTGGTGTAGGCGGTCACCGTCAGCGCGTAGTCGCCGCCGCCCTGGACGACGCCGAGCGCGCTGACCTGCGCCGGACTCAGCCCGGACAGGGTATAGGTGTCGCTGAACGTGTCGTAGGCGGCGACGAGCAGGCTGGTGCCGGCGTAGAACGCGGCGTGCGCGCCGAGGCCGTGGATGGCCAGCGTCGCCGTCTCGGAACCGTCGGTATCGTGCATGGTGCTGTTGAGGTTGAGCGCGACGATGTGGCCTTCCGTGCCGAAGGAAAGCGTCGGCTGGAAGGTGATGCCGTCCGCCACGCCGGCGACGGTGACCTGCGCGGTGGCCGAGGTCGAGACCGGGTCGAGCGAGGATTCGCCGGACCACACCTCGACGTGCAGGTCGGACAGCGTGCCGCTCCAGTTTTCCAGCGGCTGCAGGGCCACGTAGGCCGGCAGGACGCCGCCGCTCAGGGCCAGCCCCCAGGAGCCGCCGCCCAGGTCGGAGGCGAGCGCGGCGGACGCCGCGTCGGCGCCGCAGAAGACCAGGAAGCCGTCCGGGACGTTGCTCAGCACGACCGAGGCGATCGCTTCCGATGCGTCGGGATTGGCGACGCCGATGGACAGCTGGATGCGCTGGTCCTCCAGGCCGGCCGCCGACGCCACGGTCAGGGTGACGCCGTCGTTCACCGGATGGACGTCGAAGGAGCCGGCCGCCGTGCTGGTGGTCACGTTGGCCGCGTTGTCTTCCTGCCCCTGCACGTAGGCGGCATAGCTCACCGTGCCGCTGGCGTTGGCCGCCGGCTGGTAGGACAGCGCCAGCGCGTCCGTGCTGTGCACGCCGGTGATGACGTAATAGTCGCCGTCCGGCACGCCGGCGACGCCGCTGACCGCGCTCTTGGCGAGCGGCGTGCCGCCGAGGCTGAGCACGCCGCCCGCCGTCTCCATGCCGCTCTCGTCGAGCTTGAGATAGAGCGTGCCGCCGATCAGCTGGGAATGGCTGCCGTCCTGCGGATTGGACAGGTTCAGGGTGATCGCCGCCGCGTGGTCCTCGTCGACATCGGGCGCGCCGACGCCGAGGCTGATGTCGTCGGACACCGGCGTCACGGCCGGCTGCACCGACAGCGAGGCGTCCTGCCGCGCGCCGGAGGCGTCGTAGGTGGTCAGCGTGGTGGTGAAGGAGAAGACGCCCTGGTTGTCGTTCCAGTTGGGCGGCGGGGTGATGGTGATGCCGTTCAGCAGGGATTGCAGGTCGGCATCGCTGCCGCCGGCCTGCGCGGTCCAGATTTCCTGGCCGCCGACCATGGTCAGCGTCATGCCGTTCACCACGCTGCCGGCCGGCAGGCCGGTGACGGTGACGGCGAACGGCGACGAACCGCTGACGTGCGCATCGACCAGCGAGGCCAGCGTGGCCGGCGTGTCTTCGGTCAGGCCCGCGTGCGTGGCGGCCCATTCGGTGATGTCCGACGGCGCCGTCGGGGTACTGCCGGAATCGTCGAAATCGGCGGCGGTGCGCAGCGTCCAGGTGGTGGACGAGGTCCGCTCCGCGCCGCCGGCGTCCTGGGTGTAGGCGGTGATGGTGATCGCCTGGTCCAGGTCGGCGAGCTGCGCCGCCGAGCCGTCCAGCGCGAACTGCACGGTCTGCTGCAGCGACGGCGCGGTGAAGGCCGTGTCCGGCACGTCGAGAATCCAGCGCCCGGTGTTGTCGTTGCTCTCGGTGTTGCCGATGTAGCGGCCGCCGACCACCGAGACGCCGACCGGCACGCCGTCGATGATGAAGTGGAGCAGCTTTTCGCTGCCGTCGACGTCCTTCGCGTTGCCGGCGCCGGGGTCGTCCGCCTGCGTCACCGTCACGTTGACGCTGACCGTCGCGGTGCCGGCGATGACGCCGCCGGCGTAATCGTTGACCGACGTGGTGGCGTCGGTCACCGCCGCGACGCCGATGGCGTAGGCGGTGTCGGCCGACCACGTGGTCACCGCCGCCAGGGTGCCGTCGTTCGACGGATCGGTGACCGCGTAGCGGACCGTGATGCTGCCGCCCGCGTTGCTGTTGGCGTCGCCCTGCACGTACACGTCGGCCGCCTGCGCCGCCGTCAGTTCGTACCAGCCGCCGGCGTTGGCGGTCAGAGCCGCGCTCAGCGGCGTGGTGCCCAGGTAGAGGGTGAACGGCTGGCCGGCCAGCGAATCGGCCTTGATCCAGAGCGCGCTCAGGGTCTCGTTGGCGTCGCCGTTCTGCGCCGCCAGGCCGAAGTCGACGTGGGTGCGCGTATCCTCCAGCGCGGCGGTCTGCGTCGCCAGCGTCGCCTCGGGCGACGGCGCCACCTGGACGGTGACCGTCTGCGCCGCGCCGGACAGGCTGTTGCCGTCGTTTTCGGTCGATACCGCGCGCACCGTGAAAGCGAAGGTGCCGCTGTAGTTGGCCTCGCCGACCACCAGCGCGGCGGCCGCGACCGCCGCCGGCGAACCGGACCAGACGCGGCCGGCGCCGGTCCCGCCCATGAAGGTCAGGCCTTCGATCGAGACGCCGGACGGCAGCCCGGTGATCACCAGGTTGACCGTCTCGGAGCCGTCCGTGTCGGTCGCGGCCGCGCTCACCAGGCTGGACAGCGCGATCTTGTGGTCGCCCGCGTCGAGCACGGCTTCCGTGGTGTCCAGGCTGGACACCACGAGGTTGACCGGATCGGCCACGCCGCGCACGTCGACCAGCAGGGGTAGCGACTTGGCGTCCGAAACGTCGGTGGTGAGGCCGGCCACGGCATCC
>JADHEE010000351.1_pt1 | contig 19741 bp, 17 predicted proteins | sample 8952401 | NCBI WGS metagenome assembly JADHEE01 (sample SAMN16124438, study PRJNA663242) | bioreactor sludge metagenome | isolation source: sludge (ammonium) | place: India:Bengaluru | collected 2019-02-28 | reverse complement strand
TTATAAATGGAGTGGCTATGCGTGTTGTCATACTGGGAAGTGGCGTCGTTGGCGTAACCAGCGCCTGGTACCTGAGTCAGGCCGGGCACGATGTAACTGTGATCGATCGTGAGCCGGGTCCGGCACTGGAGACCAGCGCCGCTAATGCCGGGCAAATTTCTCCGGGTTACGCGGCACCCTGGGCAGCACCGGGTGTGCCGCTGAAGGCGATTAAATGGATGTTCCAGCGCCATGCACCGCTGGCGATCAGTCTTGACGGCACGCAATTCCAGCTCAAGTGGATGTGGCAGATGCTGCGCAACTGCGACACCTCGCACTACATGGAAAACAAAGGGCGGATGGTACGCCTGGCGGAGTACAGCCGCGACTGCCTGAAAGCGCTGCGTGCCACGACCGGTATTCAGTATGAGGGCCGCCAGGGGGGCACCCTGCAACTGTTCCGTACCGCCCAGCAATATGAAAACGCCACCCGCGATATCGCCGTTCTTGAGGATGCCGGAGTACCGTATCAGCTGCTGGAAGCCAGCCAGCTGGCGCAGGTCGAACCGGCGCTGGCTGAGGTGGCACACAAGCTGACCGGCGGTCTGCGTCTGCCGAATGACGAAACCGGCGACTGCCAGCTATTTACCCAGAATCTGGCGCTGATGGCCGAGCAGGCAGGGGTGAAATTCCGCTATAACACCTCCGTGGATAAGCTTCTGTACGAAGGGGACAATATTTACGGCGTGCTGTGCGGCGACGAGGTGGTGAAAGCCGACGCCTACGTAATGGCCTTTGGCTCTTACTCTACCGCCATGCTGAAGGGCATTGTGGATATTCCGGTCTACCCGCTGAAGGGATATTCGCTGACTATCCCGGTGAAAGAGGACAGGGGTGCGCCGGTTTCAACTATTCTTGATGAAACATACAAAATCGCGATCACCCGTTTTGACAACCGGATCCGCGTGGGAGGAATGGCGGAAATCGTCGGCTTTAACACCGAGTTACTGCAACCGCGTCGGGAAACGCTGGAGATGGTCGTTGGCGACCTGTTCCCGCGGGGCGGCTTTATCGAACAGGCGACCTTCTGGACCGGGCTGCGCCCGATGACCCCGGACGGCACCCCTGTTGTGGGTCGCACGCCCTTCAAGAACCTGTGGCTCAACACCGGGCACGGTACGCTGGGCTGGACGATGGCCTGCGGTTCAGGGCAGTTACTCAGTGATTTGATCTCCGGGCGCACACCCGCTATTCCGTTTGATGATTTAAGCGTCGCGCGCTACCGTCCGGGGTTCACTCCGTCACGTCCACAGCATTTACACGGCGCGCATAACTAACAAGGAGTCGTCATGTCCCGTCCTGTTGTGGCTCAGCTGGATCTTCAGGCCCTGAAGGATAACCTGCACATTGTCCGGCGCGCCGCGCCCGCTTCACGAGTCTGGGCGGTGGTCAAAGCCAATGCTTATGGCCACGGTCTGGATCGCATCTGGAGCGCGCTAAGCGCGGCCGATGGCTTTGCGATGCTCAATCTGGAAGAGGCGATCCTGCTGCGCGAGCGCGGCTGGAAAGGGCCGATCCTGATGCTCGAAGGCTTTTTCAACAGCGATGAACTGCCGCTGTTTGATAAGTACCGTCTGACTACCAGCGTGCACAGCAACTGGCAGGTCAAGGCGTTGCAGAATGCGAAGCTGCACGCCCCGCTCGATATCTACCTGAAAGTGAACAGCGGCATGAACCGGCTCGGTTTTCAGCCGGATCGGGTTCACAGCGTCTGGCAGCAGCTACGGGCGCTGAAGAACGTCGGCGGCATGACGCTGATGGCCCATTTTGCCGATGCGGAAAAGCCGGAAGGCATCGTTGAGCCGATGAGGCATATTGAGCAGGCGGCGGAAGGGCTGGACTGCCCGCGTTCGCTCTCTAACTCGGCGGCGACCCTCTGGCACCCGGAGGCGCATTTCGACTGGGTGCGGCCGGGGATCATTCTTTACGGCGCGTCACCGTCCGGGCAGTGGCAGGATATCGCCAACAGCGGCCTGAAGCCGGTGATGACCCTGCGCAGTGAAATCATTGGCGTTCAGACCCTGAAAGCGGGGGATACCGTGGGCTACGGCAGCCGCTATCGCGCCTCGGGCGAGCAGCGGATCGGTATTGTCGCTGGCGGGTATGCCGACGGCTATCCACGCATTGCCCCGTCCGGCACGCCGGTATGGGTAGACGGCGTACGTACCGGCACGGTAGGCACGGTATCAATGGATATGCTGGCCATCGACCTTACGCCATGCCCGCACGCGGGGATTGGTACGCCGGTTGAGCTGTGGGGGAATGAAGTAAAAGTAGACGATGTTGCTGCCGCGGCGGGTACCATCGGCTACGAGTTGTTAACCGCATTAGCCCCGCGGGTGCCGGTCGTTACGCTCTGAAGGGTTATCCCCTCTCCCTCAGGGAGAGGGGAAGAAAGCTACTCCTCGGCATCCTCCGCCACGCGCACGCCCACTTTGCGCACCGTGTTATCTTCTTTCTCTGCCACCGTCCAGATCATCCCGGCAAATTCCACCTGGTCACCCACCACCGGTGCGGCACCCAGCAGCTTCTGGACAATCTCGCCCAGCGTCTGCTGGTTATCGCGATACTCCAGCCCTTCCTCCAGGCCGTAGATCAACGCCACGTCGGCAAATTTGGCGCTGGCTTCGAGAATAAAATCACCAAAGAAGCGCTGATCCAGCGCCACCGGCGGCGACTGGCTGAACAGCTTGCCGAGGGCAGGGAGGTCATGCTCGCGGCCAATCACGCAGAGAATATCCCCTTCACGCAGCCGGGTGCTCCCGGTTGGGTGCAGCAGGGCGTTATCGCGGAACAGGGCAGCAATGCGTGTTTCGGCGGGCATATGCAGATCCCGCAGCGAGGCGCCCACGCACCACTTGTCGGCGCTGAGTTGATAGACAAACTGCTCCCACGGATTTTCCGGGTGCAGGTCCAGCCCTACGCGGGAGACCGGCCAACCCACCGGGGGAATGACGACCCTGGCTTTTTTCGCTGCCCACGACAGGGACGTACCCTGGAACAGCAGCGACACCAGTACCACGAAGAAGGCCACGTTAAAGAACAAACGGGCATTGTCCAGCCCGGCCATCATCGGGAAGACCGCCAGGATGATCGGCACCGCGCCGCGCAGGCCAACCCAGCTGATAAACACCCGCTCGCGCAGGTTAAATCCCTTGAACGGTAGCAGCCCGACAAACACCGACAGCGGACGGGCAAAGAAGATCATCCATATCGACAGCAGCAGGGCCGGAACAGCAATCGGCAGCAGGTCCGACGGCGTAACCAGCAGCCCAAGCACCAGGAACATACCGATCTGCGCCAGCCAGGCGAGGCCATCGAAGTTTTGCAGAATGGCATAACGGTTGCGGATCGGGCGATTCCCCAGCAGGAAGCCGCACAGGTAGACCGCCAGAATGCCGCTGCCGTCCATCGCGGTAGTGAGGGCGAAAATCAAAATCCCGCCGCTTAGCGCCAGCAGCGGGTAAAGCCCGCCCGGTAAAGCGATGCGGTTGATCATCTGTTGCAGCAGATAACCGCCAGCCAGGCCAATGATGATCCCCAGGCCAAACTGCTGAATGATGTGCCAGGCAAACATCCAGCTCAGGCTGGTCTCATGCTGCTGGATCATCTCAATCAGGGTGATAGTAAGAAACACGGCCATCGGGTCGTTACTGCCGGATTCGATCTCAAGCGTGGAGCCGACACGCTCGTTCAGTCCTTTGCCGCCCAGCAGCGAGAAGACCGCCGCCGCATCGGTCGAGCCGACAATGGCGCCAATCAGCAGCCCTTCCATGATATCCAGATGAAACAGCCACGCGGCCATCATCCCGGTCAGACCGGAGGTGATCAGTACCCCGACCGTTGACAGCGACAGGGCCGGGCCCAGCGCCACGCGAAACGAGCTGGCCTGGGTGCGCATCCCGCCGTCCAGCAGGATCACCGCCAGCGCGAGGTTACTGATCATGTAAGCAAACGGGTAGTTGTCGAAGGGAATGCCTCCGACGCCATCAACGCCCGCCAGCATGCCGATGGCGAGGAAAATGACCAGAATGGGGATGCCGAGACGGGAAGAAAACGAACTCAATAAAATACTACAGGTTACAAGAACTGAACCCAGGATAAAAAGACTGATTATTGCTGCGGCATCCAATGTGTGCGTACTCCCTGCGTGACGCGATGACTGTTATTAAAACCCTAACATATTAATGCCGCTTATAACGCGCTAATCCGGCGCTTAAGCGGCTTTTTTTATGCTTTCATCACCGGATGCCCGCTCAGGGTTAAACAGGTCTTACCTGCGGCGTGAACAAGCGAAGCCTGCGCGCCGAGCGGCAGGGTGACGGTCTTTTGTTCATGGCCAAAATCGAGTCCACTGATAATCGGCACTGATACCCTGGAGCGCAGGTAATCGATCATGGTCGCCAGATCGTATCCGGCATCGTAATCATTGGCGGTCGCCCCGCTAAAACTGCCGAGCACGATCGCCTGCTGGCGGTCAAGAATGCCCGCATGGTGCAGTTGCAACAGCATGCGTTCAACGCGGAACGGGTGCTCGTTGATGTCTTCCAGCACCAGAATGCCGTTCTCAATGGCGGGCAGCCAGGGGGTGCCGATCAACGACACAACCATCGCCAGATTGCCGCCCCACAGCTGGCCTGTGCGTTCACACGCCGGGCCGTCGCCCTGCCACTCAACGGAATAGGTGCTGTTTTGCAGCGCGCGCCAGAAATGCTCCAGGGTAAAGGCGTTCAGCTCGGGCGCGCCGAAATTACCCGCCAGCATCGGGCCGCTAAAGGTGATGACGTTATGTAACGCCAGCAGGCCGAGCTGGATAACCGTGAAGTCGCTATGGCCACAAATCAGCAGCGGGTCCTGCTGCTGGCGGTCGGCCAGCCCCTGCCAGTCGATCTGCTCCAGCAGGCGGCTGGCACCGTACCCGCCGCGCACCGCCAGGACAATCTGGTTGGCACCTTCCAGGCGGGTAAGGGCGTTAATGTCGTTCAGACGCTGCGTCTCGGTTCCGGCAAATCGCTGCTGGCGGCGGGGTATAATTGTCTGATTTTGCACCTGATGCCCGTCGTCCAGTAAACGTGCAACGCCCCGTTGGGCCGCTTCCTGATTAATGCAGTAACCTGATGGTGCGATGAGATGAACCTGAGACATGGCATTTCCTTGCTGACTTATAAATCTAAATGTATATATCATGCCGCCTGAGCGCATCCTTCATCAAGCGGAGGATAGGGTAATAGCGATGAATGACCATAAGGACAGATGACGTGAAATTAAGATGGTTTGCTTTTTTGATTGTGATGCTTGCTGGATGCAGTTCGAAGCAGGATTACCAGAAACCGGAATGGAACCCGGAAGTCCCGGTGAAACGGGCGATGCAGTGGATGCCAATCAGCGAAAAAGCCGGTGAAGCCTGGGGCGTCAGCCCGCGTCTGGTGACTGCCATCATTGCGGTGGAGTCGGGCGGGAACCCAAATCTGGTCAGTAAGTCGAACGCGGTGGGCCTGATGCAGCTGAAAGCCTCCACCGCGGGACGGGAGGTCTACCGGCATATGGGCTGGAGCGGCCAGCCGTCCACCAGTGAGCTGAAGAACCCGGAGCGCAATATCTCGATGGGCACCGCCTACCTGAGCATTCTGGAGCATGGGATCCTGAAGGGAATTGAAGATCCAGAGGTGATGCAGTACGCGCTGGTGGTCTCCTACGTTAACGGGGCAGGCGCGCTGCTGCGCACCTTCTCCTCCGATCGCAAAAAGGCGATTGCTGAGATTAACGATATGGACAAAGACGAGTTCTTCGATCACGTCGTCAACAATCACCCCGCCCCGCAGGCACCGCGCTACATCTGGAAAGTCCAGAAGGCGATGGACGCCATGTAATCCGTTACCGGGCAGCCACGCGCTGCCCGGTCGCGTTTAACGCACCTTGTTGGCGCGCTCCCGCGCTTCACGCTCCAGCGAGTAGATAATTCGCTGCAGTTCACGTTCCGGGCCTGGCCCGACATTGAGAAAACGGAAGCTCAGACGCGGCGTGGTAATGGTTTCGTTTTTGCTGTCCACCACCTTACGTTCGCTCACCGTGATCAGCTGCGCATCAAAGAAGAAGCGACCCCAGCCGCCCATATCCAGTTCGATCTGCGAGAAACGCATCCCCTCGACCAACGCGTCTGGCTTCGCACTATCCATTAAGGCGCCCATGCCGCCGAGGGAGAGATCGTGCAGACGGAAACGAAGCACGCTTTTGTCCGGCATTTTGGCTTTGCAGAAGTAGGCCGGATGCAGCGGGGCATTGATACGGAAAAACTCCCGTCGCTGGATACACCACACCGATGCGGGCAACGAGGTGATAAAGGCGGGCAGCCCCTGCCAGGTACCCTGTTCCAGTTGCGGCAGGTCGAACTCCACTTTCGCCCCTTGGGTGTCGGCGGCTACGGTAATGATGCCTGCGCGCAGTACCGAGCGGTTCTCGTACTCCTGACTGCCTAAATCCATCACCAGCCGCTCTGGCGTTGCATCCAGAATTTTGCTGATGAACTGGTTGTTCCCCCAACTGATGCGCACCGGCGTGTCTTGTTTTTGTAGATCGCGTAATACCCCTAGTACAGCCAGCGGATTAGTTTTCAGGAACTGCTCACTGTAATTACTCACGCCCCAGGGCTCCTTGATAGATGACAATCTGTGGATGCGTTATCGGCACTTGTCCGCGGAACTTAATACAAACCAGGAAAAATTTTTTCGTCAGAGCCGTAATTAAGTCAGTGTACTCAAAATGGTTTTCTGGCTATTGCCTATACTTAATTGACCTGCGCGGGCGGGTGTTCTGCGCAAGCTTAACTCTGCAAGAGGGCATCACTATGGGTATTATCGCCTGGATTATATTTGGTCTGATTGCTGGTGTTATCGCAAAATTCATCATGCCGGGACGGGATGGTGGTGGTTTTATTGTGACCTGTATCCTTGGGGTCGTAGGTGCGGTTGTCGGCGGCTGGCTGGCAACGATGTTTGGCATCGGCGGCACTGTATCCGGGTTTAACCTGCAAAGTTTCCTGGTCGCCGTGGTGGGCGCTATTCTCGTGCTGCTTATCTACAGAATGGTACGACGCGCCTGACCTACGTAAAACGGCTCTTAACTAAGAGCCGTTTTTTTTTGGTGTCCCCCGTAATAATGCCGGGTAGCGGCTATGCCTTACCCGGCCTACGCATCACATCGCCTTACTGCCCGACACTTTTCTGCGTTTCTGCCGAATCATCATTCGCAGCTGGCTGTGAGCTGGCGTTGCCGCTGGTCGCCGGTGGCGTGGTGACTGACGGCTGATTGCTCGTGGCCGATGGCGTGTTTGACGACGGCTGATCGGTTGTCGTTGGCGACGTTGTTGACGACGGTTGATCGGTCGTGGTCGATGGTGACGTTGTTGACGACGGTTGATCGGTTGTCGTTGGCGACGTTGTTGCCGACGGTTGATCGGTCGTGGTCGATGGCGACGTTGTTGACGACGGTTGATCGGTTGTGGCCGGCGGCGTCGTTACCGAAGGCTGATCGCTTGTGGTCGATGGCGTTGCCGCCGCCGGTTGGTCAGTTGTGGTTGGCGCGCTATTCGCCGCCGGTTGATTACCAGTGGCCGCTGGGGCTGTGGTCGCTGGCTCATCATTCGCCGCAGGCTGTGTGGCTGGCAGCTTGTCGCAAGGGTTAGCCTGCGGACAAACCATATCCAGCATCTTCAGCGTCACGCCGTTAGTCCAGCCAAAGCCGTCCTGCAGCGGATATTCGCCACCGCCGCCACCCGTGCCGGTAGTGGAAACATCATATTTCTCCACCAGCTTCTGCTCACGATCGTAGGTATGCTGCACGTTGGTGAGGAAGCGCCAGGTGACGTCCATCGCCACTTTTTTATGCCCGTAGTTCTGCAAGCCTTCGGTGGCCACCCACTGCAACGGTGCCCAGCCGTTTGGCGCATCCCACTGCTGGCCACTATTCACGGTCGTCGTGGAAATCCCCCCGGCTTTGATCAACTGGGCCTCGGCGGCCGCAGCCGTTTTATCTGCCCGCTCCTGGGAAGCCGCCTTCACATAGAGCGGGAACAGCGCCGCAGCGGTCAGCTGATTACGCACCTGTTTGGTTTTCAGATCGTAATCCGCATACCAGCCCTCTTTTTCGTTCCACAGATAGCGCTCCATTGCCTTCTGGCGATCGGACGCCAGACCCTCGTAGCGGCTGGCGGCAGCGCTATCGCCGCCATCCTGACTGGCCTTCGCCAGCAGTTTTTCCATCTTGAACATCAGGGCGTTCAAATCCACCGGCACGATGCTGGTGGTGCGGATCGTCCCCAGTTGCTGCGGATCGTCCATCCAGCGAGAGCTAAAGTCCCAGCCAGAGGCGGCAGCGGAGCGCAGATCGCGGTAGATCTCGGTCGCCGGGCGGCTGGGGTATTTTTTCGCGGTGTTGATGTCATCCAGCCAGGATTCCGGGCGTGGCGTATCGCGATTGTCCCAGTAGCGGTTAAGCACGGCACCATCGTCCAGCTTGACTACCCGCTGGCTGGACTGACCCGGCTGGAGGGCATCCACCCCTTCCATCCAGTAGGCGTACTCTTTTTCCATCTGAGGACGGTATTTTTTCAGCGCCTGGCTGTCGTGCGTCGCCAGCAGTTCCACCATCAGAGAGAAGAACGGCGGCTGGGAGCGGCTCAGATAGTAGCTGCGGTTCCCGTTGGGAATATGGCCCCAGCTGTCCAGCTCATAAGCAAAGTTATCGACCATGCTGGCGACCTTATCCCAGTGTCCACTCTCGGCCAGTCCCAGCATGGTGAAGTAGCTGTCCCAGTAATAGATCTCCCGGAAACGTCCCCCCGGCACCACGTAAGGTTTAGGCAGCGGCAGCAGCGAATCCCACTTCCCGGCGCTGGAGGTGGTGCGCGTCAGCACCGGCCACAGGCCGTCGATATGCGCGCGCAGGCTCTGCCCGGCAGGCGGAACGTATTTTTCCTTTTCGGCTGGCAGGGTAAAGTTCACGTCGACAAAATGACGCAGGTCGAAGCCGGACTGTTTTCGCTGCATGTGGTAATCAGCGAGGATCGTCTGGGGATCGTTTTTCGGCACCGCATCGGCAAAGGTTTTCTGGTCAGGGAAGAGTTTCGCGGTTTGCACATCATTAAACAGGGGGCCAAACAGGATGTCAGGAGGTTGTTTCATGCTGCCGGATGAGTCGTCCGCATAGCTCACGGCGGTGATGCCAAGCAGGATACCGCCAATCGCCAGCCGCAGGGTTGCGTGCCGTTGAGGTTTGATCATGGTTATTCTCCTTATATAGGCTGAACAGCGTGGCCGTTGTCATCAATCACCTGAAAACCTTAGACGAATCTCAGACAGTTCGCGTGTTGGATGTATCATTTTGCGTAAATACAGATTAATTACCGTTGCGTCTGAGAAGACCTTAAAATTGCGCGTAAATATATAATCGCCTTGCCGGGTTTTGCGGGAGAATATCCACTCACCGTAGGGCTTACATTAAGCAAAAATAATAATTTCGTTGTATGAAAAATAATTGCGCCGCGCCCTGTGGTAATGGCCAATAGCGCGGCACTCTACATTCGCCGTGCGAAGGGTAACGGCGAGGGGCAGGGCATGTCGGCCATCGAGAGGGTAGAAGTAAAAAACAAACCGGCATGCGGTGCGTGACGGCAAGTTTTTTTTCGCAACCTGCATGGGTATGTCCCCACTGTTTTTAACTTTATGATGCTGAAGGCGACGCTATTCCCGGCAGGGTGTTGGCCGCTGTTAAATATCACCCTGCAAGTATTAGGCAGTGACCGCATGCCGTGCAGACTATTTTCCGGTTATTCACGTTCCTGGCTGCGCCGTTTTATTTCTTACGCCGCTAACATTTAAATTTTCTCGTCTCCATACGCAGAGAGGGAATAGCCGCTACGTTAGACGCGTCGGCGTTAACTATTATTTTGACCGAATGCCAGCCAGAGTGCCTTTACGGCCTGGCTGGCTTTCCACACCTGCACTACCTTCATAACTTAATGAGATAAAAGGGAGTGCCAATGAAATCATTACCTCTGACTATTCCAGCCCTGGTTTTACTGGTCGGCTGCGGGGCGAACAACTCTCCGCCGCAGGCACCCATCCCCGGTGAAAGCACCTCCGCCAAAATGCGTACTCTGGAAACGGGCGCCCAGGTTATCCAGTCCCGCCCGCCGGTGGAGGCGATCAGCGCCTATCTGGACGGCTTTCATTTTTACAGCGGGGATAAAAACGGGCAGATGGAGGCCCATCACTACGTGACGGTGCTCAATGAGGACGTCATGCAGGCGGTCATCTATGACGGCAATACCAAAGATGCCCGGCTGATGGGCGTCGAGTACATCATCAGTGAACGCCTGTTTAATACCCTGCCGCCGGAGGAGAAAAAGCTCTGGCACAGCCACCAGTATGAAGTGAAATCGGGCAGCCTTGTGGCCCCCGGCCTGCCTGCGGTGGCTGACAAGGCGCTGATGAGCAAAATCGTCAACACCTACGGCAAAACCTGGCACACCTGGCATACGGATCGCGACAAAACCCTGCCGCTCGGCATCCCGGCCCTGATGATGGGCTTTACCGGGGAAGGACAACTCGACCCGGCGCTGCTGGCGGATCGCGACCGGCGTCTGGGGATAGACACCCAGGAGATTAAACGCCAGCGCGCCGATATCGTGGCTCGCCCGGTGGCAAGCGGTGCTAACGCCTGGGAGCGCGGCGAGGTCATTCAGCTTAAGCGCGTGCAGGGGAGCAGTGAGCACGGCCATGGCGACACCACGCATTTTGGCACGTCTGAGCAGAGCCAGCAGGCGCCATCACGTTGATGAGGAGGCGATATGAAGATTCATCACCTTAACTGCGGGTGTATGTGCCCGCTGGGCGGCGCATTTTACGACGGTTTTAGCAAGGGGCTGCATGCGCACCTGGTCTGCCACTGCCTGTTGATTGAAACCGATCGCGACGGGCTGGTGCTGGTGGATACCGGCTTCGGACTGGGCGACGTGCGGGAGCCATCCCGGCTGCCGGGCTTTTTCCGGGTGCTGAATAACATCCAGCGCCGCGAGTCGCTCACGGCACGCGCCCGGGTCGAGGCGCTGGGTTTTAGCGTGGCTGACGTCCGCCACATCATTCTGACGCACCTGGATTTCGATCATGCGGGCGGGCTGACGGATTTCCCCCATGCTCGCATTCACCTCATGCAGCAGGAGATCGATACGGCGCAACAGCGTCACAGCTGGCTGCAGCGGGAGCGCTATCGCCCGGTGCAGTGGGGCGGCATCTCCGGCTGGGAGGGCTATCAGGCTCAGGGCGAGCGCTGGTTCGGCTTCGACGCGGTGACGGCACTACGCGGGCTTCCGCCGGAGATTTTACTGGTGCCGCTGGCCGGGCACACACCGGGCCACGCGGGGATTGCCATCAGCCAGCCCCAGGGATGGTTGCTGCACGGCGGCGACGCCTGGTTTTACCGGGATGAGATGCGCCAGCCGCAGCGCCACTGTACCCCCGGACTGCGCTTTTATCAGTGGATGATGGCGATGGACAATGAGGCCCGGCGGCGGAACCAGCAGCGGCTGCGCGAGCTTTCCTGCGCCCACGATCATGACATTACTTTTTTCTGTAGCCATGATGCACGGGAACTTGAGAGCCTGGCGGCACAGCCAAAACCGGCCTGAATACCGGAACTTAGGCGTGGCCTGCTTTGCGAAGAAGACGCTTAAAAATTATACTGGATATTTGAACAGGTATTTGTATACTATTAGAGCAAATTACCCGAGTAATGTATGAGTGAGGGGTGAAACCTATGGTAATTCCTGTTGAAAATTTCCAGTCCCATGATCAGCTTGCCACCATCAGCAGCCGTGAAATCGCCAGGCTGACCGGCATTACCCATGCCGAGGTGAAGCGCATGGTGACGAGTCTGGAAACAGCGCAGCGTCTTTCGCAGCCGGTAACGGCCAGTCTGTACGAGCGCGAAGGTGAAACGCGGCAGGAGTTTTTGCTGAACAAACGAGACTCCCTGCTGACCGTTTCGCGCATCTCCCCGGGCTTTACGGCGGCCATGCTGGATCGCTGGCAGGAGCGTGAACGAAACGCCAATATCCCGGACTTCACTAATCCGGCGGCGGCGGCACGCGCCTGGGCCGAGCAGTATGAAAAATGCCATCGTGCCGAGGAGCAGCTTGCCCTTTGGGCGCCAAAGGCGGCGTTTTTTGACCAGTTCGTCAGGGTCAAGGAGTCAATGGGTTTCCGTCAGCTCTGTAAAATGCTCAAGGCTAAAGAGCCGCAGTTCCGCGAGTTCCTGCTGGAGCGCAATATCATGCAGCGCGTCGGCGGCAATCTGGTTCCGCCGCAGCACCATATCGACGCGGGCTATTTTACGCTGCACAGCGGCGTGGGCGAAAACCAGCACACCTGGTCTCAGGCGCGCTTTACCGCCCGCGGCGTGAAGTGGGTGGCCGATCTCTGGTCCAGACACCTCTCCACGCTGGCCATTGAGCTGCCCCGCGAGGAGCGCAGCGAAGGGAAAATGTCCCAGCAGAGCTGGCTGTAATCTCTGAAGTGAACCGGTCAGATCGCCTCTGGGGTCTGACTGGTTTCGCGTAACGCCCCTGGCGACTGGCCGACAATACGCTTAAATGCCCGGCTGAAGGCGGCCAACGAGCCGTACCCCAGACGCAAGGCCACGGTCTCAATCGCCTGGTTCTCCTGGCCGATATACTGGATAGCCAGCCGCATCCGCAGCTCGGTCAGGTATTTCGCCGGGGTGGTGCCGGTCGCCGAAAGAAAACGCTCGGCAAACACCGACCGGGAGGTGCCTGCCTCCTTGGCCAGCGTCGCCACGCTCCAGTTGACCCCCGGTTGCTGGTGCATGGCGTAGATCGCCCGGCTGAGGCGCGGATCACGCAGCACCTGGATCCAGCCGGTGGCTTTCCCACATCCGGCCTCGACCCAGCCGCGGACAATCAGCGCCGCCACGACGTCTGCCAGACGGGCGAGGATCCCGGCAAACCCCACCTGACGGGCCATCGACTCGCGCTCCATCGCCTCAAGCAGGGGATGGATCTCCGGCCAGGTGGTCATGAGGCGACTCACCATCATCACCTCCGGCATCGCTTTGATCAGCGGCTGCATCCCCCCGAGATCGAAATCCATACATCCGCTGAATATCACCACGTTGTCACTGTCCGGGCACGGCTCGCAATGAATATCGCATACGCTGTTGCAGATGGGCTCGCTGGGAAACGCCGAGACTGGCGTTACCGCCGCGTCATCTTCCGAGAGCAGGGCGTGTGCATCGCCGTTGGGGATAAACACCGCATCGCCGCTGTTCAGCGCGAAACGCGCCCCGCTGCGCATCCGCAATACCGCCGGACCGCGGCTGATAAAGTGAAACTGGGCTTTCCCGGGGGCCGCGCCGAAGGCCACACCGAAGGGCGTGCTGGCCTCTATCCGACGGTATTTCACTCCTGACAGACGCATTCCGCGCAGCAGTTCACTGATCAGATCAGGCGACTTAATCGTCATTTCTCTCTTCCCGGACGAATAATCAATAAGTGGAGATTATATGTCATAGATCGTCCGTGGTGAACTCCCTATGCTTTGCGACATACATCACATTTTTATAACCGGAGAGTAACAGATGCATTCATCCATCGTCGCAAACGAGGCCAGCGCACCGGCCAGACCCGCCTGGCGTGCGGTCTGGTCGCTGGGGCTGGGCGTCTTTGGCCTGATCATCGCCGAGTTCCTGCCTGCCAGCCTGCTGACGCCGATGGCGGCCAGCCTCGGCGTCAGCGAGGGCGTAGCCGGGCAATCGGTGACCGCCACCGCGTTGGTGGCGCTGGTCACCGGCCTGCTGATCACCTCTGCCACCAAAAGCATCGACCGCCGCTGGGTGCTGATGTTCTTTTCGGTGCTGCAAATCATCTCCAGCCTGATGGTCGCCTTCGCGCCGTCCCTGCATGTCCTGCTGATGGGGCGCTTGCTGCTGGGCGTGGCGATTGGCGGCTTCTGGGCGATGTCCACCGCTACCGCGATGCGGCTGGTTCCCGCCAGCGATGTGCCGAAGGCGCTGGCGATCATCTTCTCAGGCGTCTCGATTGCCACCGTGGTGGCCGCGCCGCTGGGCAGCTATCTCGGCAGCCTGATCGGCTGGCGCAACGTCTTTATCCTCTGCGTGGTGCCCAGCGCGCTGGCGCTGCTGTGGCAGCTGTGGGTACTGCCGTCCATGCGCCCGGAGAACAGCGGCAACCTGAGTACGCTGCTGCGGGTGCTGCGTCGTCCGGGAATGATTGGCGGCCTGCTGGCCACCATTCTTATCTTCAGCGGGCATTTCGCCTTCTTTACCTATCTGCGTCCGTTCCTTGAGACGGTAGGGCAGGCCAGCGTTGAAACCATTTCGCTGATCCTGCTGGGCTTTGGCGTGGCGAACTTCGTCGGAACCTCTATTGCCGGGCATCTGCTGGCGCGCAACCTGCGTCTTACGCTGGCGCTGGTGCCGTTTGCGATGGGGATCCTCGCCTTGCTGATGGTGACCTTTGGTCATCTGGCGCTGGTTGACGGCCTGCTGGTGAGCCTGTGGGGCTTTGCCTTCGGTCTGGTGCCGGTGGGCTGGTCCACCTGGCTGGCGACGACAGTGACGGACGAGGCCGAAAGCGCAGGCGGCCTGATGGTCGCTTCGATCCAGCTGGCGATAAGCGCCGGTGCGGCAGGGGGCGGGGCGGTCTTTGATCTCAATGGCGCCAGCGGGGTATTCACCGCCAGCGGCGTGCTGCTGCTGGCGGCGATGGTGATGGTGTTTGCCGGAGTAAAGGTGAAGCCGGTAGCGGCAGAGTAATGCAACGCTGAACACCGTCCTCTCTCAGGGGAGAGGACGGTGTAAATCATCAGGCCTGTTGCGCGGTTTTTTTCATCGGAATGAGTGAAATAACAAACGCGCCCAGTACCAGGAACCCGGCCACCATAAAGATCCCGGCGTTGAAGTTGCCGGTGAGGTCTTTCATCATCCCCATCAGCAGCGGCCCCAGTGCGGCTCCGGTCATCCCGGTGGCGTTAATCACCGCGATACCCAGCGCACGGGCGCGGAGTGAAATAGCTCGGTCTGGTGTGGTCCAGAAGATCACCATGGCGGCAAAGGCACCTGACGAGGCCATGACGATCCCCATGAACTGCAGCATCGGATCGCTGCTGGTGGCGGTCAGGATCCAGCCTGCGGCGGCAAACAGGTACGGCAGCAGGGTGTGGACTTTACGCTCGTTACGCTTGTCGGAACGCTTACTCCACCAGATCATCGCCACAATGGTACAAACTTGTGGGATGGCGCTCAGGATCCCGATGGTGACGTTACTGCTCTCCTGGCTGATGCTGCGCAGGATCAACGGCGTCCAGACGCTGAGGGCGCTCAGGGTGTTGGTCAGGCAGAAGTAGGCGAAGGTGTAGAGCATGATGGTTGGGGTAAAGAGTTCCCGCATCAGGCTGCCTTGCTTCGGTGCCAGCGCGGCCTGCTCTCGCTGTTTGGTGCTCAGGGCGTTCAGGCGATCCGCCTCCAGCATCTCCTTCAGACAGGCCTTGTCGTCGCTGGTCAGCCAGCGGGCTTTATCCGGGCTGTCGTCCAGCCAGAACCACACCACCAGACCGAGGATCACCGACGGGAAGCCTTCCAGCAGGAACAGCCACTGCCAGCCCTTCAGATTCATCACGCCATCGAGGTTAAGAATATACCCCGAGGCTACGGAACCCAGCGCCATCGTGACCGGCATCGCAATCATAAACAGGGCGTTGGCGCGGGCGCGGTAATGCGCCGGGAACCAGAAGGTTAAATAGAGCAGCAGGCCCGGCAGGAAGCCCGCTTCGGCGATCCCCACCAGCATGCGCAGCACATACAGGCTGTTAGGGCCGGTGGCGAACATGGTGGCGGTAGACGCAATCCCCCACACCACCATCAGGATGGCGATCCAGCGACGGGCGCCCACCCTGCTGAGCATCATGTTGCTGGGGATCCCGCAGATAACATACATCACGTAAAACAGGGTCGTGGCCAGACCAAACATGGTGCTGGTGAGGCCCAGATCTTTGCCCATCGTCAACCCGGCAAAGCCGATGTTGATCCGATCCAGATACGAGAAGACGAACAGAATGAATAAAAACGTGATCAGCCTGCGGAATAACTTTTTGATCACCCGCTGTTGGCGCGGATCGAGCGTGACGTCTGCAGGCGCAGGAGGAGCCAGCACGTCAGTGCGTGTCTGTTCCATCGATGGACTGTCGTTCATGAAATGCTCCACATTGCGTTAATCGGTAATAACAACCCAGGACGTGTTATGCCAGGGCATTACCTCAGCCCACCCAACGTCAACACGTGCGCTAACGTATAGGAAAGCGCACATATGGACGTCAATGTTATGTTTAAAAAATGATACGCATTTGTTAATCACGTAGCGTTTTTGAATCATAATGCGATATCGATCGGCTTTCGTGGCGCGCAGGTAATAAGAGAAGCCCTTGCCGGGTGTGAAGAGGCTATAGCGGGCGGGCAATAGCGGGTATAATTGCGATCATTGCATCACTTCTGGAACGTCATTTCATGAGTCAAACCACTACATCGTCAGACAACGGGGCCACGTTTCACCGCGAAGAGTTCCCGTTCTACTGGATCGTTAATGTCTATGCGCGCTATACGCAAGTTATGGAAATTACGCTAAAAAAGGCGCAGCTCGATGTTTCCCGCTTTCGGGTGCTGATGATTACCGGGCAGTACGGTAAAGCCAGCATCTCGCAAATCTCTGAATATGCGATGGCCAAAATGCCCACCGTCACCAAAATTGTCGGTCGTCTGCGTGATGACGGCCTGGTGACCACCGCCAGCAGCGTACAGGATGCGAGGGTAACCGAGGTGATGCTGACCGATGCCGGACGTGAAAAAGTGGCCGAAGCGCACCGTCTTGTCAGCAAGGTTTTCGAGAAGGGTTTCAAGGGCATGACCGCCGCCCAGATGGAAAAAATGAACCTCTCCCTGGCAAAGGTACTGGATAACCTTAACGAGCTTTGAGGGTGGCGCAGAGAGAATTGCGGTTTTGTGACAGCCTTAAAAATTCCAGATAATGCAATGTAAAACAACAGGTTAATTTTAGGCCGCGCCGATCTTCAGCGCGGCTTTTTTTTCATTTCCATGCCCGCTTTATTGTTATTTATCATCACCATACCCCCCATTTCCACAAGTGTTATAAAAATGTTTCCATGTTATTTTTACGTAAAATTAACGTGAAATATTACTTGAATATTCATCTAAATCTTCCATGATTGACCTGAGTTCACGTGGGTTGAATCGCAGCGAAGACTGCCCCGCCCAAATATGATTCATTTTTTCTGGTTAAGGTGCGAATTATGCAGCCGGTTACTGAGAGCAATGGTTATGTAGAACGATTTACCCTGGGCGAGGGCGACCTCTGCTTCGCGGTTAAAGACACCCTCGACATCGCAGGCTTCCCGACCCGCGCAGGCTGCCAGGCCCTGGCCGCAAACCCGCCAGCCGAACAGCATGCGGGGGTGGTAAAAACGCTACTCGGGCAGGGCTGCATCCTGACCGGAAAGACCACCCTGCACGAACTGGCGTTTGGCGTTACCGGGATAAACCCCTGGAGCGGCACGCCGGTGAACCCCCATTTTCCTGAGCTGATCCCCGGTGGCTCCTCCAGCGGCTCGGCTGCGGTGGTTGCCTCGGGCGAGGTGGATTTCGCCCTCGGCACCGACACCGGCGGCTCGGTGCGGATGCCCGCCGCCTGCTGCGGGATCCTCGGTTTAAAACCGACGTACGGCACGCTGAGTCGTGCAGGCGTCATGCCCGCTCACAGCTCGCTGGACTGCGTGGGCATCTTCGCCCGCCATACCGACGTCCTGCGCCAGGTGCTGGCCCGTCTTGCCCTTCCGGTGAATGCACCGCTGGCAACACTGCCTGCCGTCGGCTTTATCCTGACAGCCACCCTTGAAATTGACACCTTGCTGTTGAACGCCCTGGCGCAACGGGGCCTCTGTCCGCAGCAGGTTGAACTGCCCCTGTTGGGCGATGCCCATCGCGCCGGGCTGACGGTCATCAGCCATGAAAACTGGCAGGCGTTTAGCCCGTTACTGCGCAATGCAAGCGTCTCAGCCGACGTGGCCGCCCGCATTCGCGCAGGGGAAAGCATTGATGCCGATGCCCTGCACACCGCAGAGGCCATCCGCCAGAGATTTACCGCCCAGGTGGATGCTCAGCTGGCGAAAACCCCGCTGCTCGCGCTGGCAACCCTGCCGGAGCTGCCGCCGACTCTGGAAGAGGTGAAGGACCCGCTCAGCGTGGTGAACCTGACCCGGCTGGTGCGCCCATTTAACCTTAGCGGCCACCCGGCGCTGACCCTGCCGATGGGTGAGCTTCAGGGGCGTCCGGTGGCGCTCCAGCTGGTTGCCGCCAAAGGGCAGGAGGGCCTGCTAATCCAGGCCGCCGAATGGCTGGCTGAACGACGACGCCGCTAACCATCCCGTTTTGCCGAATACCGTTTTCACAATAACTCAGTGAGTACCACTCATTGCGGCAGCGCTCGTCTTTTTGCGGGCCGCACACTCTTTTCGGGAGGAAGCTATGTCAGCCGTTCATGTTCGTGAGGAACTCGTTCCACTGCTGAAGGACGTTGCGGCCCGCAGCGCCGATTTCGAGCAACAGCGCCATATCTCTGACGACATCATCGCCCGGTTTAAGCAGATTGGCGTCTACCGGGCGCTCGTCCCCAAAGCCTACGGCGGCGAGGAGTGCTCCCCGGCGCAGTTCTGCGAGCTTATCGAGCAGATCGCGACCGCCGATGGCTCCGCAGGCTGGGTGGCCAGCTTTGGTATGAGCCCGTTTTACCTCGGCGCGCTGCCGCCGGACACCCTGAAAGCACTTTACCGCGACGGCCCGGATGTGGTTTTTGCTGGCGGTATCTTCCCGCCGCAGAAAGCGGTGCTGGCCGACGGCGGCTATCGCGTCAGTGGCCGTTGGGGGTTTGCCAGCGGCAGCATGGGTGCCTCGGTGTTTGGCGTCGGCATCCTGCCGGAAAGCGGCGAACCCCTGCCGCGGATGGCGGTCCTGCCGCGCGACAGCGTGCAGATCGACCCGGTATGGAACACCGTAGGCCTGGCCGGAACCGGCAGCCACGATCTGGTGGTCAACGATGCGTTTGTGCCGCAGGAGTGGACCTTCGTGCGCGGCGGTGCCCTTAACCTCGACGGCGCGCTCTATCGCTATCCGGTGCTCTCTCTTGCTACCCAGGTGCTCTCGGTGGTGGCGCTTGGCGTGGCCCGCGCCGCGCTCAACGAAATTTATACCATTGCCCATCGCCAGCAGTCCGTCACGGGTGCCCCGCGGCTGGCCGACCGCCCGCAGGCGCAGATGCAGATTGCCCGCTGCGAAGCTGATTTGCGCTCCGCCCGGGCCTGGTTCTACGACGCCATCGACGATGTCTGGCAGTGCATTCTTGCCGGGGATGAACCCGCCTGCGAGCAGATCAACGCCCTGCGATTGTCCTCCACCCACGTTACTCGCGTGGCTGCCGAAGTCACCCGCCAGGCGCTGGCGCTGAACGGCATGGGCGGCATCACCATGACTAGCCCCCTGCAACGTTACGTGCGCGACACCCTGGTGATCACCCAGCACGCCTTTATGGGCGACCTCTCTTATCTCA
>JADHEE010000349.1_pt1 | contig 19840 bp, 29 predicted proteins | sample 8952401 | NCBI WGS metagenome assembly JADHEE01 (sample SAMN16124438, study PRJNA663242) | bioreactor sludge metagenome | isolation source: sludge (ammonium) | place: India:Bengaluru | collected 2019-02-28 | reverse complement strand
TTTTATCCTGCAAACTCCCCAAAATCAACAAGGGGGCCACTGCGGCCCCCTCGTTATACATGCGGCGATTACTGATCGGGATCTGACAGCGACAACCACAGCAGCGCCCCGGTGGGCTCGTCACCGGCAATGGTTTCCCATGCGTGGCCGTGCTCGTCAATTGCGATGCACCCGGCAACCCAATCCCCCGGAGATCTCAACTCGTTGACCCAGCTTTGCATTTTTCCCTTATAGAACACGATCACCCCGCCTTTGCCGGTGTAGCCGTTTTCTGCTCGCCATGTCCGGGCCTTAGCCATCAAATCAGGCAAGGGCACTCCCTCTTTCCAGACGAAATGCGGCGATTGCTTCCAGCCAACAAACCGCCCCGAAACTTTGTGAATCCGGCGAAAAGTGCCGCCGCAAAAGATCTCCCAGTTCGCCCCGTTCTCTCCGATCACTCGGTACGTTTCACCGCGCTGGATAGGCCCATAAGCCACGTCACAAAATAGATACCCGGTCGCCTTCATCTTTCCTCCAAATTATGCCAAGGCCCGCCAGATCGCACAGGATGGCCCACGCTGAATAGTTGATTGTCGTGCTATCTGACATCCACCGCCGAAACGCCCGGCATCCCTTGCCCGGATCGATAGAGAGGCCGACCAAGGCGGCCACCTCTGACCCGCCCAGCGGGCGGGGGTAGGCCAGCCGTTCACGGATCAGGTGCAAAACGATCTCGATCTCGTCTTTAGTGGGTGGCAGCCATCCGGCAGCATACGGGCGCAACGTTTCGGGCCGTGGTTGGTTTGTCATGGTTCGTTCTCCTGCTGCGAGAAAGCCCCGGCGCTGCCGGGGCCACTCTCTTAATGTGTTTTTGGCTTGGGCTTTCTGCGCCGCCCCAGCTCGTCTAAAACAGCCTCATAGACTTGCCAAGGTATAACCATTTTGAAACCGCCTTTATTCTCAAAGGCTTGGGCGACAGAGTTTGCCAGTGCTACAATATCGTGATTCATCGTGCTATCCCTTAATTGCTCGGTGATTGCGCGAATAGCTGCAACTAAACGCGCCCTCTAGTAATTTGCCCCGGCCCAGTGCCGGGGCTTCCTTTTTACTCGATTGCCTGCTGAATCCCTGCGGCCTCCGGGCGCTCAATTGCCCACGCCAGCAAAGCCCCGTAATGCTCCTCGAACATCACCCGATCAAACCCTTCTGTGTGGGTCGCCAGATGACGGAACAGCACCAAGCAAGCCGCGATCCCGATTGCATCCGGGCTCAACAGCGGGCCGCTGGCGGCCTGCAAGCGGCAATCTGCGCCCATGTCCGGGGCAAGGTAAAAACCGCCGTTTGACAGCTCCCAGACGATCAGGCCGGTACGGCTGTAATCAGGGGCCAGCAGGCGCAAACGCTCAAAGAGCATCGTTTCAAAAACTACGTCAAAACGCTTGATGTGGGATGTGATGACTTGAGCGGAACGGCTCGCATCAATGCGGGAACAGATCAGGGGTAAGGCTTGGTTTTGCATAGTGGATTTCTCCAACTGACCGAGGCGATATGCCCGGCCTTCTGTTAACTATAGTACACAAAACAGGAGGGGGACGCAATCATATAATCATATAATCATATAATCATATAATCATATAATCATATGATTATGGCGAGCAGCAAAAAGCCCGGACTGGCCGGGCTATGGTGGGGCAGGGGAGATCTTAGCTTGTTATGGCGGATGCAATGGCAAGAACGCCAATAACGATCAGGAGCAGGGGTACGTGCATGATAAAATAAGCAGCCCCATGAAAGGCGTTCCAATCCTCCATTCCCTGAAACACGGCCACAACTCCACAAAAGGCCATCAACCAAGTCAGAAAGCAAACAATCATTGTCAAGATCAGGTACTTAAACCACCGGCCATCTTCCCCTAGCTCTTTCTTTGACTTCTCCCCAAGGTGGACGCACACGCACAGAGCCCAGATGAAAACCGTCATCGCCGCCAGCGCCACAGATACGCCCCCCCAGAACGTACCGCCTAACGTGGCTATATTTCGGATGTAATAAAATGCAGCAGTAACCAGATCCCATCTATAAATCACACTTGAAATAAGTGTGATCACTGTCGCCACAGCGGAAACCCCGATTATTGTTTTTACCCCACAGGAGCGGGCAACGCTGACAAATACACTCATTCTATCCCCCTTGACCGAGGCGATATGCCCGGCATTGTTAAATTGCAGGAAATTAATTATTTGACGACATTAATGACCACAAACCCCACAAGAAAGCGGCAAGGATTGGCAGGGTTACGAAAAACATTGCCACAATATCAAATATATCCAAAACCTCTTTTTTGCCGGAAATATCGAATAAGGCACAATAAGCAACTAACCAGATAAAAGAGGTTAGAGCCATAATGCCAATTAGATATTTAAACCACCTTACACCATTTCCCAGCTCGCTTTTTATCATTTTATTCAAATGGTAATGCACACAAGCAGACCACGTAAAAATAAACATGGCAGCACAACATGAGGCAACGGAACCCCAATACAGGCCACCGAATGAGGCAAAGAATTTAAGACTTTGCCACTCGTTAACTATCTCGGCAAAGGTAACTAGAGAAAGGCCGATAATGGCGGCGGCGGTGAGGGTTTTAAGGCCACAGGAGCGGGCCACGCTGAGGACTATATTCATTGTTTTACTCTCCATGACCGAGGCGATACGCCCGGCCTTCTGTTAACCATAGTACACAAGCAGCCGCCGAAACGCAATCATATAATCATATGATTATATAATCATTTAATCATGCAACCTCGAATAGCCCGCCCTGCAAAAAGGTTACTCCAAGTATTTGAAAGGTATCTAAAATTTTATCCATCTGCGCCCGGCGCGGCGTTGATTTGGAAAGCTCAAATTCACGTAAACAAGTCAGGCTAACCCCTGAGATCACCCGGAACTCTGCGCGGGTGAGCCCCAAACACTCCCGAGCATGGCGACACTGTAACCCGGTTACGTCATACGTTGGCCGGGTGTAGCCTTGCCGCTTGATTGGCAGGCCAGCCGAAGCCGCCCAGGCTACCGCTGTAGGGTAGCTGATAGCCAAAAGATCAGCCATTCCGTGAAGGTTTCCGGCCTGCTGATATGCGGCCATTAATTCCGTTTCAGTGAATTTTTCTCGCTTGCTCATTTACAAATTACGCCACTTAACAATATTCCTATCATCGTAATCATGCCCAAAGCACACTTTTACACGATTACAAATCGTTTCATTTAAGCCATCAATGATGATCAAGCCCTTTCCAATATAACGCCCAAATAAAGCGCGTTGCGCTGCGGCACTTAACCGACCAGCCCAGACCCCGAAAATAGAACCCGTTTTCTCTAATAGATAAATAGCAAGTGAACCGGCGTATTCCATATTATCCCCCACAAATGGGGCCGGTTGCCCGGCCCGCTGGTTGTCTCTTAATTGCGGCGGTATTCAACCCAACCGCTCCAGATAAACCCGTCTTTGCGCCAAAAGGCAAGGGTTACATTTCCATGGGAAAACTCACTCATTGCGTACCCGTTAACGTAGGGGAGCGGGGGCAAAATATCGTAAAAGTGATCAAACACCTCCTGAGTGACCACCCACTGAGTACCGGGAACGGGCGGCAAACAGTTGATCAGGGCGTAGAACTCCGACAGGGCCAGCCCGTAATAATTACCGCTGGTTTCATCGATCTGGATAACCTCTTGCGGGGCCAGACGATCAGACACTTCAGACATGGACAAACGGCGGTTGAATTGCATGGTTTTTACTCCAACTGACCGAGGCGATATGCCCGGCCTTCTGTTAACTATAGTACACAAAACAGGAGGGGGACGCAATCATATAATCATATAATCATATAATCATATAATCATATGATGTTATCTATAGTTGACAGATTGGGCGGTGTCAGGTATAGTTCACAGCATGAAAGAGATCATCAAAACACAGACATTCGAGCGGTGGATCAAGTCGCTCCGCGACCCTCAAGCAAAGGCCAAAGTTGCTATTCGGATCAGGCGCTTGAGCCTTGGAAACCCCGGCGATGTGAAGCCAGTAGGGGAGGGGGTATCAGAGTTGCGGATCGACTATGGGCCGGGGTATCGAGTCTATTTTATTCAGGATGGCCCGGTTGTTGTTGTGCTGCTGTGCGGCGGCGATAAGCGAACACAGCAACGGGACATAGAGCAGGCGAAAGCACTAGCAAGCCAGTGGAGAGACCAGAAATGAAAAAAGAAGAGTTCACCAGATTTGACCCTGCCGAGATCCTGACCACTGAGGCCGAGATCGCGGCCTACCTCAACGAGGCGATGGCCGAGGGAGATCCTAACCTACTGGCGGCGGCTCTGGGCGACATAGCCAAGGCCCGAGGCATGGCCGAGTTAGCCAGAGAAGTACAGATGACCAGAGAGGGGCTATACAAAGCCCTGTCAGGCAAGGGCAACCCGGCAATGGCAACGATAGTAAAAGTCGCCGGGGCGTTAGGGTACAAATTCACGATCCAGCCAGCACACTAAACAGCCGCCTCCGGGCGGCTTAATTGTAGGTGAGAGATAACAACGGGGGTAGTTCTAGGGAACGGTGAGGCAGTCAGGGGCGAACGTGAGCATGGCGCGGCCCGCAGCGCAGCGAGGACACGGGCGAGCGGTCGAGTGAAACGGCCCTTGACGGCCTTAGAGTGACCCCAGCCTTGAGGGGGAGGGGCAGGTTTAGGCCGGAGGCCGCCACCTGCTCCCGAGCCCCACGGCGGCGAGTGTGGGGAGTGTAGAGGGGCAACGCCCCTATACTCGCCCGGAGGGCGAAAGGGCGAGAAGGGCAGCCCGAAGGGGCGAGACAGCAGTTTTTTTCCGCTGGCTCGATGCGCAGCACAACCGCCGTTCCGCAGGACGCCCCCAGGTTGTTTGTGTGTCATAGCTTTTGTTGTTTTTGCTGCTCCAGCAGCTCTCCGAAGCGGTGGATCACTTGCTCACGGTTCATAGAGCGCGGCATGATCAGATCATCAGCATCGGTCGCAGATTGCAGGCACTCGATCACCGCTTGCCGTTCCGGCTCCACCTGTCCGAGTTTGCATGACCGGGCCAGCATTACCAGAATCCCGCGATCTATCTGCTCCATATCCATCAGACCCGGCCAAACCACAACAAGCCGCGCCTTTGTAATCTCTGCATCCCTGATTCCAGCCTGATAAGAAAGCCAAACCTCGATTGCAGACAGCACGATAAGACCGCCGAAAAACTTTTTTCTGAATGGTGTTAAGTAGCGCATTCTTAAAATCTCACCTTGATTTGATAATATAATTAGGATGGCGATCAGCCAGCAACAGAAGGAATTGATATTCAAGGGGCGATATTCGCGCCGCCGTGCCGGTTGCACTAATGCGATTGAGCCACGTTTTTTCTGAGATACCCAACAGATCGGCCATCTGCTGATTATTATATCCGATTGCATCCCTGACCTCTATCAGCATATCCGCCGTAACTGTCTTATTTGGCATGATTAAAACTCTCCATAAATTCAGAATAAAACTTATCTGTAATTATTTTAAGCGGCAAATCGCCCCTGTTAATTTCCTTGAAAGAATTAAATTCAAGCGTTTTTTCAAACATGACAAAACGCTGACGGCCTTTGTTATCGTCTGTCTGCGTTCGGCCTAGTTGTAAGTAATGGAGCGTCACGCGCTCCGTTACCTCTACAGTCAATTTATAAACTCGGTTGCCCTTGTTTATGCGGGCCTGATAAACAATCATTCCTCCCCCTCTAACTGGCCGACAAAAGCGGCCACCTTAATCAGTTGTTCCATTGTTAGGCCACTAAGTGACAAATCAAAATGGTTCCCGAACCTTTTTGAAACATTACCCCGAAACCCTGCGCCGTATATCTCACAAAGCTGGTTGTAGCCGCCAAATCGCACTTTTGCCACTTTTGAAAGAAGATCCTTTAAAATTAAGTCGGCCTCCTTAGTTTTCATTTTTCTCGCGGTGTACTCTTTCGCATCAGCATTCAGCTTTATTAAATGCGGTAATATTTTACGCTTAATATCTCCAGCGACAGAAAGCGGCGAACGGGAGCGGGAGAAATTACATTTTTCAGAGTTGCCATATTCGTAAACCTTGCGATTAGAGCCACCAATCAGGCGAATAACGCCGCCCTTTTCAGACTTTGCAATGATATTAACAAAGCGGTAATTCGGGTTTATCAGCGTGATAGTGGTGTAATTGCTGCTTTCGTTTTGATTCACTCGCCAATCTGGCCCCAAATAAAAACAAATCTGCATGAAATATTGAAGGTTATCAGCGTAAAAACTCATTCTTTGCCCTCCTGATAGTTTGGGGGCGGCATTGCCGCCCCTCGTTCTTACGCTGCATCCAAAGCCTTAAACCCGCGCCCCGCCTTGCTTCCACTGGTTCCGTACATTACCCGGATCTCGTCTATGGAGTGCTCGCGGCGGTTCCATGTGCTGCGGTGTTCCTCGGGACGGTAGTACCACATTTTTTTCTTTGGAGCCCATTTGCAACCGACCTCCTTTAATGCGTCTTTGTGGTTGATTGTGTCGCCGGTAATCCAAACCCAGTTACCCACAACCTCAAAGACGATACCAGCCATTGCGGAAAGGGCGGTTAATACTTTTTCCAGTTCTTCGCCGTAGTTATAACGCTCTTCGGATTTTTCAGATTGAAACTTGTTGATGTTATCAACATTATTCATCAGCACTTCAAAGGCGGCATTAACGGCCTTCATTAATTCCTCACCGAGGGGGTTACGGTCAGGATGATATTTAAGCGCCAGTTTTTTATAAGCCTTTTTAACAGTCTCAACGGTCAATTCACCTTCAAGACCGAAAACATTAAGAGCTTGCTGAATATTCATTTTAAAACCTCTGCCCTTGTGGGCGTTATTATTGGAAGGCACCGCGCCGTTCCATGTAAGTAATATTACTCCCCAAATGGGGAGTAATCAAGGTTTTTTTCATCTATAAATCATTTTCTTTTCATTATTTCACTATTTAAAAAGCCTATCATTTCGCGCAATTTCTTTTCATCTGGAATATATGCGGGCAACTCCTCTTTAATTTCATTTGGTAAATATACGTTACCATAAAAGGAAAAAGAACCATCGCCATTTACCAAATACATAATAAAGGGCTCACATGCTGGCTCACCATCCTTTTCAATTTCAGTAAACCAAATTGTTGTAAGCTCACCGCTGGGGCCAGACTCCACCAGATCTAAATCAATATTTCTTTTAAGTGCGTAGTTAATAGTTGTTTTTGAAATAACGCTGTTAATATCCAGTTCCATTTAAATTAACCCCCTCGATAATATAAATATATTTTACTCCCCAAATGGGGACTAATCAAGGAAAGAAAGCGCTTTCAGGGTAGGAAATAACTGATTAGATGACAGGTTTATAAATTGTGGTTGCGTCTTTGCGCTTTGTGGTGTCAAGGGGTTGGTGCGGCCCGCAGACCGAAGGGCGAGGACTCGGCCCCTTGATGCCACGATCTTTTAATAACCTACTGAAAGGGGGTAGCAACCCAGAGGGGGGCGACCCCCTTGATAAACCCGTCTTTTATTATTTTATTTGTGTTCAAAATGTTTTAAGGATTGCTCTAAAAGTGTTCCGTTTGGATTTTTAGAGTGGTATAATCGGCAGGTCTCTTAAAACATAGAAAGGAGCATTGGGATGAAAAAGCTATTTGTAGCAATGGCTTGCGTTGCGGCGCTGGCAGGATGCAATGACAGCGTGAGCGGTAAGTACGAGGGCACTTGGGAACGTCCCGGCCTGACCTTCAAGATCGAATCGAAGGGCGATCATTATACAGTAGAGCGCCAGATGGCATCTACCGGCAAAGCATCCTTTGAAGCGAAGGAAGATGCCGATGGATACCTGACCTTTACCAAGTCCGGTAAACGCTTCCTGAAATGGCAGGACGCAAACACAGTGACCAATGCCACGGGGAGCGACCCCCTACAGAAGAAGTAAGGGGCGAAGATGATCACGCTAACCGCAGCGGCGGGCTTGTCTTTAGCGTTGCTCTTTGAGCAGTGCGCCCCGGACGTTTCGCCTGTGACACTGGATGCAGTCATTCAGACTGAATCCGCTGGCAATCCGTATGTGGTGGCGAACGTTGACGATGGAACCAGTCATAAGTTCAATAGCCAGCCGGAAGCCACCCGCTTCATTAACAGCCTTAGCCAGCAAGGTAAAAGATTCAGCGCCGGGCTGATGCAAATCTATAGCGGCAACTTTGAAAAGCTGGGGCTGGATAACAACAGTGTTTTTGACCCCTGCACAAACATTAAAGCCGGGGCAAAAATTCTCGTTGAGAACTTTGATTCAGCTAAAGAGGGAAGCGAGCAAGAGAGACTTAAAAAATCACTTTCAACTTATTATTCAGGTAATGAGACTCGGGGCTTTAAAAAAGAACCTCAATACTCAAACACAAGCTATGTGGAGCGAGTACAGGGGAAAGTTTATAAGGTGCCTGCGCTTGAACCTGACCAACAGAATCAGAGTCGCAGCGCGACTATTGATGAACCTAAGAAAACACCTGATCAACAATGGGATTTATTCGGAGATTTTAATAATGCGCAATAACGTTCTTAACACTGCCACCAAATTCGCCGCTGCCGTTCTGCTCGCTGCTGTAGCCACTACCCCGGCCTTTGCTGCCGGTGGCCTGAATGCTGCAACCACAGCCCTTTCCGATCTCAAAACTTGGCTGTTCGCCTTTGTCGGGATCGGCGCACTGGTTTACCTGCTGTACTGCGTGGGCATGGCCTTCATGGAGCGCAAAACTTGGGGCGATGTGGGTATGGGCCTCGTTTATTGTACTCTGGCGGGCGGTGCCGTTTATGGCGGTACTTGGGCGCTGGAACTGTTCCAGTAATCGAGCCAAGGGCAGCCGGAGAAATCCGGCTGTATCTATATGCAACAACCAAAAGAAAAAGATCAGTACGCAACTTATAACGGGTTGAACCGGCCAGCAATGGCGATGGGCATCCCGTTAATGTTGCTCCTGCTGCTCGGGTTTATTGGGGTTTTTGGAACCTTCCTCTGTCTTTTTATGTTTGGTGCCAAAGGGTTTGTTTTCACAGCTTTCATTTTCTTGGTGGCGTTCGCCCTGAAACTGATTTGCGAGAAAGACCCTAACGCGCTGGACGTTGTAAAAATGAATATGAAAGGTTGGTTCATTAACCTCCGTCAAAACATAGCTGTGATGGGTAAGGATTCCATCATTGGGTTTGACTCTACCGGGATAAAAAAATGAAGCAGATAAAGCAGACGCCGCTTAAAAAGGGCCGAACTGAGCCGGTAATGAGGATGTATCCTGATTATCAGTTTCATGTCAGTGACAACGTTGTTTTTACTGCTGACAAAAAGGCGCTGGCCTCAATAGCTATTGAGGGAATGCCTTTTGAAAGCATTTCTGATGGTGTGCTCGAATCAGATTTCGACTCCATTAAAAATTTTCTCGTTAACATGGGTAAGGATGGGGATGTTTATCTCTGGACTCACCTTGTTAAAGAAAAGGTATCTCTTGACGAGGAATATCATTTTAAAAGTGATTTTCTTAATCGTTTTTCCAATCAATACACCGAGCTTTTCCGGGGCTCCAATTTCTTTAAATCAACGTATTATCTGACGTTCGGGATTAAGTATTCCAATATCAGCGAAGCGATTGAGCGACTTGATGAAGTCATTCATCAAGCAAAAGCAGTTTTGGGCAAATACGGCGCTCACGTTCTGACTGTTGACCAAAACAGGGTTAGCGGTGTGGCCGATTACCTGCATTTGCTGCTGAATAAATCCCATGCTGAAATCCCGCTGTCTATCAATCCTATTTCGTCCTCTATTGCCGATTCAGAATGGTATTTCGGCTATGACTCTTTAGAGTTGAGAAACAATGAAGCAGAAGAAAAGAAATTTGCCACAAACTATGTGGTAAAAGATTTTCCGATGTTCACAGAGCTGGGGCAGTGGGATTTTTTATTGCGCCTGCCGTATGAGTTTATTATCACTCAATCATTTATCTATGAAGCGCCGACAAAGACGCTGAAAGAGATAGATGCGCAGTTAAATAAAATGGGCTCCGCTGGTGATGCAGCAGAAAACCAACAGGACGAGCTTGTTTTAGGGAAAGAGGTTGTAACGAGTGGGATCACCCTCTTCGGGTCGTATCACTGCGTTCTGACTGTCTTTGGCCGCACTGCTGACGAGGCCCGGAAGAACGGGATCAAGGTATCCAGCGAGTTTGTGAGTGCCGGTAAAGGGTTCCGCTTCATCCGTACCAACAGTGCAGGGGCTCACTGCTATTTCAGCCATATGCCGATGAACAAGATCCGGCCACTGGCTACCCGGCGCACCATCACTAATCTCGCTTGTACGTTCAGCCTCCATAATTACAGCCACGGCAAAAAAAGAGGGAATCCGATTGGTGATGGTACGGCCATAATGCCGCTTAAAACCGTTGCTGATGGCCTCTACTGGTTCAATACGCACTATTCCGAGCCGGGCCGTGATGTTCGCGGCCAGAAAATCGCTGGTCACGCGATGATCCTGGGTGCGACAGGTGCGGGAAAGACGACTTTTGAAGGGGCCGCCGCTGGCTTTTTGCAGCGTTTCGACCCGTATATGTTCGTTGTCGATTTTAACCGCTCTACAGAGCTGTTTGTCCGGGCCTATGGCGGGAGTTACTTCACCTTGAAAGAGGGGGAGTATACCGGCCTTAACCCGTTCCAGATTTGCGATCTGGATGACGAACTTGCACCTCGTCTTGTCCAGTTCCTCAAGAGCTACGTTAAAACCCTAGCCTATGACCAGAGCGGTAAGCCGTGTAGTGATGCACAGGCCGAAGAACTGGCAAAGGCCGTTGATGCAACAATGCTGCTGCCGCGAGAAATGCGCCGCTTGAGCACCCTGTTAAGCCGGATTTCAGATCCAGAGCTGAAAATCCGACTGGCTAAGTGGTGCGGCTCTGGTCAATACGCTTGGGCCGTTGATTCACCCCGAAACACGTTTAACCCGATGGATTTTAAAAAGGTTGGGTTTGACACAACCGTAATCCTCGAAAAAACAAAAGACGGCGTTCACCCGGCTTGTGAACCACTGTTAGCAATCCTGTTTTTCTATAAATCGCTGATGCAACGCGAAGGGCAATTAATGCTCTCTATTATCGAAGAATTTTGGATGCCAGCTAACTTCCCATTGACGCAAGCCATGATCAAATCCGCCCTGAAAGCGGGCCGGATGAAAGGCGAAATGATGTGGCTGACAAGCCAATCACCGGAGGACGCTATCTATTGCGAGATCTTCCCGGCATTGGTTCAGCAGACAGCCACAAAGATTCTTTTGCCGAACCCTGACGCTGACCTTGAGGGCTATAAAAAAATCGGCTTGACCGTAAAAGAATTTGACCGGCTTAAAAAGCTGGGCAAAGAGTCACGCACAATGCTGATTAAGCAAAGCGGTTCAAGCTGTTTTGCAAAAATGGATCTCTATGGTTTTGATGACTTCCTCCCGATTATTTCCGGCTCGATGGAAGGTATTACCCTTTGCGAAAAAGTACGTGCCGAACTCGGCACAGATAACCCGGATATTTGGATTCCCGAGTTTCTTAAACAACTGAGAGAAGAGTGAGGTTCACAATGAAAAAACAACTTATCTCCGCCGCCGTCTCTGCCGTTCTGGTGTTCAGCGCCCCGGCCTTTTCAACTGGTATCCCGGTTGTTGATGTTACAGCCATCGCTAAAACCGTTCAGGAAGGGCTGTTACGCGCTCAAGAAGCAAAGGCAGCTTTGGATCAGGCCATGCGTGAATATGAGCAAGCTAAAAACATTGGTGAGGATGCCAAGCGCCGGTTCGAGGGGTATTCGGATTATTCCAACCTCTTTGATACGGCGTCCAGCTACATGACGGGGAACCTGTCAGAACTCGCAAAGGCGGATAATATCGGTTCCCTTCGCCAGCAATACGGGCTTGTCAGTAATGAGCCAGCCGTACAAAGCAAATATGACGGGATGCTGCAAAAAATTTCCCTGTACGACAATTTCAACAAGCAATTGACGGATAATTCCCGTCAACTGGATAGCCTGCAAGGCCGTTTTTCATCTGCCACAACACCGCAGCAGAAACAGGATATTGCAAATCAGATCCAGCTTGAAATGGTTAAGCAGCAAAGTGTTATTCAGCAATATCAATTTGCTCAAGCCAAGGTAGATGAAGAGGAAACCATCGCCAAGAAAAAGCGCGGCGCTGAATACAATAAAGCCCACAGCTTTACGGGGAATTAATAATGGCTATTGAGATAGTCTCCGAACTTCTGACTGGCGTTAAAACAATCGTTCAGTCTGGGATTGGTGCCAATATAAGCGCCATTGCCGGGGCTATTTCACCCGTTTTCTTTGCTGCCATTGGTTTATATGTTTGCTTTATTGCATACGAAATTATTTATTCGCAACGCGATATAATAATGAGCGAAGTGACAAAAACGATAATGGCTTTTGCTGTTGTTGGTGTTTTTACATATAGCGGAGATTATTACACTCGCTATGTGGTCACGTTTGTAATGGAAGCAGGCGGCGATTTGTCGGGTGCGATAACCGGTAGTGGTGATGTTGCCACCACAATAGATTCATTATGGGTTCAACTTGTAACGTCCCTAGATACATATTGGGATAATGCAGTTGCACTACTTGAATGGAGTGATTTTGGGGGGTGGATTAAAACAGCAATAATTTATGGTATTGGTTTTTTAGGTGGTGCAATCCTTGTATTTTACTCGGCATTGTTTTTATGTGTCTCTACATTTATGGTTGGGATACTCCTATCAGTCGGTGTCATATTTATTTGCTTTGCTGTTTTCCCGTCAACACGTTCAATGTTTACGGCGTGGTGTGGTCACTGCTTAAATTACATCCTTCTGAATGTGTTTTACACAATATCATTTGGTTTTGTAATTGGGTTTATAAATAAATACAGCACTATTGACCCTAAAACGGTAAACATCATGGATGTAGCAACGATGGCTTTAGTTATCGGTATTTCCGTTTTCCTGATTGAGCAGATTGGTACTCTTTGTTCCTCTCTCACTGGCGGCGTAGGTATTAACGGCCTCACTTCTTCCGCAAATGGCGCGGCGGGGATGATGTACCGAGCCAGCGGCATGAGAGCAATGATGGGCGGTGCTAAATCAGGGGCGGGCTGGCTAGGTGGAAAAGTAGCCTCCAGTGCAAAAAATTACGTCCAAAGCAAAATGGGCAAAGGGATGATCAAGGGCGGTTAATGATGAAAAAAATACTTGTTTTGGTGATGACGTTGGCTTTTTACGGTTGTGCGGCCACGAACCCGCCAGAAGCCCCACAGGCAAAAGGCGACTGGCACAGCATTAATACCGATCTTGAAGCAGTTAAGAAGGGAACCTACTAATGAGCGCAGAAAACCAAGAATACTACGAAGAAACCGCCAAACTGGCCGAAAAGAGCCAAGGGGAGAGATCACGGGATAACAAGGCGTATTACGAAGCTATCAAGAGCTTTGAGCAAGACCGGATTAGCTCGCTGGAAGGCCAGCGCAAGCTGTTGATCCGGGGCATAGGGGCCGCTGGCGGCGTTATCTGTCTGCTGGCGGTTGCACTGGCGGGCCTTGCCCCCCTGAAAACTGCCGTTCCCTACGTTATCCGGGTTGATAACTCCACCGGATATACAGACATTGCCAAGTCTATTTCTGACGAAAAGACAACCTATGAAGAAGTAATTAATAAATACTGGCTTTCCCAGTATGTAATTAATTACGAGTCTTACGACTGGCAGACCGTACAAACCATGTATGACACCGTTCAGCTTATGTCTGATGGCAGTGTTTTTAGTGAGTATAAAAATAAAATGCTCGCCAGTAATTCGCCTTTGAGCTTGCTCAAAGACAATTACAAATTAAAAACAAAGGTTAAGTCTGTGACTTTCCTTAATGCCGATACTGCACAGGTGCGATTCACTAAACTGGTGCTAACTAAAACAGGTCAGCTTTCAACTGAATACGCCCCTACTGATTGGGTTGCTTTGATTTCTTTCGATTTTAACCACGAAATCAAGACCGAAGGCGAGCGCCTCCTTAATCCGCTCGGCTTCAATGTCCTGTCATACAGCGTTGACCCGGAGGCCACCAAATGAAATATAGCCACGTTGCCGGTGCAATCCTGCTTGGTGTAATGGCCGCATCTGCCAATGCGGCATCTGTGGGCTTTGGCTCGCGTTTTGATGGCCGTATTCAGCGCACTGAATACAACCCGGAGGATGTGATCAAGGTGCTCGTTAAAAAGGGCACCGTTTCACTCGTTCAGTTCGCAGAGGATGAAAAGGTCGAGGGGATCGGCCTTGGCGACCCTGCCGCTTGGAATGTGTCAGTGAAAGGCAATCACGTTTTCTTTCGCCCGACCGTTGACGATAACCCGGATACGAACGTTGCCGTTCTGACGAACAAGCGCAATTACAGCCTTTACCTTATGTCTACTCGGGGAACTCCGACCTATGTTTTAAGGTTTGATTATCCGAAGCCGTCCAAACCTCTTTTTACAGCGCAAGAAAAGAAAATCCCTTGCCATGATGGCAGCCTATTTAATGGCAAATATCAGGTGAGGGGTTCTAAAGAAATTGCCCCTTATCAGATTTGGGATGATGGTCAATTCGCCTGTATGCGTTGGAGCAGCACAAAGGATTTGCCGATTGTCTATCGTAAAAATTCAGATGGGCAAGAAACTCTTGTAAATACCCACATGGAAAACAACACAATGGTTATCCATGAAATTTCTTCGGAATACGTTCTGAGATTGGGGTCTAACGTGCTCGATGTTCGCACTGAAAGCACCGCTCCGCGCCATTACAACTATAAGGGCACCTCGACCAAAGAATTTCGTCAGGAGAAAGCACAATGAGAAATGACGGCGTTATTGAAGTAAAAGGAAAAAGCGGGGCGGGTAAAAAGATCATTATCCTGCTGGCTGTCTTTGCCTTTGTATTTGTGGCCCTCGCAGTGGTTATTAAGCTGTTGCCCGGCAAAGATGAAAGCGCGGCCAGTCTGCCGAAGAAAGAAAACGAGTCTCTGCAACGGACTACGCTCGAAGAAAGAGGGCTATTAGGCAAGATTAAAGAGATCGAGGATGCCAAAAAGCGCGAAGAGGCCGAAAAAGCAGCCGCCGAAAAACGCCGGTTAGACGAGGAAGCCGCCGCACAGCGCAAGGCAGCACAAGACGCGGCCAATGCGGCCGCAACTCCACCCAGCAACACCAGCGAGCAGATCCGGCAAAATCAAGGCGGTCAAATGCAGCAGGCCAGCTATTCAGGGGATGATAAAGATCGCCCCCTGCCTAAGCACTTGCGCGTTCTGACCGGTGAAACGCTGGTGAAGCTGGATAACAACCAGCAAGAGCAAGAGAGGGCCACTGATAGCGATGATTACTTGCAAGGCGGCACGTTCGCAGATGGTACGGCCAGCTTTATCAACAACCGCAAGCTGTTGCTTTCTGCCGGAACCTCTTTGAGCTGTGTTCTTAAAACCAAAATCGTTACCTCTTACCCCGGCGTAACCATGTGCCAACTGACCAAGGATGTTTATTCCGATAACGGTGAAATGGTTCTTGCGCGGGCTGGTTCCCTTTTAATTGGGGAGCAGAAAAAGGCGATCACTCAAGGCGTGGCGCGGGTATTTGTTACATGGACAAATATTAAAGACGGTAACGTAAATGTGCGTATTGATGCGCTTGGCGCTGATGGCCTTGGCGCATCTGGTTTGCCTGCTTGGGTTGATAACCATTTCTGGGAGCGATTCGGCGGGGCTATGCTGTTGAGCTTTATTGATGATGGCCTTGCGGCTGCCTCAACTCACCTTGCAAAGAGCGGTTCTAATAACAATTCCGTTTCTTTCGATAATACCAGCAGCACCGGCGAAAAAATGGCTGAAATTGCACTGGAAAACTCTATCAACATTCCGCCGACTGCCTATGTAAATCAGGGTGAAATCCTGACGGTTATTGTTCCGAGAAATATTGATTTCTCCAGCGTTTACGAGACTCGTTAAAATGAACGCATACACCTTTAACAAAGACTCGATGGTTTTACAATTCCTGCAAAATACAGGGATTCAAGCCATTCTCGATATGGACGGGGTTACTGAGGTTTCAGTAAACCAGCCCGGCCATATCTGGTATGAAGGCCGGGACGGCTGGCAAGTGGTAGAAGCGCCAGAGGCGAATTTTACCAATCTTGAGCACTTGGCAACGGCCATGTGCGTCTATAGCGCCTTGCCGTACACTCTCGGCCCGGATCATCCTATTGCGTCCGTAGTGCTGCCCGGTGGCGAACGGGGACAAATCATTGTCCCCCCTGCTACAGAGGCCAGTTCCATTGTCCTGACGATTCGTAAACCATCCCTGACCCGGTTCACGATTGATGACTATATCGCGTCTGGGCGCTTCTCTCGGGCCTCCATAGCGGAGGCCCAGGGTGTCACAATGACAGACCGCCAGCATTATCTCTACGAGCTGTCACGGGGCGGCCCTGAGCAGATCGGCCAGTTCCTCAAAGAGGCGGTGAAAGACCGCCTCAACTTCCTGATCGTGGGTGGTACTGGCTCCGGTAAGACTACGGTTGCCAAGGCTATCGCTGACATTTTCCCGCCAGATCGCAGATATGCCACGATTGAGGACGTTCACGAAATGACGCTCCCGAATCACCCTAATCATATTCACCTGTTTTTTAAGAAAGGCGGGGTAAGTGCAAGGGAGATTATCGAGGCTTGCATGAGACTTAAACCAGACCATATTTTTCTGGCAGAGCTGCGGGGGGATGAAGCATGGAGCTATTTAGAGGCGCTGAATACAGGGCATGAAGGCTCTATAACAACCATTCACGCCAATAATACCTATGCCTCATTCTCGCGGCTGGCGAGCATTGTTAAGCAAAGCGAAGTTGGTTTAACCCTCGATATGGATTTAGTAATGACGACCATTAAAAAATCCATAGACGTTATTTTGTTTTTCAACAAAACATATCTAACTGAAATTTACTTTGACCCAGCAGTAAAAAATAAACTGCTGAGTGAATCAATTTAATCGGGGGGACGCATGAAAAATAAAGCGGGTTTTATCGGGTTCTTGCTGTTTGTTTTTGCGCTTTGCTCGGTTGGTTCACTTTATCTCGGGGGCTATATGCTCCTGAAAAAATCAGGGGTCGATATGTCGGCCCTATCAATTCACACGTTTTTTGATGTGAATCGGGATTTAGGCGGCGACCCAGCTTTTAAAAAAATCATTGCGTGGGGCTGGATTGGCTTTGCAATTCCGTATGCAATATTTCTTTTCTTTGTTGGCGTGATGCTGGTCGGGTTGATGCCTAAAAAGGTTATCTATGGCGATGGTCGTTTAGCGACACCGATGGATCTGGCTCGCTCTGGATTTTTCCCCAAGAAAGGGGATAAACATAAACAGCCTCCCATTTTGATAGGCAAGATGTTTAAAGGCCGTTTCAAAAACTCATATATTTACTTTTACGGGCAGCAATTTTTGATCCTGTACGCGCCGACCCGTTCCGGTAAAGGCGTTGGTATCGTTATACCAAACTGCGTCAATTACCCCGAATCCATCGTTGTCCTTGATATTAAGCTGGAAAACTTCTTTCTCTCTGCCGGTTACAGAAAAGAGCAGGGGCAGGAGTGCTTTTTGTTCTCCCCGGATGGCTTTGCAGACAATCTTGATGCAGCCAGAAGAGGCGAGATCAAATCTCACCGCTTTAACCCTCTGGATTATGTCAGCCGTAGCCCGTTGCAGCGTGAAAGCGATTTAAAGAAGATCGCCGCGATTCTTTACCCAACATCCGGGGGCGAAAACGACACTTGGAACGAGTCGGCCAGTTCGCTCTGGATTGGCCTTGCGCTTTATCTTCTCGATATGGAGAAGGTGGAGCCAAAAACTAAAGTCGCTGTTTCCCAGATTATTAAAATCTCCGTGCCGGGCTCTGGTGATCCACTTGAAAAGTGGATGGAACTTACTATTAAGGCCAAGAGCGATATTTTAGGGGATGATACCAAGCAGTATTTCAGAAAATTCATGTCTGCGGCAGATAGAACCCGCGCATCAATTCTCGTTAACTTTAACAATGGGGTGGCGGTATTTTCTAACCCAATAACAGCGGCGGCCACAGATTCGAGCGATTTTGATTTGCGCGACCTGCGTAAAAAGAAAATGTCCGTCTATCTCGGCTTGTCTCCGAACAGCCTTGTTACCCATGCAAAGCTGGTCAATTTGTTTTTCTCTCTCCTTGTTAATGAAAACACTAAGGAGTTACCGGAAAACAACCCTGAGCTTAAATATCAATGCCTGTTAATTCTTGATGAATTTACATCAATGGGGCGCGTTGAAATTATTCAAAAGGCTGTTGGCTTCACCGCTGGTTATAATATTCGATTCATGTTTATCCTTCAAAACAAGGGGCAACTTGAAGATGATAAAATGTATGGTAAAGAGGGCGCAGAAACATTTATTGAAAATACGGGCGTAGAGCTTTATTACCCGCCGAAATCGGTCAATGATACCGCCAAGGCTATTTCTGAAAAAATCGGCGTTCGTGACGAAAAAGTTAGCAGTATTTCAAGAAGCAGTCAGAGCGGTAAAACCTCACGTTCTAAATCTACCAGCACAGAGAAAAGAGCGGTTTTATTGCCTGATGAAATCGTTTCTTTACGCGACCATAAAAACAAAGGCGGAAACATGGCGGTACGTGAAATAATACTGTCCGATTTCTGCCGACCGTTTATTGCAAACAAGATAGTTTACTTTGAAGAACCGATTTTTATGGAGCGCGTAAACTACGCCCGTAAAAACCCTATCGAGATTCCATTCCTTTTTAACGAGGATGAGCGAAAGACCTTCACTTGTGATAGCATCTCGCTTGGCTCGGTGATGAAGAAACCGGATCTTGATAACCATGACCAAGCTGATAAATCAGAATAAGGAGAGCACTTGATGAAATTGGGATATACAGCCATTGCCAGCGCCGCCTTAGCGTTGTTCGCTGCCACGGGGTTGATGGCCCCTAAAACCGTACAGGCCGCCTCACAAGACGAGTGCGCGATCTGGTTATGTCTGCCGGGCGGGTTCCCGTCCGGTTGTGGTGGCGCGAAAAGCGCCATGCTTAAAAGGGTAAAGAAGGGCAAAAGCCCCCTGCCTGATTTTATGTCGTGCGCTGTCAAGTCCGATAGTGATAGCACCATGAGTTATGACTATAACAATGCGGCAGCCATTCAAGAGCGGCGCGTCTGCAAGCGATACAGCGGCAATCACAACAACTCTCGTTGTGTCGAATGGGAAACCATTCCCGCACACTACATAAAGGGCGAAACATGCCGGTTCTATCCGCAAGGGGGCCGGAGGCCAGAGGGTTGCACCGCAACTTATAAATACGTTGACGTATTTATTGACGGTAAAAATGCCGGTGATACTTATTTCTGGCGCTAAATAATTAATGCCGCTTCGGCGGCATTAAAATAAAACTAGAGGGATAAAGAGGTTTAATTATGGCTATCAACCGACTTTTTATTGCAGAAAAACCGGCTCTTGGCACTGTGATTGCTGAGGCGCTGGGTAATCCAGTTCGTAAAGATGGTTACTTTCAGTGTGGCACAGACGCCGTGACATGGTGCGTTGGTCACGTTCTGGAGCTGGCCCCGCCAGAAGTTCATAACCCGTCATATGCCAAGTGGAATATGGCCGATTTGCCGATGAATATCCGCCCCCACAAATATCAGCCCAAGCCAAACACTGAAAAACAATTCAACGTCATTAAAAACCTG
>JADHEE010000348.1_pt1 | contig 19882 bp, 21 predicted proteins | sample 8952401 | NCBI WGS metagenome assembly JADHEE01 (sample SAMN16124438, study PRJNA663242) | bioreactor sludge metagenome | isolation source: sludge (ammonium) | place: India:Bengaluru | collected 2019-02-28 | reverse complement strand
CAGGCTATTGGCGTTGCCCATCGAGGAGACCGTCACGTCGATCTGCTGGCCGATGCGCGCGAACGGCGGCAGGTTGGCGGTGACCATCACCGCGGCGACGTTCTTCAGCTGCATCGACTGCGTCGTCGGCAAAGTAGTACCGAGCTGCGCCAGCATGTTGATGATGCTCTGCGTGGTGAAGGGCGACTGCGTGGTCTGGTCGCCGCTGCCGTCGAGGCCGACGACCAGGCCGTAGCCGACCAGCTGGTTGCTGCGCACGCCCTGCACGGTGGCCAGGTCCTTGAGCCGTTCGGAGGCGGCGGCGGCGCCCCCGATCAGCGGGAGGCAGGCGCAGGCCAGGACGGCCAGGCAGCGTGCGAATTTGCCGACGTTCTCGTTCATGATCCTGTCCATCCGGCCGTCAGAACGGCAGCACCGACATGAAGAAACGCGCCAGCCAGCCCATGACCTGGGCTTCACTGATCGCGCCGGTGGCCTTGTATTCGATGCGCGCGTCGGCGACGTTGGCCGAGCTGATGGTGTTCGCCGTGCTGATGAAGTACGGATTCACCACGCCGGACAGGCGGATGTACTCCGTGCCGTGCCCGATCGACACCTGTTTTTCGCCGGAAACCAGCAGGTTGCCGTTGGGCAGGACTTCGATCACGGTGACCGTGATGTTGCCGGTGAACACGTTGTTGGCCGCCGCGTCGCCCTTGCCGGCCAGCGTGTTCTCGCTCTCCGCGGACAGCGCCAGCCCCTGCAGGGATTTGCCCGGCAGGCCGCTGACGGTGGGCACCGACGCGCTGATGCTGGTCGAGCGGTTGACGTTGGTGTTCGACTTGGTCGAGGCCGAGGTGGTCTCCGCGATCACGATGGTCATCGTGTCGCCGACGTAGCGCGAGCGGCGATCCTCGAACAGCGTGCGCGACGCGCCCGGCTGGTAGATGCTGCCGTTGGCCGGCGGCGAATCGCCGCGCGCCGCCGGACGTACCGTCATCGGCTGGTGCACGTTGGTCGGCGGCACGGTCTCGCAGGCCGCCAGCACGAGCGCCGAAACCGTCAGGAGGAGCAGTCTGGACATGGCCGCGTCTTACAGCTGGGTGAGCCGGCTCAGCATCTGGTCGGACGTCGAGACGACCTTGGAATTGAGCTCGAAGGCGCGCTGCGCCTGGATCATACTGACCAGTTCCTCGGCCACGTTGACGTTGGACGTTTCGACGTAGCCCTGGCGCAGCACGCCGGCGCCGTTCTGCCCCGGCGTGCTCGGGGTCGGCGTGCCGCTGGCGGCGGTTTCCAGATACAGGTTCTCGCCGATGCTCTGCAGGCCGCCGACGTTGATGAAGGTGGTCACCTGCAGGGTGCCGATCTGCGTCGTCGCGGTCGAACCGGAGGTGACCACGCTGACCACCCCGTCCTTGGCGATGGTCACCGAGGTGGCGTTGGCCGGGATGGTGATCGCCGGCTGCACCGCGTAGCCGCTGGAGGTGACCAGCTGTCCCTGGCTGTCGCGCTGCAGCGAGCCGTCGCGCGTGTAGGCCGTGGTGCCGTCGGGCAGCAGCACTTCCAGGAAGCCGGCGCCGTCGATCGCCACGTCGAGATCGTTGCTGGTCTGCTGCAGCGAGCCCTGCACCTGGATGCGCGCCGTGGACACCGGCCGCGCGCCGGTGCCCAGCTGCAGGCCGGCGGGAATCTGCGTCGATTGCGAGGATTGCGCGCCGGGCTGGCGCACGGTCTGGTAGAGCAGGTCCTCGAATACGGCGCGCGCGCGCTTGTAGCCGTTGGTGCTGACGTTCGCCAGATTGTTGGCGATCACGTCGAGGTTGGTCTGCTGGGCGTCGAGGCCGGTGCGGGCAATCCAGAGGGAGCGGATCATCGTGGGGTTCGTCCTGTCGCTTAACTCATCGAAAGTATCTGGGTGGCCTTGCTGGCGTTGGCGTCGGCGCTCTGCAGCATCTTGATCTGCATCTCGAACTGGCGGGAGAGCGAGATCAGGCTGACCATCGCGTCGACCGGATTGACGTTGCTGCCTTCCAGGGTCTCCGGCGCCAGGCGCACGTTCTCGTCGGCCTCGGCCGGCTGCCCGCTGCGCGTCCGGAACAGGCCGTCGTCGCCGCGCACCAGCGTTTCCCTGGGCGGATTGACCAGCTTGATGCGGCCGACGTCGTTGGTGCTGTTCGGCGTGCCGAACAGGGGCACCACGGAAACGGTGCCGTCCGGCGAGATGGTGATCGAGTTGTCCGGCGGCACGGCGATCGGCCCGCCTTCGCTCAGCACGGTCAGGCCGCCCGTCGTCTGCAGCTGGCCGTTGGCGTTGACCTGCAGGTTGCCCGCCCGGGTATAGGCTTCCCGGCCGTTGGCCGTCTGCACGGCGATCCAGCCGTCGCCGTGCACGGCCACGTCGAGCGGCCGGCCGGTGGCCATCATCGGCCCCTGCTCGAACACGTCGGCCACCGAGGCGTCGACCACGAAGGCGCGCGTCGGCGCGCCCTCGCCCTGCACCGGCACGGCGCGGAAGCGATGCTCCATGGCGCGGTAGCCGATGGTCGAGGCGTTGGACAGGTTGTGCGCGACGCCAGCCTGCTGCACGAAGGCCTGGCGGGCGCCGGTCATCGCCGTGTAGATCAGCCGGTCCATGAAGTGTCCGTCCGCATCGCGTGGCTAGGGCGCGTCAGCGCAGGTTGACCAGGGTCTGCATGATCTGGTCCTGCGTCTTGATCGACTGCGCGTTGGCCTGGTAGTTGCGCTGCAGGGTGATCATGTTGACCAGTTCGGCCGTGAGGTCCACGTTGGACTCCTCGATCGCCGACGACTGCAGCATGCCGCGCGAGCCGGCCCCCGGCGTGCCGTCCAGCCCCTGCCCGGAGGTCGAGGTCGCCTGGTAAAGGTTGTTCCCCGCGTTGATCAGGCCGTTGGCGTTGGGGAAGGTGGTCAGCACCACCTGCGCCAGCTTCTTGGTCTGGCCGTTGCTGTAGTTGCCCAGCACGATGCCGTCCGTGCCGATGCTGATGCTGGACAGCGACCCTTGCGAGAAGCCGCCCTGGTACTGCGAATTCACCGTGCTGTCGCCGGCAAAGCTGGTCGAGCCGGTGAAGTCGATGTTCCAGTTCGGCAGCCCGCTGCCCAGCGGGCTGGCCGCGCCGGTGGAAACGGTCCAGGTCGTCGGCAGGGCCATCGGCATGGTCGAGGTGAGCTGGCCGTTGGTGTCGAACTGCAGGCTGCCCAGCGACTGCGGATCGGCCCCATCCAGCGTGGCGTGGACGTCCCATTGGCCGGTCGTCGAGGTCTTGACGAAGTAGTAGGTGATGTTGTGCTCGACGCCCAGCGTGTCGTAGACCGTCTGCGCCGTCGAATAGGTGTAGCTCAGCGGATTGTTGTAGTTGAACGTGGTGACCGTGGGCACGTCCTTGCTCGAATCGAGGTTGAGCACCATCTCCGCGTCGCCGCCCAGCACGTCGCCGGTCGCCCGCGGCGCGATGTTGCTGGCGTCGAGGCGGATCTCGGCCGGCTCCGACGGCACGATCTCGCCCGTCGAGGTCGCCAGATAGCCCATCAGGCGATAGTTCTGGTCGTTGATGATGTAGCCCTGGGTGTCGGTGTGGAACTGGCCGTTGCGGGTGTAGGCCACCAGGTTGTCGCGCGTCACCTTGAAGAAGCCGCCGCCGTTGATGGCGATGTCGAGCGTGTTGCTGGTGGTGGTGATGTTGCCTTGGGTGAATTGCTGGAAGACCGAGGACAGCGAGGTTCCGATGCCGACCTGCGAGGCGCCGCTGCCGCTCAGGGACGCCGCATACACGTCGGCGAAATGCCCGCTCGACGACTTGAAGCCGACCGTGCTGCTGTTGGCGACGTTGTTGCCGACCACGTCCAGCGCCTTGGACGACGCATTGAGCCCGCTCAAACCCTGTTGAAATGACATTGCTTACCTCTGCTAGAAAACCTGTTGCACGTCGTCGAAGTCGTACTGGCCCAGCGAGCCCAGATCGAGCACGAAATTGCCGTTCGTCGTCCGCGTAAGAGCAGAAACCGTGCCAAGCTGCAAGGCTTCGGCCGTCACCGACGACGAGCCCTTGGTCGCCGTGACCTTGAAGGTGTACGAGCCGTCCGCGGCAGTCGTGCCGGAACTGGTCGAACCGTCCCAGGAGAACAGCAGGTTGCCGGCGTCGGCCTTGCCGAGCGACTGCGTCTGCACCAGATTGCCCGACGAGTCGTAGATCTTGACCGTCACCGTGTCGGCGGCGCTGGCCAGATTCACGCCGCCGTAGGCGTCGCCGTCGGACAGCGTGAGATGCGAACCCGGCACCAGCACCGTCTTGCTGATCAGCGCCGACGCCTGCACGGCCTGCGTGTCGGCCAGGCTGCTGACCAGCGAGTTGAGCGTGGTGTTGAGCTGCTCGATGCCCTGCACCGTGCTCATCTGCGCCAGCTGGTTGGTCACTTCGGTGTTGTCCAGCGGATTGAGCGGGTCCTGGTTCTCCAGCTGCGCCACCAGCAGGGTCAGGAAGCGGTTCTGGATGTCCTCGCTGTTCGTCGTGCTGCTCGTCGTGCTGCTCGAATTCAGCGTCGCGAGCACGCTGCTCGATTTCGTGCTGTCAACCGTGGTCATTTCGGGTCTCCTCGGATTCCTGGTTCGGTCGCGCTTACTGGCCCAGCGTCAGGGTCTTCAGCAGCAGCTGCTTGGCGGTGTTCATCACTTCGGCGTTGGTCTGGTACGAACGCGAGGCGGAAATCATGTTCACCATCTCGTCCACCACACTCACGTTGGGCATCGTCACGTAGCCGTTCTCGTTCGCCGCCGGGTTGCGCGGGTCGTAGACCATCCGCCCCGGGCTCGCGTCCTCGACGACCTGTTTGACGCGCACGCCCATGGCGTTCTGCCCGTCCACCGGCGTCGCCTCGAAGACCACCTGCTTGGCCCGGTAGGGCCTGCCGTCCGGCCCGGCCACGCTGTCCGCGTTGGCCAGGTTGCTGGCCACGGCGTTGAGCCGCAGCGATTGCGCCGTCAGCGCGCTGCCGGCGACCTGGAAGACGTTGAATACGCTCATGATTGCGCCTGCATGGCCGCCGTCAGCATCTTCAGCTGATGGTTGATGAAGGTCACGCCGGCTTCGTAGCGCACGGCGTTTTCCGAGAACTGGGCGCGTTCCACGTCCATTTCCACCGTGTTGCCGTCGGCGCTGGCCTGCGCGGGCGTGCGGTACATCAGCCGCGCCGGGCCGCTCTCGCCGGTGCCGGCCAGATGCGCCGGATCGGTCCGCGCCACCGGCAGGCTGCCTTCGCCGCGCCCGGCCACGGCCTCCTGGAGCGCGGACGCGAAGTCGAAATCGCGCGCCTTGTAGTTCGGCGTGTCGGCGTTGGCGATGTTTCCCGCGAGCACCTGCTGGCGATAGGCGCGCAGGCCCAGGGCCTGTTGCTGGAAAAAAAGCGCGTTGTCGATCTTGCTGGCCACGATGCCTCCGTTGCTCGGAACGTCCGGTTCCCTCACAAGCAACCCGCGTGCCATTCCCGAAGCAGGCCGCCCGGCGGCCTGGACGGCACGCGCCCTGCCGGCAGATCGGCAAATATTGCCGCCGCGTCCCGCCGTCCGGCAACGCCGGCCGATTTTGTTCGCCCGCGTCCGGCACCCTTCTGCTGGTCATCGTCCTCTGGCTGCCCGCCGCCTCCGTCCTGGCGCAGCAGGCCGCGGCCCCGCTCTACCGCACCGTCGAAGACTATCTCCGCACGCAGACCCAGGGGCTGCCCGGCAAGACCAGCTACCGCATCACGCCGCTCGACGCGCGCACCCAGCTCGCCCCGTGCGACGCCTACGAGCCCTTCCAGCCGGCCGGCGCCGCGCCGTGGGGAAAGACCACGGTCGGCGTGCGCTGCCTCGGGCCGGCCTCGTGGACGGTGTACCTGCAGGTCCAGATCAGCGTGCAGACCCGCTACCTCGTCGCCGCGCGTCCGCTGGCCGCCGGCCAGGTCATCGGCGAAAGCGATTTCGTCGCCCGCAACGGCGATCTGGGCACGCTTCCTGCCACGGTCCTGATGGACGCCGAGCAGGCGGTCGGCCGGACGGTCAGGATCGGCATCGCTCCCGGGCAGCCGCTGCGCGGCGATCAGCTGATCATTCCCTGGGCGGTGCAGCAGGGGCAGACGGTCAAGACGGTGTCCCGCGGCACGGGGTTCAGCGTCAGCAGCGAGGGCAAGGCGCTGAACAACGCGCAGGACGGGCAGGTGGTGCAGGTCAGGACGCCTTCCGGGCAGACGGTCAGCGGCATCGCCCGGTCCGGCGGCGTGGTCGAAATCATGTACTGAGTCCGCGGAACGCTCGGCGCGCCGGAAAAAATGCTAAAGTTGCGGCCACCTGCGCCGATAGAACGTGCAAGCACGAAATTTTTCGAGGCATGGCCATGAAGATCGAACAATCCACGAAACTGAACAACGCGCAATTCGTCAAGGAAGCGCGCGCCACGCCGGCGAAGAAAACGGAAAGCGCATCCGACGAAGTCGAGTTGAGCAGCGTGGCGTCCCAGCTGGCCGCCTCCGACAGCGAGCCGGCATTCGACGCCGGCCGCGTCGCCGAGATCAGGCAGGCCATCGCCGAAGGCAAGTTCTCGATCAACGCGGAGGCCATCGCCGACCGCCTGATCGCCTCGGCCAAGGAACTGGTCGGCTCCCGCCAGCAGTCCTGACCGGGCCATGGCCGGGGACCTCTCGGATTTTCTGGAAGTCGTCGTCCGCGAAGCGGAACTCGTCGAGCGCTTCGTCCGCCTGCTGGAACAGGAAAAAACCCTGCTCACCGAGGGCCGCACCGAGGCGCTCACCATCGCCGTCGAGGAAAAGGAACGGCTCGCGGCGGACCTCAACGACCTGTCGCAGCAGCGCGCCCGCCATCTGATCGACCACGGCTACACGCCCGACCGCGCCGGCATGGCTGCCTGGGCGGCCGGCCACGCGCAGCACCAGGAAGCGGTCGCCGCCTGGAACCGCACGCTGTCGCTGGCCGCGCAGGCGAAGGAACTCAATCGCGTGAACGGGCAGTTGATCCAGCTGCACATGCAGTTCACCGGCCAGGCGCTCGAAATCCTGCTGCGCAAGGAAGGCAAGCTGGACCTCTACGGTCCGGACGGGCGTTCGACGACGTCGGGGGATCGGCAGATCAACGACGCGGTCTGAGCCGGCGTCCGTTTCGCCTCACCTTTCCGGCGCGCTGCCGCCGTCCATGTCGACTTCGCGGCCCTTCTCCGCCACGCTCGAATCGATCAGGATCGTCACCCGCCGGTTGCGCGCCCGGCCCTCGGCCAGGACGTTGGGCTCGACCGGACGGGTGTCGGCGTAGCCGATCGCGGTGAGCCGGTCGGCGGCCACGCCCGAATCGGCGAACAGCCGCAGCACGGTGGTCGCCCGCACCGCCGACAGCTCCCAGTTGGAAGGGAATTGCGGCGTGTTGATCGGCACGTTGTCGGTATGCCCCTCGATGGTGATCGGGAAGTCGGTCGGCGCCAGCACCTGCGCAATGGCGCGCATGGCCTTGGACGAGGCCGGCTGCAGGACGGCCTGCCCCGGCGCGAACAGGATGCTGTCGTTGATCTCGATGGTGACGCCGCGGCTGGTCTCGATGATGCGCACCTTGCCCTGCTCGATCAGCGGCGCCATGACGTCGAGCAGTTCCCGGGCCACGTTGCGCATCTTGTCGCGGCGCCTCTGCTTCTCGACCTCGGCCTGCCGCGCCGCCTGGGGCTGTTTCTGCGCCATCGGGATCGGCGGCGTCACCACGATCGGCAGCTGCGTCGAGCTGTTGGCCTGGATGTTGCGGAACGCCGCGGTCATCGAGTCGCTGAGAATCCGGTACTTGCCCTCGTTGACCGTGGATAGCGCGTACATGACCACGAAGAAGGCGAACAGCAGGGTGATGAAATCCGCGTACGACACCAGCCAGCGCTCGTGGTTGTCGTGCTCGTCCTCGCGTTTGCGGCGGCGCGCCATGGGCTAGAAGATGTAGCCCTGCAGGCGGCTTTCGATGATGCGCGGATTGTCGCCGTTGGCGATGCCGACCAGCCCGTCGACGATCATCTCGCGCTGCACGATCAGGCGGTTGATGTGCGCCTTGAGCTTGTTCGCCATCGGCAGGAAGACGAGGTTGGCCAGGCCGACGCCGTAGATCGTGGCGACGAAGGCCACGGCGATGCCCGCGCCGAGCTTGGACGGATCGGACAGGTTCTCCATCACGTGGATCAGCCCGAGCACCGCGCCGAGGATGCCGATGGTCGGCGAATAGCCGCCGGCGGCCTCCCAGATCCGCGCGGACATGCGCAGTTCCTGCTCGTAGGTGTTGATGTCCACCTCCAGCACCTCGCGCAGGCGTTCCGGCTCGGCGCCGTCGACCAGCAGCTGCAGGCCCTTGCGCGCGAAATCGTCGCGCAGCTGGCCCATGGCGCTTTCCAGCGCGAGCAGTCCCTCGCGCCGGGAGAGCTGGCTCCAGCCGGTGATCTGCTTGATCAGCTGCCGGTAGTCGACCGACGGCGGGTACCACACCCAGCGCACCATGCGCATGCCGCGCATGAAAGTCGCGTAGGGGCTCTGCAGCATGACCGCGCCCATGGTGCCGCCGAGCACGATCAGCAGCGCCGTCGGCTGCGACAGCGAGCCGATGTGCCCGCCTTCGAGCACCTGCCCGCCGATAATGGCCACCAGCCCGATGGTCAGGCCGAGGACGCTGATCTTATCCATTCTTCCCGGCTTTCTTCTTGATCCCCGACTCCCCGAAGAGGCGCGCACGCAGGCGGGCGACCGCCTGCGCATGCAGCTGGCAGACCCGCGACTCGGTCACGCCCATGACTTCCCCGATCTCGCGCAGGTTGAGATCCTGCTCGTAATACAGGGCCATCATCAGTTTTTCCCGCTCGGGAAGCAACTCGATGCCCTGCACCAGCGACTTGCGCAGGTTCTCGTCCTCCAGGATACGGTAGGGATCGCCGGCGCTGTCGGCGAAATGCCGCTCCAGGAAATCCTCACCGTCCTCCTCGACCAGGTCCTCGAACGAGATCACCTGGTGCCCGCGCGCGTCCTGCAGCATTCTCTGATACTCGGCCAGCGATACGCCGAGCGCCGCGGCGAGTTCGTTTTCCGCGGGCGGACGGCCGAATTCCTGTTCGAGCCGGGCAATCGCCTGCTCGATCTGGCGGAACTCCCGGCGCAGGCTGCGCGGCAGCCAGTCGTTCTCGCGCAGCCCGTCGAGCATGGCGCCGCGCACCCGCTGCGCCGCGTAGGTTTCGAACTGCGCGCCCATCCCCGCCTCGAAGCGGTCGATGGCGTCGAGCAGCCCGATCATGCCGTTCTGCACCAGATCGTCGACCTGGACGCTGGACGGCAGGCGGGCCATCAAGTGATAGGCGATGCGCTTGACCAGGGGAGCGAAGCGCTGGACCAGATGATCCTTGTTGAACTGACCTGCGGCGTTGTACATGTTCTCTGCCGGTCAGGCGTAAATGGCGACCGGATCGATTTGCCGGCTCAAGTGTAGCAGGTGCTGGACGAATTGTTCGAGCCCGCCGGGTTCCCCGTTCGGCAGGCGCCACTCCAGCAGATCGCCGGCCAGCGCACGGCAGGCCCTGGCCGCCGGCGACTCAGGATACAGCCCGACCACCGGCTGGCCGAGCGCGGCCGCCCGCTGCATGTGCTCGTCGAGCGGCACGCAGCCGGCGAACTCCAGCCGCGCGAAGCGCCGGCCGTGCGTGACCCGCGCGATGTTGCCGAAGACCGCGCGGCCCTCCTCCATGCCGCGCACGCCGTTGACCAGCACGCGGTAGTTGCGCCGGGCGTAGCCCAGGCTGACTTTCTTGATCAGGGCGTAGGCGTCGGTGATCGAGGCCGGCGTCGGCGCCATCACGATCACCGTGTCGTGCGCGGCCAGCCCGAGCGGCGAAAAGCCGAGCGGATGGTCCGGCGAGGCGTCGACCAGGATCACGTCCGGCGGCTCGTCCAGCGCGCACAGGCCGGCGAGCAGCGCCCGCTGCTGCGGCTCGCTCAGTTTCCCGAGCTGCCCGACCGCGCCGGCCGCCGGCAGCACCTGGATGCCCGGCGCGACGCGCAGCAGCACGTCGGCGACCGGCCGCGCGCCGTCGATGACCTGCGCCAGGTCGTGGCGCGCGACCGCGCCGAAGCAGGAGGCGATGGTCTTGCGTCCGGCGTTCTCGTCGAACACCAGCACGGACTTGCCCTGCTGCGCCAGACAGGCGGCCACGCCGGCGACCAGCAGGCTTTTGCCGACGCCCGGACTGCCCGCGGCGAAGGTCACCACGCGCAGGCGTTCGCGGGCGAACAGGCGCCGCAGGCCGGCGGCCTGGTCGGCGTACTCAGCCACGGCGGCTTCCGGCCGCGGCGGCGCCGGTGGCGCTGGCCATCACCAGTCCCGGTTCGAGGCCGCCCAGGCGGTGCGGCGACGATTCGGGCAGATCCTTGAACGCCCGGTGCAGCAGGTAGACCCGGTTGGGCAGATGCAGATCCTCGGGCACGCGCTGGCCGTTGGACACGTAGTGCAGCGGCAGGCGATGGCGGATGATCACGTCCAGCGCGGTGGCCAGGCTCGCCGCCTCGTCCACCTTGCTCAGGATGCAGCCGGCGAGATCCGGGCCGCTGTAGGCGCGCACCACGTCGTCCAGCGTGTCGCCGCGGCCGGTGGCGGCCAGCAGCAGCAGGCGCTTGACGCCGCTGTGCCCGAACATGGCGACCTGTTCCTCGACCATCCGGTCGCGCTGGCTCATGCCCATGGTGTCGATCAGCACCATGTGCTTGTGCTGCAGGCTGGCGAGGGTCTGCTGCAGTTCCTCGGCGTCCTTGACCAGGAAGACCGACACGCCGAGGATGCGCCCGTAGATGCGCAGCTGCTCGTGCGCGCCGATCCGGTAGCCGTCGGTGGTGATCAGCGCGACCTTGCTGGCGCCGTGGCGCAGCACGCAGCGCGCCGCGAGCTTGGCCGTAGTGGTGGTCTTGCCCACGCCGGTCGGCCCGACCAGGGCGTAGACGCCGCCGCGGTCGATGATGTCGTGCTCGCTGCCGATGGTCAGCAGCGCGCGGTCGGCGGCGCCCTTGGCCCAGCCGAGCGCCTGGGCGGCGTTGAGCTCCCGCGGCAGCTCGGCCAGCAGTTCGCGCGCCAGGGCGGGAGAGAAGCCGGCGTCCAGCATCTGGCGCAGGGTTTCCGTCTTGACCGGCTCGGCGCGCGCCTCTTCGCCCCAGGCGAAGCCGGCGAGATGCCGTTCGACCATCTTGCGCAGCGAGCGGATTTCGTCCATCACCTCGGCGGGGACGATTTCGGCCTGCCGCAGCGGCGCGGCCGGATCGGCCGGCGGCGCGGAACGTTCGAGCTGCGGCATGGGGCGCGGCGCCAGCGGCGGCACGTCCTCACGCGCGACGGGCCGGACGGCCGGCGGCACGGGAGCGGGCGCCGCGGCCGGGGCCGACAGGCGCACGGTGTAGTCGCCGCCCTGGCGCGGCGGCGCTTCCCGGCCTGCCGGGGGAACCATCATCTCCATGTCGCTCGCCGCCACCGCCATGATCTCCACGCCGCCGGGAATGGCGCGATTGGACAGGATGATGGCGTCCGGGCCGAGCAGTTCCTTGACCTTGCGCAGCGCATCCCTGGCCGACGAGGCGACGAATTTCCTGACGTTCATGCTTTACCCCCAATGATCGAGGTGACCTTGATGATCTTGTTTTCCGGCACTTCCGCATGGGCCAGCACCTTGAGTTGAGAAATGCCCCGCCGCAGGAAGCGCGAGAGCAGCGTGCGCAGGTTCCCCGACACCAGCAGCACCACCGGCAGCCCGAGCGCCTCCTGCCGCTGGGCGGCCGCCGCGGTCTCGCGCACCAGCGTGTCGGCCAGGCTCGGCTCGATGCTGGCGCCGTCGCCGCCGCCGGCGATGGCCTGCAGCAGGATGCGTTCGAGCTGCGGGTCGAGCGACATGACCTGCATCTCGTCGCCGGCGGGATAGAGCTGCTGGACGATCGAGCGGCCGAGCGCGACGCGCACCTGCGCGGTCAGCGCCTCCGCGTCCTGCGTGCGCGGCGCCCATTCGGCCAGCGTTTCGATGATGGTGCGCATGTCGCGGATGGGGATGCCTTCCTCGAGGAAGTTCTGCAGCACCTTCTGCAGCACGCCGAGCGGCAGTACCTTGGGCACCAGGTCCTCGACCAGCTTGGGCATTTCCTTGGCCAGGTGGTCGAGCAGCGCCTGCGTTTCCTGGCGCCCGAGCAGTTCGCCCGCGTGCGACAGGATCAGGTGGTTGAGGTGCGTCGCCACCACGGTGCTGGCGTCGACCACGGTGTAGCCGAAGGCCTGCGCCTGCTCGCGCGCGGCCACGTCGATCCAGATCGCCGGCAGGCCGAAGGCCGGGTCCTTGGTCGCCGTGCCCGGCAGCTGGCCGAGCACGCGCCCGGGATTGATGGCCAGCAGGCTGCCGGGAAAGGCCTCGCCCTGCCCGACCTCGACGCCCTTGAGCAGGATGCGGTAGGCGTTCGGCTTCAGTTCCAGGTTGTCGCGGATGTGCACGGGCGACACCAGGAAGCCGACCTCTTGCGCGAACTTCTTGCGGATGCCGCGGATGCGCCGCAGGAGTTCCCCGTCCTGCGCCTTGTCGACCAGCGGAATCAGCCGGTAGCCGACTTCCAGGCCGAGCACGTCGACCGGCGCCACGTCGGCCCAGCTCGCTTCCTGCGCTTCGGTCTGCAGGCTCGCCACCGGCGCCGCCTGGACCTCGACCGGCTGCTCGCGCGCCTGCTTCTTGGACGTCTCCCAGGCCAGGAAGCCCAACCCGCCGGCCAGCAGCAGGAAAACGAAATTCGGCATGCCCGGCACCAGCCCGAGCATGCCGATGATCGCGCCCGACAAACCGAGCACCTTGGGGTTGTCGAACAGCTGCCCGAGGAACTGCTGCGACAGGTTCTGGTTGTCGCCGACGCGGGTCACCACCATGCCCGCCGCGATCGAGATGATCAGCGCCGGGATCTGCGCCACCAGGCCGTCGCCGATGGTCAGCAGGGTGTAGGTCCGGGCCGCCGTCGCCAGGTCGAGATCGTGCTGCAGCATGCCGACGAAGAGCCCGCCGATGACGTTGATGAACATGATCAGGATGCCCGCCACGGCATCGCCGCGCACGAACTTGGAGGCGCCGTCCATCGACCCGAAGAAGTCCGCCTCCTCGGCGATCGTGGCGCGGCGGCGGCGCGCCTCGTCCTCGCCGATCAGGCCGGCGTTGAGGTCGGCGTCGATGGCCATCTGCTTGCCCGGCATGGCATCCAGCGTGAAGCGCGCGGCCACCTCGGCGACCCGGCCGGCGCCCTTGGTGATGACCACGAAGTTGATGATCACCAGGATGGCGAAGACGACGATGCCGACCGCGTAGTTGCCGCCGACCAGGAAGTGGCCGAAGGCGTCGATGACCTGCCCGGCGGCGCCCGGCCCGGTATGCCCTTCGAGCAGGACGACGCGGGTCGAGGCCACGTTGAGCGACAGGCGCAGCAGCGTGGTGATCAGCAGCACCGTCGGGAAGACCGAGAAATCGAGCGGCTTCAGCACGTTGATCGCCACCAGCATGACGACGATCGAGATGGCGATGTTGAAGGTGAAGAACAGGTCGAGCAGGAACGGCGGCAGCGGCAGCACCATCATCGACAGCACGAGCAGGATCAGCAGCGGCCCGGCGAGCTGCTGCAGGCCGACGCGGCCGAGGAAATTCTGCAGGCTGGCGCTGGCGCTAGCCATCTACCGCCTCCGGCACCATGTCCGCGGGACCCGGGATGTCGCGCGGCGGGATCGGATAGTGGCCGCCCTGCTGGCGCCACCGCGAAAGCTGATAGACGTAGGCCAGCACTTCGGCCACGGCGGCGTAGAGCGGCGACGGAATCTCCCGGTCGAGCTCGGTGTGGCGGTACAGCGCCCGGGCGAGCGGCGGCGCCTCCAGCTGCGGCACGCCGTGCTCGGCGCCGATCGCGCGGATCTTGCGGGCGATCTCGCCCATGCCCTTGGCCACCACCTTCGGCGCGCCCATGCCGCTCTTGTAGGCCAGCGCCACGGCGAAATGCGTCGGGTTGGTGACGATCACGTCGGCCGCCGGCACCGCGCTCATCATGCGCCGGCGCGCCGCTTCGCGCTGCAGGCTGCGGATGCGTCCCTTGACCTCGGGGTTGCCCTCCATCTCCTTGCTTTCGCGGCGGACTTCCTCCTTGGTCATCTTCAGCTTGTCATGGTATTGCCAGAGCTGGAACGGCACGTCGAGCCCGACGATGATCAGCATCGACAGCACGATCATCATGAAGCTGTAGTTGATCAGGTGGCCGGCATTGGCCAGCCCGGCGTCCACGGTCTGGCCGAGCAGCGCGACGATTTCACCGCGTTCGGCCCACAGCACGTATGCCGCGACGCCGCCGATCAGCGAGGCCTTGGCGACGCTCTTGACGAGTTCCAGCAGCCCCGACCAGGAAATCATCCGCGAGAAGCCCTTGAGCGGATTCAGGCGCCCGACGTCCGGCGCCAGCACCTTGAGCGAGAAGTTCCAGCTGCCGAGAAAGAACGGGGACAACAGCGCCGCGACGACCAGCGCCAGGACGAACGGACCGAAGGCGACCAGCGCGTCGAGCGAAATCTCGGCAAAGCGGGCGAGCATGAAGTGGGGATCGCGCAGGGCCTGCCCGTCGAAGCTCAGGCCGCGCCTGACCAGGGCGGTGGTGCGCTGCATCATCCAGCCGCCGACCATCCAGAACGCCCCCGCCGAAACCATCAGGATCATGAAGGCGCCGATCTCCCGTGAACGGGGGACCTGCCCCTCCTGACGGGCCTGCTCCAGCCGTCTCGATGAGGCAGGCTCTGTTCGTTCGAGATCGCTTTCTTCGGCCATCCGCAGGCTTCCATTCGGTTAGGGCGTATTATATGAAAAAACTTTAAAAAATAAAGGAGTATGAGATTTTATTTAGGCTGATTCTCGAATAGTCGCGCGCTTGCAACAAGGCTTCCGCAAGGCAAAAAAATAGACAGGAGGCCGGAGCCTCCTGTCTAGTCGTTTGTTTCTATTGGAATTTACATCGAGAGTTCGAGCGTCTTCGAATGCCGGATGCCCAGATCGCGGTCGATATGGGCGTTCAGGTCGGCCAGAAGCTCCTTCATGTCGAGGATCAGCACGATCTGGCCGTTCGACAGCGTGGTCACGCCGGCCACCCCGCGCGGCCGGAAATCGTCGAGCGACTTGATCACCGCGTCGTCGCGCCCGGCGAAGCTGTCGACCGAGAGAATGAAGCTGCGCTCCGAGGTCTGCATCAGGACGCCGTACTCGGGCGTGCGCACCTGCGGCCAGCCGAGCAGGCGCGACAGGGCGACGACGGGCAGGACCTCGCCGCGCACCACCAGCGTTTCCTTGCCGCCCACTTCCTGCATCTTTTCCTTCTCGATGGGCAGGATCTCGCGCACCATCGACAGCGGCAGGGCGAACGGCTGGTCGCCGAGCAGCACCAGCAGCACCGGCAGGATCGCCAGCGTCAGCGGCAGCGAGATGATGAACACCGACCCCTTGCCGGGCTCGGAGCGGATCTCGACCGAGCCGTTGAGCTTCTGGATGTTGGTCTTCACCACGTCCATGCCGACGCCCCGCCCGGACACGGCGGAGGCCTGGGTCATCGTCGAGAAGCCGGGCAGGAAGATCAGGTTCAGGCTCTGGCGGTCGTCCAGCGTATTGGCCTCTTCCTCGCGGATCAGCCCTTTCTCGATCGCCTTGGCGCGGATGCGCTCGGGATTCATGCCGCGGCCGTCGTCGGCGATGATCAGCACGATGTGGTCGCCTTCCTGGCGCGCTTCCAGGCGCACGATGCTCTTGGTCGGCTTGCCGGCGGCGAGGCGTTCCTCCGGCGACTCGACGCCGTGGTCCACCGCGTTGCGCACCAGGTGCACCAGCGGATCGGCGAGGTCCTCGATCATCGTCTTGTCGACCTCGGTTTCCTCGCCGAGCAGGGCCAGTTCGACGTCCTTGCCCAACTGGCGCGCCAGATCGCGGGCGATGCGCGGGTATTTCTGGAACAGCCGGCCGATCGGCTGCATGCGCGTCTTCATCACCGAGTTCTGCAGGTCGGAGACCAGCAGGTCGAGCTGGCTCACGGCCTGATCGAGCGCGTGCAGCGTTTCCGCGTCGTTGCGTCCGGCCAGGATGTCGGCACGCAGGCTGGTCAGACGGTTCTTGGTCAGGCCGATCTCGCCGGACAGGTTGAGCACCTGATCCAGGCGCGCCGTATCGACGCGGATGGTCGACTCGCGCGTGGCGATCTTCTCTTCCGCGCGCCGCCCCGTGGTCGCGCCCGAGCCGACGAAGCCGGGCTTGTCGGTCACGCGCCGCCCCTCGGGCGGGAAATGCGGCGTCATCTCGGCTTCCGGCACGACGTCGGTGCCGGACGCCGGCTCGATCCGGGTGCCGGACTGGCCGGCCGGGGCCGCCGCGACGACCGCCTGGCCGGTGACGGCGGCGTGCAGCGCCTGCCAGTCGGGTCCCGCGGCCGGCGGCTCCGCCTGCGGCGACGGTGTAGGAGCGACGGCGGCGTCCACCGCGGGCTCCGGTTCGGCGGCAGGGGCGTCGCTCTTTTCCTGCAGCGCGACACGCAGGGCGTGGATCACTCCCTCCGGCGCCGGCCGCGGCTGCATCGCCTGGCCGAGCTCGCCGAACATCGAGCGCACGCCCTGCGTCGCCGCCATGATGGTGTCCATCAGTTCGGGCGTCAGGCCCATCTCGGCGTTGCGGAGCTTGTCGAACAGGTTTTCGGTGAGGTGGCAGAGCGTCACCAGCTCCGTCGCGTTGAGGAAGCCGGCGCCGCCCTTGATGGTATGGAAGCCGCGGAAGATGTCGTTCAGCAGGCGGCGGTCACCCGGGTCCTTCTCCAGGTCGACGAGCTTGTTGTCCACATCGGAGAGCAGGTCGCTCGCTTCCTGCAGGAAATCCTGCAGCAGGTCTTCCATGCCGGAAAAATCGCTCATGTTGAATCTCCTAGAATCCCAAGCTGTCGAGCAGATCGTCCACCTGCTGCTGGCTCACCACGACGTCGGAACGCCCCTGACCGTTGATAACGGGTCCGTTGAGCAAATTCTTGACCGATGCCGTGCGTTTTTCTCCGGGAATCGTTTCGATCAGGATGCTCATCAGCTGCGTTTCGAGGTCCTGGGCGAGCGACACGATCTTCTTGATGACCTGCCCGGTCAGATCCTGGAAATCCTGGGCCATCATGATTTCGAGCAGTTGCTCCTTGGTCGCCGCCGTCCGCTGCGGCACGGCGTTCTTGAGAAAAACGCGGGTTTCGCTGGCCAGCAGCTTGAAATCCTCGACGCCCATCTGGTTGGCGTACAGCGCGTCCCACTTGGCGGCCAGCAGCGCGGCGCCCGCTTCGAGCTCCTCCTGCAGCGGACTCGCCACGTCGGTGGCGTTCAGCACCTTGCACGCGGCCTGCTCGGTCAGGTCGGCGATGTACTTCAGGCGGTCGCGCGCGTCGGGAATCGCGTTGACGGTTTTTTCGAGCAGCTTATCGTAGCCCAGCGCGCCGAGCGTGTCATGCAGCTGCCGGGCCATCTGTCCGACCTGGGTGAACACCTTCTTCTGGGTCGGCCACTCCGCGCCTTCGCCTTCCACGCCCGGCGCGTCCTTGCCCTCGGACACGATGGCGTCGAACAGCGCCTGGAGTTCCTGCGAATCTTCCGTCAGATCGTCGCTTTCCTGGGCCTGCTTCATCAGCGACGGCTTTTTTTCGGCGGCCGGCGGCGGAGCGGCGGAATTCGCCGGATTTGCCGATCCTCCCCCCACGCCCCCCGCAATGCTGTCGAACAGCGCCTCGAGTTCGGCCGAGTCGCCCGAAGAAGTCGTGTCGCTCATGTCAGACACCCATCTTGTCGAAGATCTTCTGCAATTTTTCCGCCAGCGTGGCCGCGGTGAACGGTTTCACGATGTAGCCGCTGGCGCCCGCCTGGGCCGCCGCGATGATGTTTTCCTTCTTGGCTTCGGCGGTGATCATCAGCACCGGCAGATGCGACAGGGACGGGCTCGAGCGGATGGCCTGCAGCAATTGCAGTCCGTCCATGTTGGGCATGTTCCAGTCCGTCACCACGAACTCGAAGCCACCCGCCTGCAATTTCTGCAACGCGATGGCCCCGTCCTCGGCTTCATCCACGTTGGCGAAACCCAACTCCTTGAGCAGATTCCTGACGATTCGTCGCATGGTCGAAAAATCGTCCACCACCAGAATTCTCATTTTCGGATCAGCCATTGTTCATCGACTCCTGATTTTCTTTTCTATCGTTCGAGCAGGGGACGCAAGGTGTCCGCCAACACCTCGGCGTCGAATTTCGCCACGTACGCATCCACGCCGACGGCCTGGCCCATGGCGCGGTTGGCCTCCGACGACAGCGAGGAATGCATGACCACCGGAATGCCGTCGAAGCGGGAATCGGCCTTGATGTACTTGGTCAGGACGTAGCCGTCCATTTCCGGCATTTCGGCATCGACCAGGATCAGGCGCACTTCGTTGCGCAGGCTGATGCCGGTCTGCTGCGCGTGGGCGGCCAGCCCCTGCAGCCGGGTCAAGGCCTCGACCCCGTTGGTCGCGTGCTTGTGCTTGACGTGCAGCTTGTCGAACACTTCGGCGATCTTCTTGCGCGCGACCACCGAATCGTCGACGAAAAAGACGCCGATCTCCTCGGGCACCTGGGCCGGAGGCACGTCGACGATGACCGCCTCGCCAAAGGCGTTGGCCAGGATCTGTTCGACGTCGAGCAGGGAAACCAACGTGCCGTTCTCCAGTTCGGTGATCGCCGTGATCAGGCCCTGGTTCGAGGACAGCACGCTTTCCGGCGCCTTGACCTTCTCCCAGTCGACGCGAATGATCCGGTCGACTTCGTGCACCAGGAAGCCGAGCGTGCGCTTGGAGTATTCGGCGACCATCATGGTCTTGCCCTGCTCCACCGGCTTGTCCTGATGGTCGAGGAAGCTGACCAGCGAGAGCACGGGAATGACGTTGCCGCGCAGGGACACCAGGCCTTCGACGCCTTTCGGCATGTTGGGCGTGCGGGTGATGTGCGGCGTGCGCCCCACTTCGCGCACCTTGAACACGTTGATGCCGAAGGTTTCCCGGGTGCCCAGGGAAAACAGCAGGATCTCCATCTTGTTGGACCCCGCCAGCCGGGTCCTGGCATCGACGCTATCGAGCAGATTCTTCTTTTCAACCAGATCCGTTGCCATCGACATACTCCACGCTATAGTTGGACCTCATCCGTTCGCCTGGGCGACCGGGGCAGAGCCGAGCAGGCGCCGCGTCAGGATTTCCGAGAGTTTCTGGGGTTCGAACTTGGGCACGTACTCGTCGACGCCGACGGACTTGCCCAACTGCTGGTTGGACATGCCGGACAGGGACGAATGCATGATCACCGGCACCCCGGCGAAACGCGGATCGGTCTTGATCTTCTTGGTCAGGATGTAGCCGTCCATCTCGGGCATTTCGATGTCAGTCAGCACCAGGCTCACCAGTTTCGACACTTCCTGGCCCGAAGCCTGGGCATAGGCGGCGACCTTTTCCAGCTCCTCCCAGGCCGCGCGCCCGTTGATCGCCTCCACGTAGCGCACGTGCATCGCATTGAGCGTGCGCACGATCTGCTTGCGCGCCACCACCGAGTCGTCGGCGAAGAACACCGTCAGCGTCGAATCGTTCAGCGGCTTGATGTTGCGGTATACGACCTCGTCGTCGTACTTGGTGGTTTCCGAGAGGACCTTCTCGACGTCCATCATCATCACCAGGCGCCCGTCCGGCAGTTCCGTCACCGCCGTGACCAGGCCGCCCATTTCCGCCGTCATCATGTCCGGCGGCACTTTCATCTGGCTCCAGTCGAGGCGCAGGATGGTGTCCACGCCTT
>JADHEE010000346.1_pt1 | contig 19968 bp, 17 predicted proteins | sample 8952401 | NCBI WGS metagenome assembly JADHEE01 (sample SAMN16124438, study PRJNA663242) | bioreactor sludge metagenome | isolation source: sludge (ammonium) | place: India:Bengaluru | collected 2019-02-28 | reverse complement strand
AGTCTTACGACTTCCACGAAGTGGTGCAGCGCCTGATGCGCTTCTGCTCCATCGAAATGGGTTCGTTCTACCTCGACATCATCAAAGACCGTCAGTACACCGCGAAAGCCGACAGCGTGGCGCGTCGCAGCTGCCAGACCGCACTGTTCCATATCGCAGAAGCGCTGGTGCGCTGGATGGCACCGATCATGTCCTTCACCGCGGATGAGATTTGGGGCTACCTGCCAGGGGATCGTGAGAAGTATGTCTTCACTGGCGAGTGGTACGAAGGTCTGTTTGGCCTGTCCGGGACCGAAGCCATGAACGACAGCTTCTGGGACGAGCTGCTGAAAGTGCGCGGCGAAGTGAACAAAGTGATCGAGCAGGCGCGTGCCGACAAGAAAGTGGGCGGCTCCCTGGAAGCGGCAGTGACCCTGTACGCGGAACCTGAGCTGGCTGCGAAGCTGACTGCGCTGGGCGATGAATTACGATTTGTTCTGTTGACCTCCGGTGCGAATGTTGCGGATTATGCCGACGCGAGCGCTGATGCCCAGCAGAGCGAACTGCTCAAAGGGTTGAAAGTGGCGCTGGTGAAAGCCGAAGGTGAGAAGTGCTCGCGCTGCTGGCATTACACGACCGATGTCGGCAAGGTGGCGGAACACGCAGAGATCTGCGGACGCTGTGTCAGCAACATCGCCGGTGATGGCGAAAAACGTAAGTTTGCCTGATGAGTAAATCACTCTCTTCAACAGGGCTGCGCTGGCTGTGGCTGGTGGTAGTCGTGCTGATTATTGATTTGGGCAGCAAATACCTGATCCTCCAGAACTTTGCTCTGGGGGATACGGTTTCGCTGTTCCCGTCGCTTAATCTGCACTATGCGCGCAACTACGGCGCGGCGTTTAGCTTCCTGGCTGACAGCGGCGGCTGGCAGCGCTGGTTCTTCGCAGGTATCGCTCTCGGTATCTGCGTTGTGCTGGCAGTGCTGATGTACCGCGGGAAAGCCACGCAAAAGCTGAACAACATCGCCTACGCACTGATCATTGGCGGTGCGCTGGGTAACCTGTTTGACCGTCTGTGGCACGGCTTTGTGGTCGATATGATCGACTTCTATGTCGGCAACTGGCACTTCGCCACCTTTAACCTGGCCGATACTGCAATTTGTATTGGTGCGGCGTTAATCGTGCTGGAAGGCTTCCTGCCGAACGCAGCCGCGAAGAAACAGGCTTAAGCATCAACGCCGGGTGACGCGCAGCGATCCCGGCCTACCGAATATGCCAACGCCAGTTTGCCGGGTAAGCGAAGCGCCACCTGGCAAACTGCGAGGCAATATTAAAGAGCAATGTTTATGTCTAAATCCGTACAGAGCAACAGCGCGATCCTCGTTCACTTCACGCTGAAACTGGATGATGGCTCTACCGCAGAATCCACCCGCAATAACGGCAAACCGGCGCTGTTTCGCCTGGGCGATACCTCCCTGTCCGAAGGTCTTGAGCAGCAACTGCTGGGGCTGAAAGAGGGAGAGAAGAAAGCCTTCTCTCTGGAGCCGGATGCTGCGTTTGGCGTGCCCAGCCCGGACCTGATCCAGTACTTCTCGCGTCGTGAATTTATGGACGCGGGTGAGCCTGAAATCGGGGCGATTATGCTCTTTACCGCTATGGACGGCAGCGAAATGCCTGGCGTGATTCGGGAAATCAACGGGGACTCCATCACCGTCGACTTCAACCATCCGCTTGCCGGGCGTACCGTCCATTTTGATGTTGAAGTGCTGGAAATTGACCCAGCGCTGGAGGCCTGAAATGCAGATCCTGTTGGCTAACCCGCGCGGTTTCTGCGCCGGTGTAGACCGCGCTATCAGCATTGTTGAAAACGCGCTGGAAATTTACGGCGCGCCAATTTATGTGCGTCACGAAGTGGTGCACAACCGTTACGTGGTCGATAGCCTGCGCGAGCGCGGGGCGATCTTTATCGAGCAGATCAGTGAAGTGCCTGATGGCGCGATCCTGATTTTCTCTGCCCACGGCGTCTCTCAGGCCGTACGTAACGAAGCGAAAAGCCGCGATCTCACCGTTTTCGATGCTACCTGTCCGCTGGTCACCAAAGTGCATATGGAAGTGGCGAGAGCCAGCCGCCGTGGTGAAGAGTCGATCCTGATTGGCCACGCCGGTCACCCGGAAGTGGAAGGCACCATGGGGCAGTACAGCAACCCGGAAGGGGGGATGTACCTGGTCGAGTCGCCGGAAGATGTGCTTACGCTGAACGTGAAAAACGAAGCGCGTCTGTCCTTTATGACCCAGACAACGCTCTCCGTAGACGATACGTCAGACGTTATTGATGCGTTGCGCCAGCGCTTCCCGAAAATTGTCGGGCCGCGTAAGGACGACATCTGCTACGCCACGACAAACCGCCAGGAAGCTGTGCGTGCGCTTGCTGAGCAAGCAGATGTGGTGCTGGTTGTCGGCTCCAAAAACTCCTCGAACTCCAACCGTCTGGCCGAGCTGGCGCAGCGGATGGGGAAAGCGGCGTTTTTGATTGACGATGCGACGGACATTCAGGAGGCGTGGGTTAAGAATGCCGCCTGTGTTGGCGTAACTGCGGGCGCTTCCGCCCCGGATATTCTGGTGCAGAACGTCATTGTCCGCCTGCAGGAGCTGGGTGGCGGTGAAGCGGTGCCGCTGGAAGGACGCGAAGAGAACATCGTCTTTGAAGTCCCGAAAGAGCTACGCATTGATGCCCGCGAAGTCGAGTAAGGTTTAAAAATGCCAGTCACTGAATGACTGGCATTTTTTCATTCAGGTAGTCGATCATGGCCCGCATTCTGGCTGGCATATGTTTGTTGCGGGTCCACAGCAGCCAGAGATCGCCCGTATAGCTACTGATAAACTCCCACTCCGGTAAGACCTGCACAATCTCCCCACTTTCCAGCGTCTCACGCGCCGTGAACAGCGGTAAACTCCCGATACCCAGGCCGCGCTTTACCGCATCCAGCCTCACACCCGTGTGGTTAGCGGCGTAACGACCATGGGTCTGTACCGTTTCCGTTTTTCCGTTCAATGCAAACTTCCAGCGTGAATCGGCCGGCGTTTCACCGAGCGAAATACAGCTATGTTGCCGGAGATCGTGCGGATGCTGCGGTATGCCCATGCGACGAAGGTACTCTGGGGTGGCGCAGATGACATGGGTGACCGGCATCAGCGGTTTACCGTACAGGCCAGGAGAGGGAGTATTAGTGATCCGTAGCGCCAGATCGACACCGTCGTCGATCAAATCCATGTAACGATCTTCCAGGCGCAGGCAGACATCAATCTGCGGATAGCGCTCAAGGAATGCCGGGATTAAAGGATGGATCACAAAGCGTCCCACGGCTTTCGGTACGCTCATGGTGAGTTTTCCCTGCGCAACGGTCTGCAGGCTGCTGCCTGAATCCATCGCCTGCTGTGCCGCGTCCAGCATATCCAGCGCATGCTCATAAACCGCTTTTCCGGTCACGGTAAGCGCCAGCTTACGTGTAGTGCGGTGCAGCAATTTACATCCCATCTCTTTTTCCAGACGTGAAACACAGCGGCTGATCGCAGAGGGCGTGGCGCCAGTGAGGCGGGCTGCGGTTGAAAAATTGCCATGTTCTACGATGGTGACGAAAGTGGCGAGATCGGGAAGCAAAGAAGGTTTCATTTGTGCATACCAGGCAAGAGTGCAATGTCTGAGCGGCCGATTATCGACACTTAAGTGATGAATATACTGTCAGGGTACAGAGGAGAACAACCATGACAGAACGACTTTATTACACCAGTGACGCGACAGAAGGGCGTGCACAGGTAATCCGTTGCACTGAGGAGCCTGACGGCCGCTACGCCATTGAACTTAATCAGACCCTTTTTCATCCGCAGGGCGGTGGACAGCCAGCAGATCGAGGATGGATCGCCGGGATAGCGGTAGAAGCGGTATCCCTGCGCGGGGATCATGTCGTCCACATTCTGCCCGCAGCGCTTACGCCAGGCGAGGTGGAGATGCAAGTCGATAAAGATGTGAGAGAACGTCACTCCCGCTGGCACAGCGCAGGTCACTTGATCGGCTATGCTGGGGAGCAGTTTGGTTGGAAGCCGGTAAAAGCCCACCACTGGCCTGGTGAAGGGCGGATTACCTTTACGCCTGGCGAGGGTCAGGATCCCCTGCCAGATGCCAGTGCCCTGATGGCCATTATTGACGGTTGGAAAGCCGATAACCTGCTTCGCCATACTGAAATTGAAACGGGCAGACGCAAGGTTCGCTTTGGCGATCTCCCGCACTACCTTTGCGGTGGAACGCACGTTAAACAGCTGGCGGATGTGGGGGCAATGCAAATCCTCGGGCTGAAAATGAAAAAAGGACAGTTGATCGTCACCTATAGCCTCGATTAACAGGGTTGTGATTAACCCGACATCGCGGGTGGCCTGGTATTTCTATTGAAAACGATGCCAGGCTCAGCGGCGATCCTCAACACTGCATGTTGAACGTTACATTGATGAACCATAACCTGGGCTGCTGGGTGCGGCTCGCGTAACGCCACGTACTTTTCTCTATGGCCGGAAGCGGGCCATATCCTGGCGATCATGTCTTTAACTGATATCTCTCCCTGTTTATCATTAAATTCTAATTATCGGCGTTTTCTGTGGCAGCCTTCGTCAGGGCTGGTTAATCTGAAAGCGGTTTACATCATTTTAACGTAAGAGAATAACTATGCATGATGCAGAGATCCGTGTCGCCATTGCGGGCGCGGGCGGACGTATGGGCCGTCAGCTTATTCAGGCGGCACTACAGATGGACGGCGTGGCCCTTGGCGCGGCGTTGGAGCGTGAAGGTTCATCTCTTCTGGGAGCCGACGCAGGTGAATTAGCAGGCGTGGCGAAAACGGGCGTGACCGTGCAGAGCAGCCTGGATGCCGTTAAAGATGACTTTGACGTCTTCATCGATTTCACTCGTCCTGAAGGCACGCTCGACCACCTGGCTTTTTGCCGTCAGCATGGGAAAGGAATGGTTATTGGCACCACGGGTTTTGATGATGCCGGTAAACAAGCCATTCAGGCTGCATCAAACGAGATTGCGATTGTTTTCGCTGCGAACTTCAGTGTAGGCGTTAACGTCATGCTGAAGCTGCTGGAGAAGGCGGCGAAAGTGATGGGGGATTACACCGACATCGAAATTATCGAAGCGCACCACCGTTATAAAGTCGATGCCCCGTCTGGCACCGCGCTGGCGATGGGTGAGGCGATCGCTCAGGCGATGGATAAAGATCTAAAAGAGTGCGCGGTCTATACCCGTGAGGGTTATACCGGTGAACGTGTGCCTGGCACCATTGGGTTTGCTACCGTCCGTGCTGGCGACATCGTCGGTGAACATACCGCGATGTTTGCTGATATCGGTGAGCGTGTTGAGATTACCCATAAAGCCTCCAGTCGGATGACTTTTGCAAATGGGGCAGTTCGTTCTGCAATGTGGTTGAAAGGCAAGAAAGATGGTCTCTTTGACATGCGAGATGTGCTTGATCTTAATAATTTATAATCATGATTACCCTTCGTGATGTGGTTATTGCAGTCATAATCAATTGATTGCACAGGGCAATATTTTATTGCCCTTTAATTTTGTCTGTTTTGATATAATTTCTTTCTTAAACCCTCATAAACAAACGTTATCCCCACTATTTTTGTTTCAAAAATGTGAATTTTGACCAAATGGTCCACTTTTTTGGGCTTGAGATGAGGGCTTGCTATTAAAACTGAGTCGCAAGCGTTTTCTTACGTGATTTAGTTGATCTTTTTGCCCGTTAATTACTTTCCAGCTCATCAGTGGCGCAAAAACAACAAACAAAACCCACTTTTTAAGTTGACTTTCCCCTGTCAAATCTCCAGAATGCCGCCGTTTGCCGAAAATCCACTGGCAGCAGATTTGCATTGATTCATACTATGGGTATGCATTAATATGCAAATAAAGTGAGTGAATATTCTCTGGAGGGTGTTTTGATTAAGTCAGCGCTATTGGTTCTGGAAGACGGAACCCAGTTTATCGGTCGGGCCATAGGGGCAACGGGTTCGGCGGTTGGGGAAGTCGTTTTCAATACTTCAATGACCGGTTATCAAGAAATCCTCACTGATCCTTCCTATTCTCGCCAAATCGTTACTCTTACTTATCCTCATATCGGCAATGTCGGCACCAATGCGGCTGACGAAGAATCCTCTCAGGTACATGCGCAAGGCCTGGTCATCCGCGACCTGCCGCTGATTGCCAGCAACTTCCGCAATACTGAAGACCTCTCTTCTTACCTGAAGCGCCATAACATCGTGGCGATTGCCGATATCGATACCCGTAAATTAACGCGTCTGCTGCGCGAGAAGGGTGCACAGAACGGCTGCATCATCGCGGGTGATAACCTCGATGCGACGCTGGCGCTGGAAAAAGCGAAAGCCTTCCCGGGCCTGAACGGCATGGACCTGGCGAAAGAAGTGACTACTGCTGAAGCCTACAGCTGGACTCAGGGTAGCTGGACGCTGGAAGGCGACCTGCCGGAAGCGAAAAAAGAGAGCGAGCTGCCGTTCCACGTGGTGGCCTACGATTTCGGCGCCAAGCGCAACATCCTGCGTATGCTGGTTGACCGCGGCTGCCGCCTGACGGTGGTTCCGGCACAAACGTCCGCCGAAGACGTGCTGAAGATGAATCCGGACGGTATTTTCCTGTCCAACGGCCCTGGCGACCCGGCGCCGTGTGATTACGCCATCGCCGCCATCAAGTCCTTCCTGGAAACTGATATCCCGGTATTCGGCATCTGCCTCGGCCATCAGCTGCTGGCGCTGGCGAGCGGAGCGAACACCGTCAAGATGAAGTTCGGCCACCACGGTGGTAACCACCCGGTAAAAGATATCGATAACAACACGGTGATGATCACCGCGCAGAACCACGGCTTCGCCGTCGATGAAGCCTCAATGCCGGCTAACCTGCGCGTGACCCATAAGTCGCTGTTCGATGGCACCCTGCAGGGGATTCATCGCACCGATAAGCCTGCGTTCAGCTTCCAGGGCCACCCGGAAGCGAGCCCGGGCCCGCACGACGCCGCGCCGCTGTTCGATCACTTCATCGAACTTATCGAGCAATACCGTAAGACCGCTAAATAATCAGGAGCCGAGAAGACAATGCCAAAACGTACAGACATAAAAAGCATCCTGATCCTTGGCGCTGGCCCGATCGTCATCGGCCAGGCCTGCGAATTCGACTACTCCGGCGCGCAGGCGTGTAAAGCCCTGCGCGAAGAGGGTTACCGCGTAATCCTGGTAAACTCTAACCCGGCAACCATCATGACCGACCCGGAAATGGCCGATGCAACCTACATCGAGCCGATTCACTGGGAAGTGGTGCGTAAAATCATCGAAAAAGAGCGCCCGGATGCGGTGCTGCCGACCATGGGCGGCCAGACAGCGCTGAACTGCGCGCTGGAGTTGGAACGTCAGGGCGTACTGGCTGAGTTCGGCGTGACCATGATTGGCGCGACTGCCGACGCGATTGATAAAGCAGAAGACCGTCGTCGCTTTGACGTGGCGATGAAGAAAATCGGCCTCGACACTGCACGCTCCGGTATCGCTCACAACATGGAAGAAGCGCTGGCGGTTGCCGCTGACGTGGGTTATCCGTGCATCATCCGTCCGTCCTTCACCATGGGCGGCACCGGCGGCGGTATCGCCTACAACCGCGAAGAGTTCGAAGAGATTTGCGAACGCGGTCTGGATCTCTCCCCAACCAAAGAGCTGCTGATTGATGAATCGCTGATTGGCTGGAAAGAGTACGAGATGGAAGTGGTGCGTGATAAAAACGACAACTGCATCATCGTCTGCTCCATCGAAAACTTCGATGCGATGGGTATCCACACCGGCGACTCCATTACCGTTGCGCCAGCGCAAACGCTGACCGACAAAGAGTATCAAATCATGCGTAACGCCTCGATGGCGGTACTGCGTGAGATTGGCGTCGAAACCGGCGGTTCTAACGTTCAGTTCTCGGTAAACCCGAAGAACGGTCGCCTGATTGTTATCGAGATGAACCCGCGCGTATCCCGCTCTTCTGCGCTGGCATCGAAAGCCACCGGCTTCCCGATTGCTAAAGTGGCAGCGAAACTGGCCGTGGGTTATACCCTTGATGAGCTGATGAACGACATCACCGGTGGCCGTACCCCGGCATCGTTTGAGCCGTCTATCGACTACGTTGTGACCAAAATCCCTCGCTTCAACTTCGAGAAATTTGCCGGTGCGAACGACCGTCTGACCACACAGATGAAGTCCGTTGGTGAAGTGATGGCGATTGGCCGCACCCAGCAGGAATCCCTGCAGAAAGCGCTGCGCGGCCTGGAAGTGGGCGCGACCGGTTTCGACCCGAAAGTAAGCCTGGATGATCCGGAAGCCCTGACGAAAATCCGCCGTGAGCTGAAAGATGCAGGTGCCGAGCGTATCTGGTACATCGCCGATGCCTTCCGTGCTGGCCTGTCCGTTGATGGTGTCTTCAACCTGACCAATATCGACCGCTGGTTCCTGGTGCAGATTGAAGAGCTGGTGCGTCTGGAAGAGAAAGTTGCGGATCTGGGCATCAACGGCCTCGACGCTGACTTCCTGCGTATGCTGAAGCGTAAAGGCTTTGCCGATGCGCGTCTGGCAAAACTGGCGGGCGTACGCGAAGCAGAAATCCGCAAGCTGCGTGACCAGTACAACCTGCACCCGGTTTACAAGCGCGTGGACACCTGTGCGGCAGAATTTGCGACCGACACTGCCTATATGTACTCCACCTATGAAGAGGAGTGCGAAGCGAACCCATCGGTTGACCGTGACAAAATCATGGTTCTGGGCGGCGGTCCAAACCGTATCGGCCAGGGCATCGAGTTCGACTACTGCTGTGTACACGCCTCACTGGCGCTGCGCGAAGACGGTTACGAGACCATCATGGTTAACTGTAACCCGGAAACTGTCTCTACCGACTACGACACCTCCGACCGTCTCTACTTCGAGCCGGTTACGCTGGAAGACGTACTGGAAATCGTGCGTATCGAGAAGCCAAAAGGCGTTATCGTGCAGTACGGCGGCCAGACTCCGCTGAAGCTGGCGCGTGACCTGGAAGCCGCAGGTGTACCGGTTATCGGCACCAGCCCGGACGCGATTGACCGTGCCGAAGACCGTGAGCGTTTCCAGAAGGCGGTTGATCGCCTGAAGCTGAAACAACCGGCTAACGCCACTGTGACCGCGATTGAGCAGGCGGTTGAGAAGGCCAAAGAGATCACCTATCCACTGGTGGTGCGTCCATCCTACGTGCTGGGCGGCCGCGCAATGGAAATCGTCTACGACGAAGCCGACCTGCGTCGTTACTTCCAGACCGCGGTCAGCGTCTCTAACGATGCGCCAGTACTGCTGGACCGCTTCCTGGATGACGCAGTTGAAGTGGACGTTGATGCTATCTGCGATGGCGAAATGGTGCTGATTGGCGGCATCATGGAGCATATCGAGCAGGCGGGCGTTCACTCCGGTGACTCAGCCTGTTCTCTGCCGGCTTATACGCTGAGCAAAGAGATTCAGGACGTAATGCGTGACCAGGTGCAGAAGCTGGCCTTCGAGTTGCAGGTACGCGGTCTGATGAACGTGCAGTTCGCGGTGAAAGACAACGAAGTTTACCTGATTGAAGTTAACCCGCGTGCGGCGCGTACCGTACCGTTCGTCTCCAAAGCAACCGGCATTCCGCTGGCGAAAGTGGCGGCGCGCGTGATGGCGGGCCAGACGCTGGCGCAGCAGGGCGTGACCAAAGAGATCATTCCACCGTACTACTCGGTGAAAGAAGTGGTGCTGCCGTTCAACAAATTCCCGGGCGTTGACCCGCTGTTAGGGCCAGAAATGCGCTCTACCGGGGAAGTGATGGGCGTGGGCCGCACCTTCGCCGAAGCGTTCGCGAAGGCGCAGCTGGGCAGTAGCTCCACCATGAGAAAATCAGGCCGTGCGCTGCTCTCCGTTCGCGAAGGCGACAAAGAGCGCGTGGTTGACCTGGCCGCCAAGCTGCTGAAACAGGGCTTCGAGCTGGACGCAACCCACGGTACGGCGATTGTGCTGGGCGAAGCCGGCATCAACCCGCGTCTGGTGAACAAGGTGCATGAAGGTCGTCCGCACATTCAGGACCGTATCAAGAATGGCGAATACACCTACATCATCAACACCACCGCAGGCCGCCAGGCGATTGAAGACTCCAAGCTGATTCGCCGCAGCGCGCTGCAGTACAAAGTGCACTACGACACCACCCTGAACGGCGGTTTTGCAACAGCCATGGCGCTGAACGCGGATGCCACCGAGAAGGTCATTTCGGTGCAAGAGATGCACGCGCAGATCACGAAGTAATCGCTTCAGATTGCTCTCAAAACCCGCTTCGGCGGGTTTTTTTATGTCTTTCCGACCATTTTTGGCGGTTGTGCCTCCTCCCTTTTCAACGCACTGTAGGGCGATACCTGAAAAAAGGAGTTTATTGTGAAACAGGCCCTTACGTTGATATCCCTGGTAATACTGCTTGCTGGCTGTGCAGATTTTGCCTCGTCGGTGACCAATACCATCGATGGAATGGGGATGACTCCCGACTATGCAAAAGGCTTAAAGGACGATCTGGAGCCGCAGAAAAAGTTAACCACACCGGTGGTGAAGGTGGCAGATAGCGTGCCTGAGGGCAAGCTCGTCGAGAAGTATGACAATGGCAATAAGAAGTTTGAGACTGTCATCAAGAACCGCTGCTTTAACGACTATATCGACGTCTATTACCCGAACGGCGTCCTGCGGAGCCATACGCCGCTGGTTAACTGTCAGGCGGAAGGGCTGTCTCAGGGTTATACCCAGGACGGGAAGCTGCGCTCGACCATCACCTTCAAAGCGAGCGTGGCGAACGGCGAAGCGAAAACCTATGACGCTGGCGGAAAAGTGGTTCAGACAGTGATCTACAGAGATGGCTTCCCGCAGAAAAGCTAACCTTCAGAGTGTTCTGCATTTTTCCCTGAACGTAGCGTATTACGCTACAGTTTAGCCTGATGATAACAATGACGACCAACAGGGAGAATACTATGCAAAGCAAACTACTGATGGCCTCTGTCTTTGCGGCTGCAACGCTGTTTACCGTAGCGGGATGTTCGTCTAATCAGGCGGTGAAAACGACGGACGGCAAAACCATCGTTACCGACGGTAAACCGCAGGTAGATGATGATACCGGGCTGGTGTCATATGAGAATGCAGAAACCGGGCAAACCGAGCAGATTAACCGCGATCAGGTTAAATCCATGGGTGAACTGGATAACTGATAAAAAAATGCAGTGGCCTGAGCCACTGCATTGTTCGGTCTGGTGATGGGATTACCAGCGGTGGTTCAGCAGGATATGACCGCCATACGCGTCATAACCGTTTTCACCCCACTCGCCGCTGGCGCGTAACGAGATCAGCGTGGTTTCATTCAGTTTGCCGGTAACGCCCAGCTCCAGTTGACCGCGGTCTTCCGGGGTATCGTTACTGAACGCTTCGCCGTTGAAGGCGATATCATTCTGTCCGGCACCTTTCAGCCAGTTCACTGCTACGTAAGGCTGCCATGCCTGCACATCTTTCTGATCGAAGTAGCTGGTTTTCACACCTACGCGTCCCAGAATGCCGTCATTATCAGGGGTAGAGATACGTACGCCGTCGGCGTCTGTATGGTTTTCCTGATCAAGATAGCTGTAGATGGCCTGGATCTGCGGTTCGATTTTCCAGGTTCTTTCGTTTTCTGAGTCAACGATCCAGGCGTGGCCTGCTTCCAGTGATACGGCAAAGCCGTGGCTGTCGTAAGACTCGTCGCTGCGACCGTCACTGGTGAGCGAGTTGTGATACCAGCCGAAAGAGGCCCAGCTGTCGATATAGCTGCCTTTACGCAACTGTTGGTCTTCCTGCCAGGTGGCGTATACGCCGACGTTCACCCCATCGACTTTACCCTGCGCTGAACGTTTACTGCCTGTGGACGTGGAGTCAGTTTTTGCCTGACCGGCACCGAACATCACCCCGCTATGCAGTACACCCTTGTCCATCTTCTTGCTGATGAAATCACTGCCGACCTGCATCACGTACTGGGTGGTGTCATAGTTTACTTTACCGCCCGCCACATCGTTTTCGTGGTAGCGGCCTTTGACATACATCCAGGTGTTGAGATCTTCTTCATTACGCAGCGTCAGCTGATCGCGATCGTCGCGTTTGTGCAGGAACATGTCCTGGGCAGCCAGGTAGTTACCTAAATAGGCACCGACCTCAGGAGCAAGATTGCTCATCTCTGGTGGGGTATAGCCGCCGCTGTTGCCGCCGTCGTTGTTACCACTGTTACCGCCGTCGGTGTTGCCGCCGTTGCCGCCGTCGGTGTTACCGCCGTTTCCACCGTCGGTGTTACCGCCGCTACCGCCGTCAGTGTTACCGCCGTTGCCGTCGTCGTTGTTACCGCCGTTGCCGCCGTCGGTGTTGCCGTCGGTGTTATCGTCTTTGTCAGGAACCGGGGTAGTGTCTGCAGACTCCAGGTACCAGTTGCCATCGCTGTGCTGGTTCAGACTGTATTCCCACGCGCCAACGACGACCGGTCTGGAGAGGCTAAACGCAGCCCCGGAATCGCCACCCACACTCACGATCTGCATACCGTTGACGGTCTTCGCGCCCGCCCCACCGATATTGCTGATACGGATATCCGATACACCTGCACTGTTACCGGTGATGGTAAGATGGTCGGTCAACGCATTGTCATCCCCCAGCACGCTGTTCATGGCGATCAAACTGCCGCTCATGCCGGTGTAATCACCGTTGATGGTGAAATCATTTCCCACACTGTCGTTCAGACCGCTGATTTGCAGCGTACCGCTGTTGGTGACGTTGCCGTTGATGGTATCGGCGGTAGAAGCACTGGACAGCGTATTTCCCTGAACCGCATTCCATGAGGCCAGAACGCCGCCGCTGAGAATATTGACGTTATTGTTTACCGTACCTGCACTGGCGAAGGTAGCCCCGTCCTGAATCGTGACGGTGGCGGAATTGCCTGCACTTCCCAGCGTTGCGCCTTCGGCTACCAGCATCGTGCCGCTGTTCAACTGCGTGTCGCCTGTATAGCTGTTGTTGCCGGTCAGCGTCAGGGTATGGGCATCTGTTTTGATAACAGTACCGCTGCCCGTGATGCCAGTGGCAAAGTTGAAATCAGCAGCCTGATTAAATTCCAGCGTGCCGTTGTTGGTCAGCTTCCCACTTAAGGTACCGGTTTTTTCGCCAGTACCCAGTTGCAGGGTAGCGCCTTCTGCGATGAGGGTATTACCAGCGTTGCTGACGTTGCCTGCGAAGGTGAGCTTGCCGGTATCAACCTTGATTGAATCATCCGTGCCGATGATATCCACATTACCGGTCAGCTCCCAATCGGTGCCTAACATGGTGAGAGAGGCGAAACCGTCGCCTTCATTCAGGCCAATGAAATTGCTGTCTTCAGTTCCTGTGCCTGTTAGTCGTAAAGTATTGGTAGTTGAATTGGTTGAAATAACATCCCCTTCCAACCGGGAGCCGGTCGTCAGAGTAAGAACGTTGTTTTTTTCGCTGGTAAATGAAATAGCACTTTCGCCGCCTTTGATGATTCCAGCATTAGTCACTTCAACTCTTGTGATACCAGAGGTGTGAATACCATGCTCAATCCCTTCAATCGTGCCGTTATTAGTAATTTTACTATTGCTGGTGACGCCGGAGAGTTCGACACCATTATTTAAATTACCTTTTATTTCACCATTATTAATTAGAATTATTCCGATCTTACTGGCAATCCCTGTTTTGCCTTCGATATGGCCAGTTGAAGCATTCTCAATCCTGAGCATCGACGAATCTTCTTCAATTTGGATGCCGCTTTCTGCACCCGTCACGTTACCCGCGTTTTTAATGGTGCCTGTCATTGAGTGAACAGTAATGGCATTTCCAGTGCTCGATGAAATCACACCAGATTGTGTGTTGTTAATGACAGGTTCCTGCGTACCGGTATTAATATAGACAGCATCTCCGGTATTGGTAATTTTTCCCTCGTTATCAACAGTAAGTAACTGATCGCCTGCTATCGTAACAGCCGCAGTGTTTGAACCCGTAGATATGAGTACATTTTCATTAATTGTGTATGACGGGTCGATGGAAAAAGTCTGAGCCTCCGTCGTAGAATCCTCAATGATGGCCGCTGGTGCCATTAATGGAGCAAACATAAGCAAAGCAGGGAATATTCTGCTCATCGATTTTGTTATTTTATTTAATTGCGGGGTTTTTCTTTTCATTGCCACGTCCATTTGTGATTAAAAATGAATGGATATTTTAATGGCGATAAAAATTATTGTAAATATATGTTTTTACAGGTTAATTTGAGGGGTTGAAATTTAAATTATTCATTTTAAAATCAATTCTGTATATCAGTTTATTTTAAATTTTCAATTAACCATGAGTTAAATGCTTCATATTTCTTATTGTTAACAATTAATCGATCTGTGATTATAATATTATATCTTCTGATGATTTATTATTTGCGATATATATCTTTTGCCGCGACGGGATTTGCCAATCCTTGCGGTTAAGCCTGGCACAGGCGCAGACCCCTTCAAACGCCCGCCGTTCCTGTCTACACTGACTGCTACAACAAGAAAGCAGTTCAACCAGGTTAATCATGATACTCATTATTTACGCCCATCCTTATCCGCATCATTCCCATGCGAACAAACGGATGCTTGATCAAGTCAAGACGCTGGAGGGCGTAGAGATCCGTTCGCTCTACCAGCTCTACCCCGATTTCAATATAGATATCGCTGCCGAACAGGAAGCGATCGCCAGGGCCGATTTGATTGTCTGGCAACACCCGATGCAGTGGTACAGCACACCCCCGTTGCTGAAACTGTGGATCGACAAAGTGTTCTCGCATGGCTGGGCATATGGTCATAACGGCAATGCGCTCAGGGGGAAAAGTCTGCTGTGGGCCGTGACCACCGGTGGCGGTGAAAGCCATTTTGACATCGGATCCTTCCCCGGCTTTGAGGTACTGGCGCAACCGCTACAGGCAACGGCGCTGTATTGCGGCCTGAATTGGCTCCCGCCGTTTGCCATGCACTGCACCTTCGTCTGTGACGACGAAACGCTCCAGGCGCAGGCGCGCCACTATAAACAACGTTTACTCGACTGGCAGGAGACGCACCATGGATAGCCATACGCTGATTCAGGCGCTGATCTATTTAGGCGCTGCGGCTTTGATTGTGCCGGTTGCGGTACGCCTCGGGTTAGGATCAGTACTGGGGTATCTGATTGCCGGCTGCGTGATTGGGCCGTGGGGATTCCGGCTGGTTACTGACGCCGAGTCGATTCTGCACTTTGCCGAAATCGGCGTGGTGCTGATGCTGTTTGTCATCGGCCTTGAGCTGGATCCGCGTCGTCTGTGGAAGCTGCGCGCGTCGGTGTTTGGCGGCGGGGCATTGCAGATGCTGGCCTGCGGTCTACTGCTGGGCGGATTCTGTATCCTGCTGGGCATGGACTGGAAGGTGGCAGGGCTGATCGGCATGACGCTGGCGCTCTCCTCCACGGCCATCGCCATGCAGGCCATGAACGAACGTAACCTGACGGTTTCCCGGATGGGGCGCAGCGCCTTCTCGGTGCTGCTGTTCCAGGATATCGCGGCTATTCCGCTGGTGGCGATGATCCCGCTGCTGGCTGTATCCGGGGCGTCGACCACGCTTGGCGCTTTTGCGCTGTCGGCATTAAAGGTCGTCGGAGCGCTGACCCTGGTCGTCCTGCTCGGGCGGTACGTCAGCCGACCGCTGCTGCGCTTTGTCGCCCGTTCCGGCCTGCGGGAAGTGTTCAGTGCCGTGGCCTTATTCCTGGTCTTCGGCTTTGGCCTGATGCTGGAAGAGGCGGGGCTGTCCATGGCGATGGGGGCGTTTCTGGCGGGCGTTCTGCTGGCGAGTTCGGAATATCGTCACGCGCTGGAAAGCGATATCGAGCCGTTTAAAGGGCTGCTGCTGGGGCTGTTTTTCATCGGCGTGGGGATGTCAGTCGACTTCGGAACGCTAGTGACGCATCCGCTGCGCATTGCCATCCTGCTGGTAGGTTTCCTGGTCATTAAAATGACGATGCTCTGGCTGGTGGCTCGTCCGCTAAAGGTGCCCGGAAAACAGCGCCGTTGGTTTGCCGTGCTGCTGGGGCAGGGGAGTGAATTCGCATTTGTGGTCTTTGGCGCAGCCAATATGGCAAACGTGCTCGATCCAGAATGGGCCAAGGCGCTGACGCTGGCGGTCGCGCTCTCAATGGCGGTCACGCCACTGCTGCTGGTTGTGTTGACCCGTCTGGAAGCGGCCGACAGCGGTCAGGAGCGTGAGGCAGATGAAATTGACGAGGAACAGCCGCGGGTGATCATTGCCGGGTTTGGTCGCTTCGGCCAGATCACCGGCCGTTTGTTGCTCTCCAGTGGCGTTAAGATGGTTATCCTCGATCACGATCCCGATCATATTGAAACCCTGCGTAAATTCGACATGAAGGTTTTTTACGGTGATGCCACGCGCGTGGATCTGCTGGAGTCTGCCGGAGCGCACAAAGCCGAAGTGTTGATCAACGCGATAGACGATCCGAAAAATAGCCTGCAGCTGGTCGAGCTGGCGAAGACCCATTTCCCGCACCTGAAAATTATCTCCCGGGCGCGTGATATCGAGCATTACATCAAACTGCGTCAGGCAGGTGTCGATGCGCCGGAGCGTGAAACCTTTGAAGGGGCGCTGAAATCGGGTCGGCTGGCGCTGGAGAGTCTCGGACTCGGGGCATATGAAGCCCGGGAGCGAGCCGATCTGTTCCGCCGGTTTAATACTGAGATGGTCGAAGAGATGGCTGAAATGGCCGAGAATGATGCGAAGTCACGCGCGGCGGTGGTTAAACGTACCAGCGCTATGCTGATGGATATCATCAATGAAGATCGCAATCATCTCTCGCTGACGCAGCGTCACGGCTGGCAAGGAACGGAAGAGGGTAAGCATACCGGCGATCCGGGAGACGAGCCGGAAAGTAAACCACTGGCGTGAAGAGGGGTTGCCAGCAAATATAAAAAATTTCCTGTTCTTTACTCTGCCGCCAGTCGACGAAAGATTAAGCTTTCCGTATAGTGGCGGCAATTTTTTGCATCCGGGAAATAATCAATGATCAGTCTGATTGCGGCGCTTGCGGTAGATCGCGTGATCGGTATGGAAAATGCCATGCCGTGGAATCTGCCTGCCGATCTCGCGTGGTTTAAACGCACTACGTTGAACAAGCCGGTAGTAATGGGTCGCCTGACCTGGGAGTCAATCGGGCGTCCATTGCCGGGCCGTAAAAACATCGTTATAAGCAGCCAGCCCGGCACGGATGATCGTGTTGAGTGGGTCAAATCCGTTGACGAAGCCATTGCTGCCTGCGGTGATGCCGAAGAGGTAATGGTGATTGGTGGAGGCCGTGTGTATGAGCAATTCCTGCCGAAAGCGCAGAAATTATATCTGACACACATTGATGCTGAAGTGGAAGGGGATACCCATTTCCCGGACTACGATCCTGACGAGTGGGAATCGGTATTCAGCGAATTCCACGACGCGGATGCGCAAAATTCGCACAGCTATTGCTTCGAGATCCTTGAACGCCGCTAATGTTTTACTGCACCTTTCCCCACGGGAGAGGTGCAGCTCTCTGCTACGACGCTACCGCTTCATTCTCGCCTAAATCCAGATGCCGGTTCGACGGCTGAACAAAGTACGCTTTATCTTCCCAGCGCAGGCAGGTGAGTTCTCCACCCCAGCAGCAGCCGGTATCCAGCCCGTAAATACCCTCAGGCGTGCCTTTGCCCTCCAGCGACGCCCAGTGACCAAAGATCACGTTGTAATGGTCCGTCACCGGGCCGGGGATCGCAAACCAGGGTTTGAGCGGGGTCGGTGCGTTTTCCGGCACATCCTTGCAGTACATGTCCAACTGACCGTTCGGGAAACAGTAGCGCATGCGGGTGAAGGCGTTGGTGATAAAACGCAGGCGTGCTACGCCGCTAAGCTCCATACTCCAGTTGTTGGGCATGTCGCCATACATGGCATCAAGGAAGAAGGGGTAAGAATCGCTGGAGAGCACAGCTTCGACGTCGCGCGCGCACTCTTTCGCGGTTTGCAGATCCCACTGCGGGGTAATACCCGCGTGCGCCATTACCAGCTGCTTCTCTTCATCGACCTGTAGCAGTGGCTGGCGACGCAGCCAGTTAATTAAGTCATCGGCGTCAGGTGCATCCAACAGCGGGTTGAGCCGGTCTTTCGGTTTATTACGGCTGATCCCGGCGTAAACCGCCAGCAGATGCAGATCGTGATTGCCAAGGACGAGCCGCACGCTGTCACCCAGCGATTTCACATAACGCAGCACTTCCAGCGAGCCAGGCCCGCGCGCAACGAGATCGCCGGTGAGCCATAGTGTGTCCGTACCCGGCGTAAACTCCACCTGCTTTAATAATGCGATCAGTTCATCGTAGCAACCATGAACGTCACCAATGAGATATGTAGACATGTTTAGTGAATGAGTGTTGGAACAGCCAGACGGAAAACAGGAATGGCAACGCGGAATGCGTTGCCGTCGGCATCGACCATTTCATAATGGCCCTGCATGGTACCCAGCGGTGTTTCGATTACCGCACCGCTGGTGTACTGATACTCTTCGCCGGGATCAATGTGCGGTTGTTCACCCACCACGCCTTCGCCCTGCACTTCAATTTCACGACCGTTGCCGTTGGTGATAAGCCAGTAACGCCCAAGCAGTTGCACAGGCGTCCGCCCCAGGTTGCGAATGGTGACCGTATAAGCAAAGACAAAGCGCTCTTCATCCGGGGTGGACTGTGACTCAATATAGATGCTTTGTACGTGAACACATACGCGGGGCAAATCAATCATGGCTTAGCTCTCCTTCGGCGGCGCATTTTCGCTGATGTAATTAGCCAGCTTGCAGTACTGTTCTACAGAGATGTTCTCTGCACGCATTGCCGGATCAATACCCAGCTCAGCCAACACTTCAACGGTAAACGTATTGCCAAGGCTGTTACGAATCGTTTTACGACGCTGGTTAAAGGCTTCAGTAGTAATACGGCTCAGGACACGCAGCTCTTTGACCGGGTACGGCTTGGTTTTATGCGGCACAAGGCGTACAACCGCAGAATCCACTTTTGGCGGCGGCGTGAACGCGGATGGCGGCACTTCGAGTACCGGGATCACGTTGCAGAAATATTGCGCCATCACGCTTAAACGACCATACGCTTTACTGTTTGGCCCTGCAACCAGTCGGTTAACGACCTCTTTTTGCAACATGAAGTGCATGTCGGCAATGGCATCAGTATAGCTAAACAGGTGGAACATCAGCGGCGTGGAGATGTTATACGGCAGGTTGCCGAACACGCGCAGCGGCTGACCAAGCTTCTCCGACAGTTCACCGAAGTTCATGGTCATGGCATCTTGCTGATAAATAGTCAGTTTCGGCCCAAGGAACGGGTGCGTCTGCAGACGGGCTGCCAGATCGCGGTCCAGTTCGATGACGGTCAGTTCATCCAGACGCTCGCCAACCGGCTCGGTCAGTGCGGCCAGACCCGGGCCGATCTCGACCATCGCCTGGCCTTTTTGTGGATTGATAGCCGAAACAATACTTTCGATCACGAACTGATCGTTGAGGAAGTTTTGCCCGAAACGTTTACGGGCTAAATGGCCCTGGTGGACGCGATTATTCATTGAGTATTAACAATCATTTTGATGGCGAGATTAAGCGCCGTAATAAAACTGCCGACATCTGCTTTTCCCTGGCCCGCTAAGTCAAGCGCAGTGCCATGGTCAACAGAAGTGCGAATAAAGGGTAAACCGAGGGTGATATTCACGCCGCGGCCAAATCCCTGGTATTTTAGCACGGGAAGGCCCTGATCGTGGTACATCGCCAGCACGGC
>JADHEE010000345.1_pt1 | contig 19974 bp, 20 predicted proteins | sample 8952401 | NCBI WGS metagenome assembly JADHEE01 (sample SAMN16124438, study PRJNA663242) | bioreactor sludge metagenome | isolation source: sludge (ammonium) | place: India:Bengaluru | collected 2019-02-28 | reverse complement strand
CCAGCGTGCGGTTGGCGACAACGATGCGCTTGATGCCCTGCTCGTGCAGATGGCGGGCGACCAGGGTGATGGTCTCGCCCGCGCCGATCAGCAACGCCTGGCTGCGGTTCAGGTCACTGAAGATCTGCTTGGCCAGGCTCACCGCGGCGAAGGCCACGGATACCGGGTTCTCGCCGATGGCGGTGTCGGTGCGCACGGTCTTGGCGGTACTGAAGGTGGCCTGGAACAGCCTGCCGAGCAGCGGTCCGACGGTCCCGGCCTCGCGGGCGACGGCGTAGGCGGACTTCATCTGGCCGAGGATCTGCGGCTCGCCGAGCACCATGGAATCGAGCCCGGAGGCGACGCGCATCATGTGCCGCACCGCCTCGTCGTCGGTGTGCACATAGGCGCAGGCACGCAGTTCGTCGAGACTCAGGCGGTGATAGTTGGCCAACCAGGCGAGCACCGCGTCGGCTTCGAGCTGGTCCTGCTCCAGGTACAGCTCGCTGCGGTTGCAGGTTGAGAGGATCGCCGCCTCGCGGCTCGGGGTGATCCGACACAGCTGCTGCAGGGCCTCGACCAGTTGCTCGGGGGTGAACGCCACGCGCTCGCGCACGTCCACCGAGGCGGTCTTGTGGTTGATACCAAGAGCGAGGAAGGCCATGCAGGGTCGCTAAGCAGATCGGAAGGCGCGCAATTGTCCTACTTCGCCCTGCGCGGGACAACCTCCCCCGATGGATTGGCGCGACAGACGACTGCCCACCCGCGTGCCGACGCCATGGCAGAGCGTGCGGGCGGTTCACCGGCGGCCATGGGCTTGCCTGGCGGCATGTGTCATGATGCCCTGACCGCAGGTTAGTCGCATTTTCCTCTATGAATAGATCCTTCGCGTTGCTGGCCGCCCTGGCTTTCATCGGTGGCTGCCAGTCCATGGCTCCAAGCTCGCCCGACAAACCGTCGACCGAGGATACCCGCAGCCCCGCTGCCGCACCGGCCAAGCCGCAGGTCTACGGCTCGTTCAACGAAGAGACCCTCTACTCCCTGCTGGTCGCCGAACTGGCCGGGCAGCGCAATCGCTTCGACCTGGCACTGGGCAACTACGTGCAGCAGGCGAACGCGACCCAGGACCCGGCCGTCGCCGAGCGCGCCTTCCGCATCGCCGAATACCTGGGCGCCGAACAGGCCGCCCTGGACAGCGCGATGATCTGGGCCACCAATGCCCCGGACAACCTCGACGCTCAGCGCGCCGCCGCCATCCAGCTCGCCCGCGCCGGCAACTACGACGAATCCATGACGTACATGGAGAAAGTCCTGCAGGGCCAGGGCGACACCCATTTCGACTTCCTCGCGCTGTCCGCCGCGGAAACCGATCCCGACACCCGCGCCGGTCTGCTGCAGAGCTTCGAGCGCCTGCTGACGAAATATCCGGCCAACGGCCAGCTGCTGTTCGGCAAGGCGCTGCTGCTGCAGCAGGACGGCCGCCCGCAGGAAGCCCTGCAACTGCTCGAAGATCAGCCGGCGACCACCGACGAAGTCGCCCCGCTGCTGCTGCGCGTGCGTTTGCTGCAAAGCCTGAAACGCGGCGACGAAGCCGTGCCGCTGCTGGAGAAGGCTCTGCGCCAGCATCCGGACGACAAGCGCGTGCGCCTGACCTACGCCCGCGTGCTGGTCGAGGAAGAGCGCATGGACGACGCCAAGCGCGAGTTCTCCGCCCTCGTCCAGCAATTCCCCGATGACGACGATCTGCGTTTCTCCCTGGCGCTGGTGAGCATGGAGGCCGGCGCCTGGCCGGAGGCCCGCAGCTACCTGCAGGAGCTGATCGAGCGCGGCAGCCATGTCGACGCCGCGCACTTCAACCTGGGCCGCGTCTTCGAGCAGCTCGGCGACAGCGACAGCGCGCTGGTCGAGTACTCGCTGGTCGGCCCCGGCAACGACTACCTGCCGGCACAGGTGCGCCAGGCGGAAATCCTCTTCGACCAGCAGCGCTACGACGAAGCCTCCGCGCGCCTGGCCAAGGCACGCGACGAGCAGCCCGACTACGCCATCCAGCTCTACCTGATCGAATCCGAGTCGCTGAGCAAACGGCAGTTGCAGGATCGCGCCTGGACGCTGATCCAGCAGGCGTTGAAGCAGTATCCGGACGACTCCGACCTGCTCTACACCCGTGCCATGCTCGCGGAGAAGCGCAACGACCTGGCGCAACTGGAGAAGGACCTGCGCCTGATCATCCAGCGCGAGCCGGACAACGCCATGGCACTCAACGCCCTCGGCTACACGCTCGCCGACCGCACCACGCGCTTCGAGGAAGCCCGCCAGCTGATCGAGCAGGCGCACCAGCTCAACCCGCAGGACCCGGCGATCCTCGACAGCCTCGGCTGGGTGAATTACCGCATGGGCAATCTCGACGAGGCCGAGCGCCTGTTGCGCCAGGCGCTGCAGCAGTTCCCCGACCACGAAGTCGCCGCTCATCTGGGCGAGGTGCTGTGGGCGCAGGGAAAACAGAAAGAAGCGAAGAAAATCTGGTCCGATGCGCTGAAAGCCCAACCCGACAGCCCTGTACTGCGCGAAACGCTGCAGCGCCATTCCGGATCCGAGACCCCCTGACTTATGCCTGCAGTTCGTTTATTCCTGATCGCCAGCCTGATCGCCCTGCTCGCCGGCTGCGCAGGCCTGACCTCCCGCGAAGCCGTCGAAGGCAGCGGTGATGCCGCCACCTGGAAAGCCCACAAGGAACGCGTGACCCGCCTCGACGGCTGGCAGATCGACGGTAAGGTCGGCATCCGCGCGCTACGCCCGTCCGCCGGCAGCCAGAGCGGCAGCGGCACGCTGTTCTGGCTGCAACGCCAGGACTACTACGACATCCGCCTGTCCGGCCCGCTCGGGCGCGGCGCTGCCCGCCTCACCGGACGCGAAGGCGCGGTGACACTGGAAGTCGCCAACCAGGGCCGCTACCAGGCCGGGTCGCCCGAAGCGCTGCTCGAACAGCAACTCGGCTGGCGCCTGCCGGTGTCCCACCTGTTCTGGTGGGTTCGCGGCCTGCCGGCCCCTGACAGCAAGAGCCGCGTGACCCTGGACGGCAACAGCCACCTGTCCCGCCTCGAACAGGATGGCTGGCAGGTGGAGTACCTGAATTACGCCGAGCAGGACGGCTACGCACTGCCGGAACGGATCAAGCTGCACGGCAGCGACCTCGACGTCACCCTGGTGATCAAGGACTGGCAACCGCGCCAGCTCGGCCACTGATGCACGATCGCCTGACCCTGCCGGCGCCGGCGAAACTCAACCTGATGCTGCATATCCTCGGCCGTCGCGCCGACGGTTATCACGAGTTGCAGACGCTGTTCCAGTTCCTCGATTACGCCGACGAACTGAGCTTCCGGGTTCGCGAGGACGGCGAGATCCATCTGCACAGCGACATCCCCGGCGTCCCCCACGACAGCAACCTGATCGTGCGCGCCGCCCGCCACTTGCAGCGCGACAGCGGCACCTCGCTGGGCGCCGACATCTGGCTGGAAAAACGCCTGCCGATGGGCGGCGGGATCGGTGGCGGCAGCTCGGACGCGGCCACCACTCTGCTCGGTCTTCACCACCTCTGGCGGCTCGACTGGAACGTCGATCGCCTGGCCGCGCTCGGCCTGAGCCTGGGCGCGGACGTACCGGTGTTCGTCCGCGGTCATGCAGCATTCGCCGAGGGCGTGGGCGAAGCGCTGACCCCGGTCGAACTGGAAGAACCCTGGTTTCTCGTCGCGATTCCGCAAGTCGCTGTCAGCACAGCAGAAATTTTCAACGACCCGGAGTTGACACGAAATACGCCCGCCATTACAGTGCGCACCGTTCTCGAACAGGGCGGTCGTAACGACTGTCAGTCGGTTGTCGAGAGGCGTTACCCGGATGTTCGTAACGCTTTGATCTTGCTAAACAAATTCGTTTCGGCTAGATTAACCGGCACTGGTTGTTGCGTGTTTGGGTCCTTCCCAAGCAAAGCCGAAGCTGATAAAGTCGCGGCCCAACTTCCAGCCTCCCTGCCAGGATTTGTAGCGAAAGGCAGCAACGTTTCGATGTTGCAGCGCAAGCTTCAGAGCCTGTCCTGAGAAGCAGATACAGGGGCGTCGCCAAGCGGTAAGGCAGCAGGTTTTGATCCTGCCATGCGTTGGTTCGAATCCAGCCGCCCCTGCCATATTTTATGAAGCTGTTCAAGATCGCCGCTTCGGCAGCCAGATTTTGAACAGCTTTTTAATTCATCAGGTCCACCCTCAGCCGGCAGGTACTGCGCGTGTCCAAGATGATGGTCTTCACGGGGAATGCCAACCCCGATCTGGCGCGTCGCGTCGTACGTCAACTGCATATCCCCTTGGGTGACGCCTCCGTAGGCAAGTTCTCCGACGGTGAAATCAGTGCGGAAATCAACGAGAACGTTCGCGGTAAGGACGTCTTCCTGATCCAGCCGACTTGCGCTCCGACCAACGACAACCTGATGGAACTGGTGGTGATGGCCGATGCCTTCCGCCGCTCCTCGGCGTCTCGTATCACCGCCGTAATCCCCTACTTCGGCTATGCCCGCCAGGATCGCCGCCCGCGTTCCGCGCGCGTGGCGATCAGCGCGAAGGTGGTGGCCGACATGCTCACCGTGGTGGGCGTCAACCGTGTCCTCACCGTCGATCTGCACGCCGACCAGATCCAGGGCTTCTTCGACATTCCCGTGGACAACATCTACGGCTCGCCGGTACTGGTCGACGACATCGAAGACCAGCGCTTCGAGAACCTGATGATCGTTTCCCCGGACATCGGCGGCGTGGTCCGAGCCCGCGCGGTCGCCAAGACCCTCGGCGTCGACCTGGCGATCATCGACAAGCGTCGGCCGAAGGCCAACCAGTCCGAAGTCATGCACATCATCGGCGACGTCGAAGGCCGCACCTGCGTGCTGGTCGACGACATGGTCGATACCGCCGGCACCCTCGGGCATGCCGCCAAGGCGCTCAAGGACCACGGCGCCGCCAAGGTCTACGCCTACTGCACCCATCCGGTGCTGTCCGGCCGCGCCATCGAGAACATCGAAAATTCCGTGCTCGACGAGCTGGTGGTGACCAACACCATCCCGCTGTCCGCCGCTGCACAGGCCTGCTCGCGCATCCGCCAACTGGATATCGCGCCGGTCGTGGCTGAAGCGGTTCGCCGCATCAGCAATGAAGAATCGATCAGTGCGATGTTCCGCTGAGGGCCCTGCCCGCAGCGAACGTTCACCGAACGAAATGTGCCCCGCCTTCGTGCGGGGCTTTTTGCCCAACCGCCCGAGCGCTGGTCGCAAGCGCCGCGGGCGTTTTGGTTTTACTGGAGAACTGCAATGACTGATTTCACTCTGAATGCCGAAGCGCGTTCCGACCTGGGGAAAGGTGCGAGCCGCCGCCTGCGTCGTAACGCCAGCCTGATCCCCGCGGTGATCTACGGTGGCGAGAAAGCGCCGCAATCGATCAGCCTGGTAGCCAAGGATCTGGCCAAACTGCTGGAAACCGAAGCTGCCTTCAGCCACGTCATCACCCTGACCATCGCTGGCGCCAAGGAAAGCGTTCTGATCAAGGCTCTGCAACGTCACCCGGCCAAGGGTTTCGTTCTGCACGCCGACTTCCTGCGCGTCGTCGCCGGCCAGAAACTGACCGCCCTGGTTCCGCTGCACTTCATGAACCAGGAAACCGCAGCTGGCGTGAAAGCCGGCGGTGGCGAAATCTCCCACACCCTGAGCGAAGTGGAAGTTTCCTGCCTGCCGAAAGACCTGCCGGAGTTCATCGAAGTCGACATGGCCAAGGTCGAAGTCGGCCAGATCGTTCACCTGTCCGACCTGAAACTGCCGAAAGGCGTCGAGCTGGTTGCTCTGGCCCACGGCAGCGATCTGCCGGTCGCCAACATCCACATGCCGCGCGTCCAGGCGGCCGAAGAGGGTGAAGGTGAAGGCGCAGCCGAATAAGGCTGAGTCCGCACCAAGCGAAGGGCTCCCGTCGTGACCGCCGTGCAACTGATCGTTGGCCTGGGTAATCCCGGCCCCGAGTACGATCAGACCCGGCATAACGCGGGGGCCCTTTTCGTTGAGCGCCTGGCCGCCCAAAAAGGCGCCAACCTCAGCGTAGATCGCAAGTATTTCGGCCTGGTGGGCAAATTCAGCCACCAGGGTCGCGACGTCCGTCTGCTGATCCCCACCACCTACATGAACCGCAGCGGCCAGGCCGTGGCGGCCCTGGCGAATTTCTTCCGGATAGCTCCGGACGCGATTCTGGTGGCACACGACGAACTCGACATGCCTCCGGGCATCGCCAAGCTCAAACAGGGCGGCGGCCACGGCGGCCACAACGGCCTGCGCGACATCATCGCTCAGCTCGGTAACCGCAACGATTTCCACCGCTTGCGCCTCGGCATCGGCCATCCCGGTCATGCCAGCCTGGTCTCGGGCTACGTCCTGGGTCGCGCCCCGCGCAGCGAACAGGAAAAGCTCGATACCAGCATCGATTTCGCGCTCGGCGTCCTGCCCGATATCCTCGACGGCAATTGGACCCGCGCCATGCAGCAGCTGCACAGCCAGAAGGCTTAACCTCCACTTCGCTCCGCGACCATTTCGCGAGGGACACACCATGGGATTCAATTGCGGCATCGTCGGCCTGCCCAACGTCGGCAAGTCCACCCTGTTCAACGCCCTCACCAAGTCCGGTATCGCCGCGGAGAACTTCCCGTTCTGCACCATTGAGCCGAACAGCGGCATCGTACCGATGCCCGACGAGCGCCTCGCCGCGCTGGCGGAGATCGTCAAGCCCGAACGCATCCTGCCCACCACCATGGAGTTCGTCGACATCGCCGGCCTGGTGGAAGGCGCCTCCAAGGGTGAAGGCCTGGGCAACAAGTTCCTCGCCAACATCCGCGAAACCGATGCCATCGCCCATGTGGTGCGCTGCTTCGACGACGATAACGTGATCCACGTATCGAACTCGGTCGACCCCAAGCGCGACATCGAGATCATCGACCTGGAACTGATCTTCGCCGACCTCGACAGCTGCGAGAAACAGCTGCAGAAAGTGACCCGCAACGCCAAGGGCGGCGACAAGGACGCCGTGGCGCAGAAGGCGCTGCTGGAAAAACTGATCCCGCACTTCACCGAAGGCAAGCCGGCTCGCACCCTGCTGCGCGGCCTGGGTGACGACGAAAAAGCCTTGGTGCGCGGCTTCCACCTGCTCACCAGCAAGCCGGTGATGTACATCGCCAACGTCGCCGAGGACGGTTTCGAGAACAATCCGTATCTCGACGTGGTGAAGGCCATCGCCGACGCCGAGGGCGCCCTGGTGGTTCCGGTGTGCAACAAGATCGAGGCGGAAATCGCCGAACTCGACGATGGCGAGGAGAAGGACATGTTCCTCGAATCCCTCGGCCTCGAAGAGCCCGGCCTGAACCGGGTGATCCGCGCCGGCTACCAGATGCTCAACCTGCAGACCTATTTCACCGCCGGGGTTAAGGAAGTCCGCGCCTGGACCGTCAAGGTCGGCGCCACCGCGCCGCAGGCCGCCGCGGTGATTCACACCGACTTCGAGAAAGGCTTCATCCGCGCCGAAGTCATCGCCTACGCCGACTTCATCCAGTACCGCGGTGAGGCCGGCGCCAAGGAAGCCGGGAAATGGCGTCTGGAAGGCAAGGAATACATCGTCAAGGATGGCGACGTGATGCACTTCCGCTTCAACGTCTGACCCCGCTTGCGACGAGTAAGCCCGGCTCGTGCCTCAATGCCGTTCACTTTAAGGTCGCCCGTACTGCTCCCCGCTCCCATCCGAGAGGGGCCGGGGAGAGGGGCGAAAGCGCCACGAAATGGCCAGCCTTCCGCTCTCCCCAAAGGGGCGACGGGCTGATCGAGTTTGACCACGGCTGAAGTGAACAGATTACGGTCCCGCGCTGGGCTTTTTCATGGTCCGGATTAGTCATCCCTGGTGACCGGTAAGCCGCAGCGCGGTCACCAAGCCAGCGGCTGGTCGACCTTGCGCTGGTTCGGCGTCAGCAGGCCGAAATCGCTCCCCAGGCGCGACAGCGAGCTGCCCGGGACCAGTTCGCCCTTCACCAGGCCACGCGCGCTTTCCAGGTCGAGCTGGAACGCCAGCTCGTGCTCGCCGCGGCGTACCAGATCCAGACGCACCGGATATTTGTCCGCGCAATCCAGGCGGAAGCGCGCCGAGCCCAACGTCATCGGCGGAAAAGCGACCGCGGCGTTGCTGGTCTGCAGTTCGCCACTGGAAGCGGTGCAGCCATCGGTATTGCCGCGCAGGCTCAGCTGCCCGCTGAAACGTCCCTGCAGCAACCCCAGCTGGCCGTTCTGCGCCCACAGCAGGTCACCCCCGGAAACCTCCAGCCACCACGCCGGCGGCCAGCCGCCCAGACGCAGGTTCCACTCGCCCTGCCCCAACGCGCCCAGGCGCAGATCGACCTGATCCGCACCCGTCATCCGCCACGTCCAGGGTCCCAGCGGCTGCCCTCGCCAATACAGGCGGTCGCCCGCGCCCTTGATCAGCGAACCGCTGACTCCCTCGACGCGCATGTCGTCCGGCAGAACCTTCGGCAACCACTGCGCCGCGGGCCAGAACAGCGCCGCCAGCACCAGCAGCAGGACGATCGCCAGCACGCCGATCAACGCACGCAACACACCCGAAATGCTCATGGCCGCATGCCCCCTGCCTTGAAGCCCATAGACACCCAGCGCGCCCCCGCCCTCGCGCAGGGCATGCAGACGGCCCGCGCGAGGTGAACGTAACGGTGGATGGAGAGCGTCGGCATCGAAGTTCCTCATTCTGGCGGCGAACGCGCATATGTGCTGCACGGATAGCTAACAAGACAGCGTCTCAGGGCAAAAACGCCAGCAAGGCGCCGAAAAAATCTTCCCCGCCTATGCCTCTGCACGCCCTTTGCCCGCAAGGTACCCAGCCGACCGCTAAGCGCTTGATAGCACTTCAAAAAGGACGCCCATGGGGTTGACAGCAAGAAGTTAGCTGAGAATAATGCGCGCCACTTGGCTACGTAGCTCAGCTGGTTAGAGCATAGCATTCATAATGCTGGGGTCCGGGGTTCAAGTCCCTGCGTAGCCACCATACACATCAAGGGCTTACCGAAAGGTAGGCCCTTTTTGTTTCGGGCCGGCGACTACTGCATAACTACAAGCTGTCCACGCTCACGGGATGCATGGGCCAGTGGCTCGACAACCTGCTTAATTTCTTCGCCATGTTCGGCTAGCGCAGCTGCAAGCGAGTACTCGGTTTGCAGATTCATCCAGAACTGTGCCGACGTATCGAAATAGCAGCTAAGCCGAAGTGCCATATCAGCAGTAATCCCACGGCGTTCGCGGACAATATCGTTCACGGTCGGAGCGGAAACATCCAATACGCGAGCAAGGGCAGCCGCAGTGATATCCAGCGGCTCCGAAAACTCTTCACCCAGGATTTCGCCAGGATGGATGGGGCCCATGCCATTGGTTGCCATGGTGCAACCTCCTCGTTCTCGGCGTTGAAGCAGTGGCCTTGATCTCAACCCCATAAGCGCTGGTTCCCGGATCTGCCCAGCAACCCCGCTGGAAGCTATTCGAAGCCCTCGGGGGCGGTCTCACACGAACGGCCCTGGCCGCCCCACAGCACCTGCCGGCGGATCGACCACGACCGTGGCATAGCGATTCCTCTTGTGCAGGGCGAACTCGTCCAGCACCAGGTTGGCGGATCTGGCTCCAGTCCGGCTCAGCGGGGCCGGCGCGGCAACCGCCTCAACTGAAGCGCCATCAGCGGCAGGTCCCGCATCCGGCGCACGGTCGTCTCATGCACCTGCAGCAGTGCTCGGGCTGAGGGCTTGAGATAGATCCTGACGGTCCGGCTGTCGTCCTCGAGCCGGTCGATCCGCTCCACCCGATAGCCTTCCCGGCCGCCCAGCTTCTCGATCGTCTGCCGATCCAGCCTGGCCCCCTGATTCTTTGAAACCAAAGGATCAAGGGTAACGCCAGGCCGCAACGGTTCCACGGTAAGCCGGCATTGCCCCCGACCGGGAACCTAGGCAACTCACGCCCGGCTCAGCTCCTGCGGATCATGCTCCACCAGCCAGTGAGCGAGGGCCCTGTTGATGCGGGTCTGCCAGTCGGTGCCGGTTTCCTGAAAGGCGGCGAGGACTTCCGTGTCGAGCTGCAGGCTGACGACCCTGCTCTGGGTAGCCCGCGCGCCGGTGTCCGTACCCTCGTCGGCGCTGCCGAAGAGCTCGGCCAGCAGGCGCTCGGTGGCGAGTTCCCTGGCCTCCTGCCGCGCGAGCGGCATGCGTGTTTCGGTCGGTCGGTTTCTTCTGTCCATCTGCTCCGCTCCATTTTCTTCGCACTAAGAAGTCGGACAAGCAGCGGCGCCGAGGAATTCCCTGGACCACTCCAACCGGCGGGCCCGAGGGCGACGAAGCCTCCGGGCGATGCCATTCGCGCTTCACGAATCCTTCACATCGCCCCCTGTAACGTCTCTTCCTGACGCAAATGACTCCTTTGTGTTTGTTACGGCTTGAGCCCGCCCTCCCGCGGGCTTTTCTTTGCTCGCCAATCGGCGATCCGCCCCGTTCCCCTCCGAAGTTGCTGCCGCCCTGCGGCCGGCGCGGCATAATTGCGGGCCTACGGCTGAGCGGCCGGATACAGCGAGAAGAGATCAGGATGCAAGCAGAAAAGAACGACGCCCCCTCGCACCTGCGTCGAAGAAAGAGCGCCCCCTGGGGTTTGATCGCCGCCCTCTTACTGGTAACGGCTACCGGATGGGTTTTCGTCTCGCATTTCGCCGGCCAGTTGCCGCCGACCTTCAGCGAGTTCCTGCAGTCGGTGCGCTTCAACGGCAAGCCAGTTTTCGGCAGCGACGCGCCACCGCCCGCCCCGGCGTTCGCGCCAGCACCGATCACCCCGCCCGCGCCGGGTTCGGCGCCGCCCACCGCAACGCACTACGAATTCCAGGAAGAAACGGTGAAGAGCATCCAGCTCGGCAAGCCGACGGAGAAGAAGTAGGCTCGCCGGCCGTGGCCGGCTGTCGAAAGGGCTTCCGAGGAAGCCCTTTTTCATGCCCGCCGTTCGGCTCGGAGATGGGTCCTTCATTCGTCGCCGTCCCTGTTCGTGATGAGTGAATGGCCATTTCCGTGGGTTTATTGTCATTCTCGCCAACCGCAGGCGGTGGGATGATCGCAGCCACGAATCCCCCGCGGAGCTGCCCATGCACAATTCACACGAATCCCTGGCCCAAACCGTTACCGGTCGTCCTCTGGAGGTCGGCATCCTGCTGTTCCCCGGTGTCGAGGTGCTGGATTTCGCCGGTCCGTTCGAAGTGTTTTCCGTGGCGTCCCGCGTCGCGGCGCGCGACGGGTTGCTCGGTCACCCGGCGTTCCGCGTGACCACCGTCGCCGCGACCTCGGAACCGGTCGCCGCGCGGCATGGCCTGCATGTGCTGCCCGGCGCGGCATTCGGCGAACACCCGCAGCCGGACCTGTTGATCGTGCCCGGCGGCCTGGTCGGCCAGCCGCTGGAGGATGCCGCGACCCTGGACTGGATCGGCGAGAACGCGGGCCGCGCGGCGATCACGGCCTCGGTCTGCACCGGCGCGTTCCTGCTGGCCAAACTCGGCCTGCTCGACGGCCTCGCCGCAACCACCCACTGGGAGGACCTCGACGATCTGCGCACGAGCTTTCCGAAGCTGGACGTCATCGGCTCGGTGCCCTTCGTCGACCACGGCAGCCTGCTCACCTCGGCCGGAATCTCCGCCGGGATCGACATGAGCCTGCACCTGGTCGGTCGCGTGCTCGGGCTGGCGGCGGCCAAAGCCACCGCGCGGCAGATGCAGTACGACTGGGACGGCGACGCGCGCCTCTGAATGCCGGCGCGGTGCAATAATCGTGGACTGTCCACAGATATAGCCACGCGGCATACTCGGTCACCGCTCACGAGGATATCTGCGATGAATCCGCCGCGACAGATTGCCTGCCTGATCTTCCCCCAGGTGGTCGGGCTGGACGTCACCGGCCCGCTGCAGGTGTTCGCCTCGGCCAACGAAGAGCGCCGTCGCCATGGCTTGGCGCCGGCCTATGCCCTCAGCCTGCTGGGCGCCAACCTGCAGCCGGTCGCCACGTCCGCCGGCCCGCGCCTGTGCGTCGACCGCGCCTGGCCCGAGGTCGACCCCGGCGAACTGGACACCCTGCTGGTGCCCGGCGGTATGGACATCCACACGCCCTGCGCCGACGCCGCCCTGCTCGACTGGCTGCGCCTGGCCGAAAGCCGGGTGCGCCGGCTCGGCTCGGTATGCTCCGGCGCGCTGATCCTCGCCGCCGCGGGAGTGCTCGACGGCCATACGGCGACCACCCACTGGGACGACCTCGACGCCCTGCGCCAGTATCCGGGCGTGCGTGTGCAGGGCGAGCGGCTGCATACCTACGACCCGCGCAACCGCGACGGCGATGGGCATATCTTCACCTCGGCCGGCATCACCGCCGGGATCGACCTGGCGCTGGCCCTGGTGGAGGCCGATCTTGGCCGCCCACTGGCGCTGGCGGTGGCGCGAAGGCTGGTGATGTTCCTGCGCCGGCCCGGCGACCAGGCGCAGTTCAGCCCGTTACTTGCCGAGCCTAACCGCACGGTGCCACGCCTGGCGGCCCTGCTGGAATGGATTCCGGCGCACCTGGGCGAAGACCTCTCGCTGGAGGCGCTGGCCGAGCGTGCGAGCATGGCGCCGCGCACGCTGTCGCGGGTGTTCGTCCGCGAGCTGGGCATGGGGCCGGGGCGTTATGTGGAAAAGGTTCGCCTGGAGGCGGCGCGCGCGCTGTTGCAAGACGCCGGTTGCTCGATCGGCAGCGTGGCGCGGCTGACCGGATTCGGCCACCCGGAGAACCTTCGCCGCACTTTCCAGAAGCACCTGTCGGTCAGCCCGCAGGCCTACGCGGAGCGCTTCGCCTAGCCGTCAGGCTTGCGGGCGCAGGCGGTATTGCGGCGGAAGCTGTTCCAGACCGGCGACGGTCACGTTGAGGTCCTTCCAGCGTCCGTCCTTGATGCCGTAGATGCAGCCGTGCACCGACAGGCTCTGGCCGCGGTGCCAGGCGTTCTGGACGATGGTGGTGTGGCTGACGTTGGCCACCTGCTGGATCACGTTCAGTTCGCAGAGGCGGTCGACCTTCTGCTCCTCGGTGGGGAACTGGGCGATGTGCTCGCGCTGTTCGTAATAGAGGTCGCGGATGGTGCGCAGCCAGCCGTCGATCAGGCCCAGTTGGTCATCGCGCATCGCCGCGCGCACACCGCCGCAACCGTAGTGGCCGGTGACCAGGATGTGTTTCACCTTGAGCACATCAACCGCGTACTGAACCACCGAGAGGCAGTTGAGGTCGGTGTGCAGCACCACGTTGGCGACGTTGCGGTGGACGAACAGGTCGCCGGGCAGCAGGCCGACGATCTCGTTGGCCGGCACGCGGGCGTCGGAACAGCCGATCCAGAGGTACTCAGGCGCTTGCTGCTTGGCCAGCTTGGCGAAGAACTGCGGGTCCTCCTCCTTGATCGCCTCGGCCCAGCGTTCGTTGTTGTCGAACAGCTGTTTTAGATCGCTCATCGTCGCTACCCCTGTCGTCGCCGGAGCCGCATCTTGCGAACCGGTCGCGGGCTTTGACAAGCCGCGACATGCGTTCGTCACACCGCGCGGGCGGGCGTTTGGCGCAGCAGCACGGGGCGGGAGGCGGGGCCGCGCAGGTCACGGAGAAAGTTGTCGCGCCAGCCGGCCAGATCGTTCTGGCGGATCACCCGCATCATGCTTTCGTAACGGTCCTTGCGTTCCTCCAGCGGCATGCGCAGCGCGCGGTCCAGTGCTTCGGCCATGCCGACCCGGTCGTAAGGGTTGACGATCACCGCCGAACTCAACTCGCGGGCCGCTCCGGCGAAGCGCGACAGCACCAGCACGCCGGGATTCTCCGGGTTCTGCGCGGCGACGTATTCCTTGGCGACCAAGTTCATGCCGTCGCGCAGCGGCGTGACCAAGCCGATCTTCGCCGCACGGAACAGCCCCATGAGGATCTTCCGCTCGTGGCTTTTGTTCAGGTAGTGCAGCGGCATCCAGTCGAGGTCGGCATAGCGGCCATTGATGTGTCCGGCCTGGGTCTCGAGTTGCTGGCGGATGTGCTGGTAAGTCTTCACGTCGGAACGCGAGGTCGGCGCGATCTGCAGAAACTGCACGTTGCGCCGGTGCTCGGGGAAACGGTCGAGCAGCTCTTCGTAGGCGCAGAAGCGCTCCACCAGGCCCTTGGAATAATCCAGGCGGTCGACGCTGATGATGGTCTGGCAGGGCTCGCCGGAATCGCGTCGGCCGATCATGTTGCGGCGGCCACGGTAGGACTCGGCGGTCCTGCGGATTTCGTCCGGCATCACCCCGATCGGGTAGTGCTTGGCGCGGAAATCGTGGCCATAGGCGGTCATGGCGTTGTCCGCGCCGATCAGCCCGCGCACCTCGCGGGCGATGTAGTCCTCGAAGGCCTGGCGGTCGACCTCGGTCTGGAAGCCGATCAGGTCGTAGGAGCAGAAGGTCTTGAGCAATTCGTTGTGCGGCGGGATCGCGGTGAGGATTTCCGGCGCCGGAAAAGGAATGTGCAGGAAGAAGCCGATGCGGTTGCGAATGCCCAGTTGGCGGCACTCTTCGGCAAACGGGATCAGGTGGTAGTCGTGGATCCAGAGCACATCGTCAGGTTGCAGCAGCGGCTTGAGCTGCTCGGCGAGCATCCGGTTGACCCGCCGGTAGCCTTCGTATTCGTCGCGACGGTAGCGCGCCAGGTCGATGCGGTAGTGGAAGATCGGCCACAGCGTGGCGTTGGAGAAGCCCCGGTAGTACTGGTCGTAATCGCGCTTGTTCAGCCCGATCGTGGCGTAGGTGATGCTACCGACAGTCTCGCAGACCAGCTTGGGCTGGCTGGTGACTTCGCCGTTCCAGCCGAACCACACGCCGCCGGAATCGCGCAGGGCGTCGAATACGCCCACCGCCAGCCCGCCAGCCACCCCCTTGCCTTCCTTGATCGGGGCAACCCGGTTGGATACAACCACCAGACGACTCATAACCGTTTCTCCGCATGATTCTTATTGATGTCGCTAAGAGGCTGGGCAAGGCGCGCGGCGATCCAATCGCCGACCGCGGCGACCGAGGGCAGCCGCCGCTGCGCCACGCTCGTGCCCTCGCCCACCTTGATCGAGAGCCCGCCCAGCTCGTTGACCACGGCGAAACCGGCCTCGTCGGTGAGATCGTCGCCGACGAACACGGGCGCCCGGCCACGAAAGGGCGCTTCGGCCAGGAAGCGACGGATCACCTCGCCCTTGTTCGCGCCTTTCGGCTTGAGTTCGTACACGCACTTGCCCGGTTGCAGGCTGAGCAGACGCGGATAGCGGGCGACGAAGGACTCCGCGATATTTCGGGCGATGCCCTCCAGCTCGGGGGCCTCGCGGTAATGCAGGGCGAAGGCGATGCCCTTGTTCTCCAGGCGCAATGCCGGATACTCGGTGCACGCTGCTTCCAGTTCGCCCTCGACGCCGTCCAGCGCCGCCAGGTCAAGCTCCAGCGGCTGCAACTGGCCGTCCGCCCGCCGCCGCTCGGCGCCGTGCACACCAGCGGCCGGTAACTCGAGTGATTGCAGAAGTTGATCGATCTGCGCCAGCGGACGACCGGAAATCACCGCCACGGCGGCACCGCGTCGCTGCAGTTCGGCCAGCGCTTCGAGGGTGGTTTCAGGAATGAAAACGAGCTCCGGGCGGGGCTGAATGTCTGCCAGCGTGCCGTCGACGTCGAAGAAAAAAGCCCAGCGGTCCAAGTCCGATCCGCTGCTTGGGGAAAAATCGTTCATGCAGGTGTGACTGCCCGCAAGCCGCGGTTGTTCCGGGGTTCACCGTCCGGCCGGCTGCCTGAATCTTCACCGCCCCTCCCGGTCACAGCCTCGACAGCGCGAATTCGAGGAGAACGCCATGAGTACCGAGCGCAAACCCTACGTACCCCAGGAAATCGATGACACCGAGGACCGCATGGGCTCCGTGCACCCGCTGGACTTCAACGAAGAGGATCGGCACCAGGGCCGCGCCGGCGACACTCGCCCTGCCGCCGAGCTGGAGCGCGAATTCCCCGACCAACGCGTCCGCGAAGCCGGCATGACCGGCGGCGAGGCGCTTGGCCCGGACGAGCATGAAGACGGAGTGACGATGGATGACCTGAGCCCGGAAACCCTGCTCGACGAAACCGCCGCCCGCAATCCGGACGAACCCGGCAGCGGCGACGCGGCCGACTACGACCTGAGCATCGTCGACGAGGCGGAGATCGGTGCCGGCGGCGGTCTCGACGAAGCCCAGGAAGCGCGCGTCCATCCGCTCGACGGCAAACCCTGGAAACCCAATGAGCCCCTGCGCAGCGAACGCGACGAGCGTACCGACGAGCTGGGCATGAGCGACGAGGAACTGGCCGGCGAAGCGCCGCTGGACTCAGCGCGTGACGTGAAGCCGGAGTGATGATCCGCCGATGCACAAAGGGCCGTTTAGCGGCCCTTTTTCGTTTTCCGCACCTGCGCGAGGCGGAAGACGGCCTCGCTTAATCGAGCAGCGTGCAGGCCATCACCAGCGCGTCTTCGCGTCCACCGCCTTCGGCGGGGTAGTAGCCGCGGCGCCGGCCGATCTCGTTGAAGCCGTAGCGCTCGTACAGGCGATAGGCGGGCAGGTTGGAGGCACGCAGTTCGAGGAAACACTCGTTGGCCGCGCACTCGCGGGCGCGCCGCATCAGCCGCTCCAGCAGGTGCAAACCCAGGCCACGGCCCTGGAATTGCGGGCCGATGGTGATGTTCAGCAGGTGCGCTTCGTCGAGGATCATGTTGATCACGCCGTGGCCCACCTGGCGGTCGCCCTCGAACATCATCCAGCACTCGTAGGACTTGATGCTGTCGAGGAAGATGCCGCGGGTCCAGGGATGGCTGAACGCGGCATTCTCGATGGCCAGCACGGCGTCGAGGTCCGCCTCGGTCATCCGGCGGAAGGTCAGCGTGTCGCTCATGGCGCTCTCATTCAGGCTGCGACAGCCAGCGCGGCATGACCCGTCGCATGGCCTTCCACAGCTCGCCCTTGCGGGCAGGTTCGTCGATCAGCAGCTCCAGCCCCGGCAGTGCCCAGAGCAGGCCGAGACCGTCGATCTGCACCTCGCGGTGGTACGCGGTTTCGTCCACTTCGCCGGCAAAACGCAGCGCCGGCGTGCCGATCAGCCAAGTGCAGCGCCCGCCCTGCTCGAGTTCGCCGGCGAGCACGCCCTGCACATAGTCGCGGGCGGCTTCCGGGCCCTGGTCGATGCCGCCGCGGACCAGCAGCGGCCAACGGATCGGCTCGCCGTCTCCCACCTGCAGCGGGCTGTCCGGCAGGCCGGCGGCGCGCAGCATGTCCTTGAGCAGCAGGTAGGCCGGGTCGCGACTCTGGAACGGCTCGCCGGTGGGCAACTCGACCAGCAGCAAACAGTCGCCGGCACGCAGCAGTTGCAGGGCGAAGCGTGGCGGCGGCTGCACGGCGGGCGCGCTCGGCGTTTCGCTGCGAGTTTCCACCGGCGCAACGGCCGGACGCGGCATCTCCACGCGGGGCCGCGGCGCTTCGCTCGACACCGCGGCGACGGAAGGCGTAACGGGCGTCGCGGCGATCGGCGCGACGCCCACCGCCGGCGCGGCCTCCTCGCCCAGCTCCCCCAGTTGATCCTCGGGCCCTAGCAGCGGCAGGCGCGACGGCGCGGCGAACGGCAGTTCGACACGCGGCAGCCAGACGCCCACCTGCATGGCGCTGAGGTAGGCGCGGCGGCGCTGCTCGGCGATCACGGCGCGGGCTCCGGGCGGAGGGAACGAGAACGGTTGCAGCTCATGGCAAATTCCTGGCGGCCGCGACGCGGCCTGACACGGGCAGCGATTGTCGCCGGAAACCCGGGCGCGCGGAAAGTCCGCGGCGTGGACGGTCGCGGCGAGGCCCCGCTTTTCGTCACGCGCGTACCGACCCGGAGGGTGCATTGCAGTACAATCGCCGGCCTTATCCGTGACCCGACCGAACCGCTTTCGATGATCGATCCCAAGCGCGTGCTGCGCGCCCTCGCCGAACACTGGACGTTGTTTGAGCCGCTCTGCGAGCGTTTCGATGCCGGGACCCTGAGCCTGGTCGAGCTGCGCTTGCAGCTCACCGCGCAACTGCCCGAAGGCACGCCCACCGACGTCACCGCCCTGCTCGACCAGTGGATTCGCCTGGACATCCTGGTGCCGGTGGCGAAGAGCCCGAACCGCTTCGAGCTGAACGCGCAGATCCACGACTTCCTCGCCTACCTGCGCCGCGAGCACCGCCTCGGGCTGTGCCTGGAGATCGAGGCCTACCTGCGCCATCTGGAACGCCTCGCTGGCTACATCCAGGACGCCTTCGAGGTGCGCGACGGCCAGGACCTGGCGCGCCAGTTGCGCCTGCTCGACATGCGCGTGCGCGACGTGCTGAAGAAGCTCGCCAACGACGAACAGGCGCTGGTCGGCGTGGCCGATCGGGCGAAGACCAGCGACCGGCAGATTCCGCTGCGCCAGCGCTACGCCGAAGTGCTGGCGACCTGGGACGAATACGTCGAACCGATGATCCAGTTGGTCGCCGCCGATGGCGCCTTCGAGCAGGGTGTGCGCCGCGTCGAGCAGGTGCTCCTGCGCCTGCTCGGCGAGCAGCAGCGCCTCGGACAGTTGGTCGACGACGACCTGCTGCTGCGCACCCACGCGCGCATCCTGGAAATGCAGACCACCGCCCAGCTGACCCTGCGCCGCGCCCGCGAGCTGCTGCTGCCGCTGCGCGAGGAAGCGCGCCGGCACAACGCGGTGACGCGAGGCGCCGCGCTGGCGCTGTCGGCGATCCGCAAAAAAGGCCTCGACGCCGTGCCGCAGGCCTCGCTGCCCTTGCACAGCCGACCGCAGAGCACCTTTCTTGGCAGTGCGTCGCAGGTCGAGGCCTACGTCTATGCGCTGGCGCGTTTCGAACCGAAGCCAGCGCAGTTCCCCAGAGCCAGCGGCACGCGCAAGGGCGACTCGCCGCGCGCGCCACGCACCGCGCGGGAAATGCTCGAACGCTGCGAGGACGCCCTGCCGCTGCCGGACCTGATGCTCTGGCTGCTGGAACAGGAGCCCGAAGGCGCCACCGACGAGTTGCTTTACTGGTTCTCGCGGCTGTCGCGCGACGCCCGCTTCCAGCGCGAACGTCTGGAACGCCGCGATTACCTGACAGCCGAGCACCAGGTCAGCCTGAGCTCCTACGCCCTGGTGGGTCGCCCCAATGCTTAAGCCTTGCGTAGGGTGGACAACGCTTCGCTTGTCCACCGTCGCCCCCTCCCAACACCCGGGTGGAAAACGCTTCGCGGTTTTTCACCCTACGACTGCCTGCGAGCATCGCGCATGAATATCGACCTGAAAGAACTGACTCAGCTGGCGCCGATCTTTCGCGAGCTGTTCAAGGGCTACCACGTCAGCCGCCGCGACCCGGAGCTGTACGCCCAACTGTCCAACCTGCAGGACGCCTACCGCGCGCTGTTCAAGGCGCTCGGCTTCGAGCTGGTCTGCGACACCCGCGGCTTCTACTACTTCGTGCCCGAGCAGATGGGCGCACAGGTGAACAAGACCGCCCAGCGCCTGGCGCTGTTCACCTTCATCCTCGTCGAGCACCTCGCCGACGGCGGCCGCGACCCGCTCGCCGTGCTCGACGGCGGCAGCCTCGGACGCGACGAGCTGCCGCCGCTGCTGGAGAAGTACAAGGACCTGTTCCTCCAGGCCGAAGTCACCACCCAGGAAGAACTGGAGGAGAAGGTCATGCGCCGCCTGACCCAGCTCGGCTTCGCCAGCGAGGACAACGGCGTGTACAGATTCCTCGCGCCGATGCACCGTTTCCTCGACGTGTGCCTCGCCGTGCAGCAGGACCGCGACCTGGCCGCCACGCTGCACAGCGACCTGCCGCTGCCG